>Ga0114957_1001146_pt1 | contig 30728 bp, 16 predicted proteins | sample BantaG_FD_87175 | JGI IMG/M metagenome (GOLD analysis project Ga0114957, IMG submission 87175) | Marine algal microbial communities from Bantry Bay, Ireland - BantryBay_4 metaG | ecosystem: Host-associated > Algae > Red algae > Unclassified | place: Bantry Bay, Ireland | collected 2014-11-21
CACTTTTAATTTCTGAGCGAAGGTTATGCTAGAAACCATGATTAAGGCTAGAAGTATTGTTTTTTTCATTTTAAAGAATTTATATTAGTTAGGGTTAATTATAGAAGTGATTTAAACTTTTTGTGTTCAAGCGAAAATTAGGCATTTTTAGGCCATTTATAGACTTTTTTGACTTGCATAGCATCGCTACGGAAGGAAAAAAAGTCTATAAATGGCCTAAAGAGGGCAATTTTTTAGCAAATGAAAAAAGTTTAAATGACTTCACTAGCTAAAAACGCTCAAAGGGTATTGATAGTATGTTACCACGTTAGTGTTTCTACGTTTTAATTATGAAAGTTACAAAAATTAATAACCAGAATGGGTTAAGGTTAACATTTACGGTGATATGAAATTCTAAAAACGCCATTCTTTAAATTCGCCGTTAATAGTAGTATACCATTTGCCGACACCTTTTACCGAAACGTAAATGCCGGGATATTTCTCATTAGGATAGTTTATCCAGCCGAAAGTAACTGGCCCTGATTTAAGCAAATCAACATATTCTTTAAATTCTTCAGGATATGGACTATGGTATAACTGATATTCGGTATAGGTAGGAGTTGTTATTGGAGGTTTAGTAAACGTGGTATTTTGAAGTTCTAAAATTTCATCTGAAAGTACAGAAATTTCAAAGCGCTTTTTTTCGCCCTGCGCCAAACTAAGATCTGGCCAACCGCCTCTTGGACCGGTAATAACAATCGTCATATTTTCAAGCCAACCTTTTGGTGGTTTTGAAGATGGCGTAAACCGAATTCTTTTATCGCTGCCCAAAGAAATTTGCTCGAGAATACCACTAGTGCCGCCAGGGTAAGTAGCGTATTTAATCCCGGGCAAGTCAGCCTTGTAGGCCCAACTCACAGTGGTTTTCCCGTTTTGAAATAGTGTTGGGGTAAACCACCGCATCAAAGCCTCAAATCGTTCTTTTCTTGTCATGCGAAACCAACGCATTCCACCTGAATATGGAGAAGCTTTTTCTGCGGGTGCGATACCACTTTCAGTATTCCAAATGGTAATGTCTTCTGGATTTTTCAATACTGGATTTTTACCCTCTTTGTTCTCGGGCTGTTTTAAAGGAAGCATCAAATTCGCCTGACTTATAAATAGGTTATTTCTAGAACTGAAACCATTATTTTTAATGTCCTTAATATACTCTTCATAGGTCTCTACATGAAAATTATAGAAATGCCATGAAATAATGTCGGTATACTCTGCCGCGATTTTTCCTTTTCCATCGTCACCATTTACGGTTTTTGAAATTATGGTTTCGGCATTTCCCCGCAACATTCTATTAAAATTGAAACCTTCTCCACCGACCCCACAAAAAGTAATCACTCGACATTGGGGCTTGTATTTTCTGAACAATTGAGTAACAATTCTAACAAAACGCGCATAGCCGTCATTATAATCATTGGCTATGGTAGCGTTGATTTGTTCATTGTTGAATTCAACAGCTGACAGTGCCGGATGCGTTGCGATAGTATATCCTAGGTCACTAATAACAGGAGAGGTCAAAACTGCCGTAACGGCTTCTATTAGATGTTGTTCGTAGTCGGCGGAGTTCATATCTGCAGAAAGCGCATTTCCTTGATGATTGAACCATTTTCCCGCCCATAAAAATTTTTTACCATTCGTATGGTGAAAGTCCAATTCGCGTAAAAACCAGATTACCACATTATTTGAAAGCCCTTTTGTAGAGTGCCAGATGGTTTCTACCGCAGGATAAAAATTACGTACCCAAGTGGCACTTTTGTATTGATCCAATAATTCAAGTTGCTGATTTCCATAAGGGTTTTGAGAACGATGGTCTCCTGGAGTTACCCCATATGGTACAGGATAACCTTGTGCGTACCAATTTAAGGGCCAAAAATGATAACTGGTGCCAAAATTGTCCTCGCTGATTAGCTGGTCCTCCGCTACAATTTCGGTAAATGGGGGTAGCGACTGTTTTTCCATTTGTCCAAAAGCAAGACTACAATAGCAAATCAACAAAAAGTAAACGACCTTTAATTTCATGGAATTCTATATCCGTTGTGGTAAAAATAGGAAAACAAAGAACACGTTATATGATTGCAAAGGGTTTACGAATTAGCCGATGTGTTGAAAATCTTCGATATAACGGGGTTTCGTATTAAATTTTGTATTTTTCCGAACTAACCATATTTTTAGAATTTTCCATTATGTCCTTACTGGATAAAATAAACTCGCTCAAAACAGTAAATACGCTATCAAAGCATGAACAATTGGTTTATGGAGTTATTGAGGCAATAGATTCGGGCATTTTATCCGTTGGGGATCAGTTGCCCTCTATAAATAAAATGGTTGCCGACCTTGGCTTTGCTAGAAAAACAATTGTTAAAGCATATGAAGAGTTGAAGGAGCGCGGGTTAGTCGAGTCCAAAAAACTGAAGGGCTATTTTATCATAAGCGAAGAAACTAAAGTAACTTTACGTGTGTCACTGCTCATGTTTTCTTTTCATCGCTTTCAAGAAGAATTCTATAACACATTTCGAAAAGAACTGGGGAAGCGTTTTCAGATAGATGTATTTTTTCATCATAATAATGTATCGATTTTTGAGACTATTTTCAACAATATTCGCGGAAAGTACGGCATGTATGTAGTCGCTCCTATTCCTGACCCCACATTAAGACCATTATTACAAAGTATAGACCCCAGTAAATTATTAATTGTGGATCGATATTTGGAAATGAATTCGGGGTATTCTTACATCTGCCAAGAATTTGAAGATACTACGTATCAAAAACTAGTAGAACTATTACCAGTTATTCGAAAGTATAAGAAGATGGTATTGTTCTTCGATAGAATAAGCGATTACCCTATCGGAATTCGAAATGCTTATAAGAGATTTTTGTGCGATTATGATATAAAAGGAGGTGTTGAAAAAAAATACAAAACTGGAGCCGTAAAGAAAGGAACCTTATATTTTTTTACTGGTGATACGTTTCTTTGGGAAGTGCTCCGCGATTGTCGCAATAACGAATACACGATTGGTAATGATGTCGGTATTCTTTCTCATAATGATCATGTGGTCAAAGAAATTGCTTTTGGAGGAATTACGACGATATCAATAGATTTTAAGAATATGGCCAAAAGAGCTGCAGACCATATTAAAAATAAAGATTTTACACAAGAACTCATACCGGTTAATCTAATCAAACGTCATTCCTTATAGGCGACTTCGGGTTGTTGAAGTTTGATTTTATCAAGTACATGTTGCCCTACATTCTTACCTTGTAGCACGCCTAATTCAATTGCAGGGCGGTAGTGAATACCACCATATAATCTACTAATAGCAGCCTCTTCTGATGCCTGAATAAATGATTCGAAACTACGTTCTGGAAGTCCGTACGGAACTTCGGTAGCATCAACAAAATCGTAATCATCACCAAAAATATTGGTCAGCACGGTTGCCGCAGCATTGGAGGCAACGCTATGCCCTGAGGTATGTTCCGGAAATGCAGGAGTCTGTAGAATGGGCATCCAGTCCGGGTCTATGTAATTGTTGATATAGGTCTCGGGTCTTGTAAGTGTACTCTTGTATTTTTGGTCCCAACAGCTAATAAAACCATCGGCAACAGCGATACTAGTTAATGCCAAGGTTTCTGCAGCATTAACAAAGTCTGCTTTTTCTTGTTCGAGTACCTGTGCAGCGATGTGTACCCAATGTCCGCCAGGGGAAATCTGTTGTTGAAAATACATGACATGCCCTTTGGTAGTAGATATATTTGGATTACAGTCCCAGAATTTTGCTATTTCTACCTGATTTGAATCTAGTTGTCTTACGGTTTCATATACCTCCATTGCCTCTTGGTAGAACAATGAGTTTTTATCTAAATCAAAAGCTGAAGGAAGACCAGGATCGAATTGATCTGCGGAACTTAGCGTAAATGGTCTAATGGTATTCCAATGTGGTTCAATTGCCTCCATATAGTCGGGTGGGGTGGGGCGCCATCTAGCTGGCTCATCGCTTACACTATATTTTGGTAAGGCTGTTCGTTTTAGGTAGCCGTCTTTTGATGCCCAAGCCAAAATCGCTCTAGATAATTCCTCGCCAAAAGCTATAGAATTTGAATAGATTTCGGAATCTATACCTATATCCTGTACTTCTTGCAACACCTTTTTTTCTAAGGCATCTACTTTTTCCAAGTCGAAAACAAGGGCTTCGCCGACATTGGTAAAAGCCACCATTGAAACTAAGGGATAATAATATTCTTTGGTATCATTGGGGAGTGGCAAGGATTCTAGGCCGTTAAGTTGACCCACTAGCGAAACTTTCGAGGAGTCGATAAAACGGATGCCTTCATAGGCGGCAATATTCGGATAGGCGTAAATGCGACTCGCCACAGGGGGGGTAAAAATATCGGAGACGATAACATTGGTTAGCTCTCGATTGTACTGTGACAAGCTATTTTCAAAATAGACATCTAATTTTTCCGGGTTGTGTTTGGGTGCACAAGCCGAGGCCAATAACATTAAAATGCTTAGAGCACTAATTAATTGCCTTGCGTTCATAAACCGATTTTGAAACTCCTTCAACATTGGTAACTTTTATTTTTTTGATGTGCTCGTTGGGAAAAATAGTTCTTGTACTACCCGAAAGATAACCCGATCCATAATAAAATTCCAATTTATATTGTTTTCCGTTGGAAAGGAAAATTTCTGCTGATTGGATGTCTTTTTCAACTGCTATAGGTTCAAATGTCTTCGTTTTATTTGTCTTTGCATAGAGTTTTACCTCGTCATCGCTATTGGCAGAGACAATTATCGATTCTCCAGATGCGCTATTTAAAACGGCCAAGCCACTTGCATCCATGTCATTTAGAAAGCCACTTGTTTCTAATGAGGCGATAGCGAAACCACCTACTCCATTTCCCTTTAAAAAGGCACCTGTAAAGGCATCATATCTTCCCGTGGCAGCTTCTGTAGAATAGGAATTACCCGTGAGTAATGCATCCAAATATCCATCACGATCTACATCGAGTATCGCAATACCTTCTATTGGTGCAATTTGTAAACTCAAAGGTAAGTCGGTCAATTTAAATCGGCCCTCACCTAAATTTTCTAGATAACTGCTGGCAAAATTATGGCTTTTTACAACATGCGCCTTTTCTAATTCTTCAGGTAGAAATGATTTTTCGAAAGTAGCATCGGCGTAGGATTCATAGGTTTTAAAACGCCCTCTCATGGCATTAATTTGCCCTATCAATTCATCTCGGCCATGTGCTAGCTGATTTTCACCGTCAATATAGTAGCACATTATGGGGTCTATGCTGCCATTTTTATCATAATCGCTAGCGTAAATGCATAGGGGTTCTTCTGCTGAAGCCCTGTATTTTATGTTGTAACCCAAGTTGCCTAGGAGATAATCTATATCTCCGTCTTGGTCAAAATCTGCGCCATTAATGCTATTCCACCAGCCTTCGGTTTTTTGTAGTTCTGTTTTTTGGTGGTGCACCAATTTTCCTTTTTCATTGTGAAAAAAAGTGATTGGCATAAATTCTCCTACGACAATCAAATCTGTCCATCCGTCGTTATCATAGTCTGTCCAAAGACCTGAAGTAACCATACTCAATTCATCAAAGCCCTTTATTTCATGACCAACTTCTGTAAATTCTAATCTAGCTGAACTTTCTGAGGAATTATTTTTCAGTAGAAAGCTCTGCACTGGCATAGGATATTTTCCAGGATTTACTCGACCGCCGATAAATAGATCTAAATCACCATCTTTATCATAATCGGCAGCCGAAACAGATGACCCGCTGATGCTCATTTTTGGAAGCGCATCTGACACTTCGAACACTCCTTTGCCATTGTTTATATAAAGTCGATCTTGATAATTGGCGTTAAAAGTAACGCCCCCGCTTACCACATATAAATCTAAATGGTTATCGCCATTGGCATCAAAAAATAAGATTCCCATATCCTCAAACTCACTACCAAAATCTTGTGGCGAAGTTTCAAACGAACCATCAGATTTTTGCAGGTGTAATTTGCCTTGTTGACCACTTGCCCCGCCAATAAAAAAATCTTCAAAACCATCACCATTTACATCACCAACAGCTACACCAGCACCATTTCGGGAGTGCATGTGGGGTAAAATAGGTTGTAGTTTGAAGTCAACGAAGTCATCCTCTTTATGAACAAAATTTACACCTAAGTTATCCGTAACATCAGTTAGCAGTTTAGGCGAGTCGTTTTCAGGAATGGTATCAGCTTTCCATGATTCGGATTGGTAAACAGTCATTAATTGGTTTACCTGCAAGGCGGCAATATGCTGATACTTTCCGTTTGGCCACCAAACTTCCAATTTTTCAATTCTATCATCTGTTCCTAGGCCAAAGTGAATTGTTGGGTCAACACTTGATTCGTAGCCTCTACTTAAAAAATGCTGATAGTATTGAGTAGAACTTTTTGTAGTAAGCTTGATTTTAGCTCCAATACCTTGTAAATTTTTAGGTTCACCTTGAAGTCTTAGGCTAAAAAAATTATTATCGCTTTGAACGTTACTTTGGTTTTCGTACACAAAGGCTGGCCTATCCATATTATTTACGACTAAGTCTAAATCACCGTCATTATCCAAATCAACGTAAGCAGCACCATTGGAACAACTTTTTTCAGTAAAACCCCACAGATCAGACTTATTTTCAAAGCTTGCATTGCCTTTATTTCGATAGCCGTAGTTTACCAAATCGGCCTTAGGAAGCGCTTTAATAGAATTCTTTTTTTGCTCAACTTTGGCTTCGACCGTTCCTAAAGGATTGTCATAAATACCTTGATAATGTATATAGTCTAAGTTGCCCAGATCTCGCAAAAAGCCGTTGGTCACATAAAGGTCTTTATAGCCATCATTATCGTAATCGGCCAACAACGGACTCCAACTCCAATCGGTACTGCTAATGCCTGATAGAAAACCGACCTCACTAAATTTATCATTTCCTTGATTCAGCTGTAAAGTATTTCTACTGTATTGTGCGTTGTAACCAGCTTTTAGCATTAATTGAAAACGGTCATACCCTGTTGAAGAGATGATTAGTTTTTGACGTTTGTTGTCCTCTGGCCGCATATCCAAGACCAAGATTTCAGGTTTGCCATTATTGTCAATATCGGCAAGATCGTTACCCATTCCCGCATAAGAGGTGTGTTTTATACGTTCTGTAATCTCATCTTTGAACGTACCGTTCTTTTGGTTGATATATAAAATGTCGTTACCGATAAAATCGTTGGAAATATAAATATCGGGCCAAGAGTCATTGTTAATGTCCGAAATACCAACACCTAATCCATAGCCTTCTGTTAGTATGCCCGATTCAAGTGTTACATCGGTGAACTTACCACTTGCATTGTTTTGGTACAATCGGTCATTACTGATTGAGCTGCCATCGAGAACCCGAGGCTGGCTAACATTTACTTTGTACTCATACGCCGCCGGATTGACCAAGAGATACATATCTAAATCTTGATCATTGTCGTAATCAAAGAAAGCTGCCTGCATGCTCTGCCGGGTATCTGCAAGGCCATATTCGGCAGCTTTTTCGGTAAAAGTTAGCTCGCCCGAATCTGGATTTGGCCCATTATTTATGTAGAGCATATTCGCGCGCTCAGCTATTGCTGCGCTTCCTGAAACACAAACATAAATATCCAATAGGCCATCTTGGTTAATGTCGACCATGGTCGCGCCGGTTCCCCAGCGGTTGTTTTGAATACCAGAAGTTTCGGTAATGTCCTCAAATTTAAAATCGCCCAAATTGCGATACAGTCTTCCAGAGACCATATTGCCGCTAAAATAAATATCCGTTAAGCCGTCATTGTCGATATCGCCTACGGCAACGCCGCCACCGGTATAGACGTTCATATACTCAAAAACATTGATGGAATCGTTTTCCTGAATGGTATTTTGAAAATCGATTCCCGTTCGTTCAGCATCCAATAACCGAAAAAGGGTTGGCTCTTGTTCATTGCAAGAGAGTGCCAAAAGCACTAAGCAAAATGCCGTGAAATTCTTTATTAGCTTCATTTAACCGGGAAGATTATGGTTTCGTTGCCTTTTATGTCGGTAATTGACACTTTTTCTGCACCTACCGGAATTTTCAGTCGCCTAGTAGATTGAGATAAATAACCGGCTCCATAGTAGAATTCTACTTTTCTTCTATTTCCGTTTGTAAAGTGAATGGTCGCAGATAAATCGGAAGGCTTAATTTGATAATCTACCTGAATATTTCGATGTGTCGCATGGGTATTTAGAATACCGTTGTTTACTGCGGCTACGACGCTCTCCTTACCATTAATATCTAGTTTGACCATGCTTTTTGCATCGCCCGGCACAAAAAAGCCGCTTTTGGAAACATCCGTAGGTATAAAACTTCCCTTGCCATCTCCTTTTAAAAACCAACCAATGGAGGCGTCATATTGACCTGAAAATACTTCTCCACTGTAGAAATTGCCTACTGCTAGTATATCTTGATTCCCGTCTTCATCAAAATCATCGATTAGTGTTCCGTAAATAGGAGCGATTTGAGCCTTTCGAGGAAGTTCGGATAATTTGAATTTGCCCCGCCCCAGATTTTCCAAATAGGAATTCGCAAAGGTCTCGCTTTTTACGACATAAGCGGCGTCTAGTTCTTCTTTTAGGAAAGATTTTTCAAAAGTAGCTTCCGCATAATCAGCATAGGTTCTGAACCTGCCTCGCATTGAATTTATTTGATCAATGAGGTCGTTACGAGAATGCGCAACATAATTTTTACCGTCTATAAAATAGCACATGACGGGGTCTATGCGCCCATTTTTGTCATAATCATTTGCGTATATGCATAAGGGTTCTACTGCACTTGCTTTTATTCTCGAGTTCAGTCCGAGATTACCTAATACGTAATCAATATCTCCATCGTTGTCAAAATCCCCAGAATTGATACTGTTCCACCATCCATAGGTGTTCTTTAGACCTGTTTTATCAGTTACTTCTTCGAGTTCGCCATTAGTGTTCTGAAAAAAGTGAATTGCCATGAACTCACCGACCACTATAAGGTCTTGCCAAGTATCATTGTTAAAGTCGGTCCATAGGGCGGCGGTAACCATTCCAAGTTCGTTAAACGTATTTTGAATGGCTTGTTCACTCTTTTTGAAGTTTATAGTGCCACTACTACTTTCGTTTTGCAACAGGCTACTTGCTGGCGCTAAGGGATATTCCCCTGGTTTTACACGGCCACCAACGAAGAGATCTAAATCGCCATCTTTGTCATAATCAGCTGCGGTAACGACGGCACCGCTTATAATAGAACTAGGTAGCCCATTAACATTCTTGTAGTTGCCCGAACCGTCATTTTGATAAATACGATCCTGATAACTTTGTTGGTTTGTAGCTTGAGATGAGCCACCACTTACGACATAAAGGTCTTGGTCGCCATCATTGTCGGCATCGAAAAAGAGCGTACCCATATCTTCATGCTGACTTTCAGGGAATAGTTGAGATACAAACGAACCATCTGCTTGTTGCAGCAGTAGTTTTCCCGCTTGATTCTTTGCGCCTCCCATATAAATGTCTTCTCGGCCATCATTGTTGGTATCTGCTACACTAAGTCCGGGGCCGTTTCTGGAATGCATATGGGGTAGTAGGGGTTGTATTTTGTAGTCGACAAAATCGTTTTCTATGTGTTTAAGGTCTAAGCCGATACCATCTACTTTCGTAAATAAAGTATTCTGCGTGTTAATTGATTTTCTTTCTACTGTGGTATTGGCATCGCCGTATTCAAGAGATATCGCTTTGTTTGCCTTTAAATCTCGAAGAACTTGGGTTTTGCCGTCTGGCCAAATAACCCGTGCACTATCGATTTGGGAAATAGTGCCTAGTCCAAAATGAAGTGCTTGCGCTACCGTAGAGAGATAGCCACGATAGGGCGTAAAATATTGTTTTTGATAAGCGTTTTGGTAAAATAGTTCTATTTGACTACCGATACCTTGTAGGTTTGGTGCCTTGCCTTTAAATGTGAAACTGATATGGTTGCTATTCGCTTTATCTGCGGTCTTATTTTCATATATGCCCGCTGGGTCGTCTATATTATTGATGACCAAGTCAAGGTCACCATCGTTGTCGAGATCCGCATACGCTGCACCGTTGGAGTAGGTAGGCTTAGCGAATCCTGCTTGTTCGGTAATATCGGTAAAACTTAGCTCTCCAGAATTTTGGTACATAAAATTATGTGTTTTGATACCTGGAAGTGCGTTTAATGCTTTCAGTCGCTCTTTTCTATTAGCTTCCTGGGTGCCCATGGTGAGCACATTGTTGCCGTACACCATAAAATCGAGGTTGGTAATATCTTGGCGGTAGCCATTGGTAATAAAAAGGTCTTTTTTGCCATCGTGGTCGTAATCAGCAAAGAGGGCGCTCCAACTCCATTCCGTAGCTGAGATGCCAGCGAGTTGTCCTACTTCGCTGAATGAACCGTTACCGTTATTGAGTTGTAAGGTATTGCGTATATACTGCGGTTGATACCCGTCGCGAATACTATTTTGAAATTCATCGTAGTTGTTGCCCATCATGGTCAGTTTCCAGCGTTTGTTATCTGGTGGAAGCATATCGAGGACGACAATATCCATATGACCATCATTGTTGATATCGGCAATATCGTTTCCCATTCCGTTAAAGGTCAGATGTTTGAAATATTTGGAATTTTGATTTTCGAAGGTGCCGTCTTTCTGATTGATGTACAAAAAATCATCGGTAAGAAAATCGTTGGATACGTATACATCGGGCCACCCATCGGTATTCATATCACAAATTTCTACACCAAGGCCAAAACCTTCTATAAGAATGCCAGAATCGGTCGAAACATCGGTAAAAGTTTCATCGCCGTTATTTCGAAATAGTTTATCTGCTGAGGGTGCTTTGCCCGTTCGGTCTTTTGGTCTTGAGGTGTTCCGATTAAAATCAACTAATGCATTACTTAGTAAATACATATCTAAATCATCATCGCCATCATAATCAAAAAATGCTGCTTGAACCGAATAACTTTCATCTGCCAAGCCCCACTTTTGTGCTGCTTCTATAAAACTGACGCTGCCGGTTTCTTTGGTCGTATTAATAAAAAGAAGGTTCGCGCGCTGTGCACCTGAAGACCCTCGTGGTCCTCCTCTGGAAACGTAGATGTCTGGATAGCCATCTTGATTGATATCCACTATCGAAACACCGTTTGACCAATCGGTGGAGCCTGCGTTTGCCGATTCTGTAATGTCTTCAAATTTCAGTTCGCCAAGATTTTTGTACAATCGATTGCTGACCATATTTCCCGTGAAATAGATGTCCTGTAGACCATCAAGGTCAAAATCTGCAATGGCTACTCCAGCGCCATTGTACATATATTCAAATTCTAAAACCGAAGGGGTGCCTCCCAGCTTGAGTGTATTGTTAAAAGTTATGCCCGTTTCTTTAGGGGACAGTTCTCTGAATGAAGTGTTTGCTGAATCATTGCATCCTGCAAATTCAAGGATAAGCAATGAGCAGATTGTAAGTAGTAGCCGTCTAATGATAGTATTGGGATAGGGCATGAACGAATATAACACCTTGGTAGGAATGAAAAGGAATCCAATCAGTTAAATTTGATTGGATTCCTTTTAGGGTCAAAAATGACCATTAAAAATTCTGATTTTAAGAACTAGTACCCTGGGTTTTGGTTTAATAGTCCTTGAGATCTATCAACTTCAGACTGCGGGAAAGGGAAAACGTTGTAATTCTCATTCCAACTAGCGCCAAATATTGAGGAACCTAAATCCCATCGTACGATATCAAACCATCTATGAGGTTCCAGTGCCAATTCTACTCTTTTCTCTTGCATCATAGCGCCTAACAGGTCACCATCTGCAGCGGCTGAAGTACCTAAGCCCGCCCGATTTCTTATATCGTCGATTTGAGTTCTTGCTATTCCTAAATCCCCGCCACCTCGAATTAAAGCCTCGGCATACAGCAATTTTAACTCTGCGAATCTGAACCAGCGTTCGTTGTTGAAATCGGCTTGCTGATTCGGTGCGTGATTACCTGGAACCGTGTTGGTTTCCCCACGATACTTCTTTAGTGTAAAGTTTGTGGATGACCATTCTGTGTCATAGGGGAGCGAGGTAAAAGTTGTAAAGTACATGTCGCCATCCTCGTAAAGAATGGTTGCCTTTCTAGAATCACCATCTTCAAAACTATCAACTAAATCTTGTGTAGGAGCCCACCAACCTAATTTACCGCCTGGTGCGCCGTTTCCGGCATCCCAATACCATCCACGACCAGTACCTTGTGATGCTTTGAAATTTTCAGAATGCGTGTCATCAAAAACCCAAAGGTTGTCATCTGATTGAGGACCACCATATTGTACTTCGAAGATAGATTCTGAGTTGTTCTCATTGGCAAATGAAAAAACATCCTCATAGTTTGGAACCAGCATGAATGGGCCATTGTCAACAACATCGGTTAAGGCAGTTATAGCAGGTCCCCAATCTTCTTTGAAAACATTCACTTTTCCAATAAAAGATTTTGCGGCCCATGCAGTAGCTCTTCCTGTATTGCCAGAATCCCATGCATCAGGTAAGCCAGCAGCAGCAGTAGTTAAATCGGCCAGAATCGCAGAGTACAATTCGTCTTGTGTAGCATTTGGAAGTGCCAAATTGTTTATGTCGGTCAAAACTTCAACTGCTATTGGCGGTGTGCCGAACATTTTCATAGCCTGAAAATGGAACCAAGCTCTAAGAAATTTGGCTTCAGCTTCTAGGACAGTCTTGTCCTCTGCCGTTAGCTCATTATCGCCATCTAAATTTCCCAGAACAAGATTGGTTCTGTAAATACCTTCATAAATTTGAGTATAAACGGCTGCGTAAGGCGAATCGCTTGCTCTCAATTGAAGGTTGTCGATATCTATAGAAATTTGGTCTCCGGCAGCAGTTACAGGATCCGCAGCAACATCATCTGTAATAACCATTGACAACTTCCAGTATTCACCTCGTTCTGAGAGTGTTTCGGTGCTAGTGCCCCAAAAATCCTGGATAGAAGAATAGGCGGCAAAAATCGCCCCATCAAAGTCGCCCCGTGTATTGTAGAAAGAATCGATGGTGATGCTATCTAGGGGTTGAAGATCTAGCTCATCACTGCACGAAAAAATTGTCATCGTGCAGATAGCGACAGTTAATAATATTTTAGTTTTCATATTTTATTTTATTTTATTTTAACAATTTTTTAATTAGAAACTAACAGACCACCCGATCTGAAGAATTCTTGGGAGTGGAGCTTGTCCATCATCTTGACCCGTTGCCAATGGATTATTTCCTTTTTGGAAACTTTGCGCTCTACCGACTTCGGGATCAAATCCTGAATACCCCGTAAAAGTCGCTAAATTTTGAGCACTAATATAAAACCTCATGTTTGAAATGAAATCACCTGTCCACTTTCGAAGTCTCTCCTGCGGAAGTGTATAGCCCAATTGAACATTCTGAATTCTCAAGTAATCAGCATCTTCTATGAAACGATCAGAAACTCTATTATTTCCGTTAGGGTCCCCTATTGCCAGTCTAGGGCTAGAGCTAGAATTCGTTGATCCTTCGCCGTTCCATCTATTTAAAACTGAGGTGCTAAAATTGTTAGTACCTGTCAACCCCTCAAGAGATACTCTTGATGAGTTATAAATTTGTCGATCTCCAACACCTCTGAGTAACATAGAAAAATCGAAGCCTTTGTACTTCGCTTGTAAATTTACGCCGTAAAAGTATCCTGGATAAGGACTTCCTAATATTGTTCTATCAGCTGCATTTACAGTACCATCGCCGTTTACATCAACAAAACGAATGTCTCCTGGAGCTGGTCCGCCAGGATTATTAGCATCTGGTAATGCGGCTGCGACTTCAGCAGCATTTTGATAAAGACCGTCGGTTTTATAGCCATAAAAATGACCTAAACTTTCTCCTACAATAGTTCTGTGTGATTGGGCTCCACCAACACCGGCAATAATTTGGTCTACTTGACCAAGACTTTCTACCGTGTTTTTTATGGTTGTTAAATTAGCTCCGATTCCCCATTCGAAATCCTCGCCAATCTTATTTTTATAATTTAGAGCCAGTTCTATACCGCTGTTGGTGATTTCGCCTGCGTTGGTTGGGGCAGGTAAAAAGAATCCGCTCGCAAAAGGTAGCGGTAGTTGCACCAGCGCATCCTCATTTGTCTTTTTAAAATAATCAAATACACCGGTTATTTTTCCGTTCAAGAGACTAAAATCTAAACCGATATCAATTTGTTTTGACGTTTCCCATCCAATAGATTGGTTAGCGAAAGTGGTCGGCGCAGGGCCTACTACAGTGCCCTGTCCATCTCCTACAACATAGAAAATGTTATTATTAAGCGTCGTTAAATAGGGAAAAGTGTTCGCTGTTCCGTCTCCTAAGTTTTGATTTCCAATTTCACCATAACCGACTCTCAGCTTCAAATCGTCTATAAAATCATAGTCGCTCATAAAGTCTTCCTGTGAAATTCTCCAACCAACAGAAATTGATGGAAATATATCATCCCTAAAATCTTCTGCAAATTTTGAGGTAGCATCTCGTCTTACGTTCACAGTGGCTAAATATTTCCCTTTATAATTATAGGTCAAACGACCAAGGATACCTTGCAGTGTCCATAAATCAGCCTCATTCGCGCCTGCAACCGCTGTACCACTTGACGCAAAATTATCATTGAACAGGTTCCTGCCTTGAAGCCTAACCTTGTTATATCTAAATTTGGTTTGTTCAACACCAAGAAGCAATCCAAAATTATGATCCCCAATGGTCTTATCGTAAGAAAGTGTCGCCCCTGTGGTTACAGTTAATTCGATAGGTCTAGATTGTACTAATAATGATTGTCGATCTGAGTTGCCATCTAACGTTGTTGCCGCTTGAAAGAAATCTCCTGAACCAACATTATAGTCGATACCTATTGAGGGTCGCAACTTTAAATTGTCGATAATTTCCCATTCTGCAAAGAAATGACCTAAAACTTTTCGATTTTGAATTGTTGTACTATTAACTCTTTCATCGGTTAAAAATACTACGTTGTTGCCAGTTGCGTTACCTCTTGTGTCTGGATTTGATAAATTATAACCGAATGGGCCATCTCCAAAAATTGAAAAGAACGGAGCGTTTAGCGCTGCGCCGAAACCGGCATTCAAAGCTCCTTCACTTTGGGTTAGACGGTCGGTCTGACTTATTTGTAAAGATTCCCCGAACTTTAATCTTTCGCCTATTCTGAATTCAGAATTTGCACGTAAAGAGTATCTTGAAAAAGATTGAGCCCGTTGTATTCCTTCGTTATCTAAAAAAGAACCTGAAATATAATAAGTTCCATTTTCGCCTCCACCGCTAACACCAACATTGTGGTTTTGCACGAAACCATCTCTAAAGATAGCATCCTGCCAATCAAAGGTTGGACTTCCACTAAATGCAGAGTAATCCCGACCTAACTCATTTTGTACGGCAATATACTGTTGCGTGTTCAATACATCTAATTGCTCTCTAGCAGATGCTACAGATGTGTACCCATCATAAGTTACTTTCGGCTCTCCTGCGCTACCCTTCTTGGTAGTAATTATGATAACACCATTTGCTCCTCTTGCACCATAAATAGCAGCGGAAGCTGCATCTTTTAATACATCTATAGTTGCAATATCGCTCGGATTTATACTTGCTAAAGGGTTTGAGTCTGTGGTAGAAGAAGTGTTTACGGTAATATTATTAGTTCCTACTATTGGAACGCCATCAATTACAAAAAGCGGATTTGCATCTGCGCTTAGTGTACCAACACCACGAATGTTCACGCTTACCGGTGCTCCAGGGTCACCACTTCGATTTGTGATATTTACACCAGATATAGTACCTGCTAAAATTTGATCAGGACTAACGATTGGTTGTTTAACAATATCAACAGCGTCTATAGAACCAACAGCTCCCGTAAGGTCTGCTTTTCTCTGAGTACCATATCCCACTACCACAACCTCGCTCAATGCCTGTGCGTCTTCTAAAAGTTCAACATTAATATTTGATTGGCCATTAATTGCAACTTCCTTCGCGGCGTAACCTACATAGGAAAAAATCAATGCTGAGGCATTTTCTGGCACATCAATGGTAAAGTTGCCATCAAAATCGGCAACTGCACCCGTAGTAGTTCCTTTAGCTACAACGCTTGCACCAGCAAGAGGGCCTTGCGAATCGGAAATAGTTCCGGTAATCGTACTTTGGGCGTACAATGAATGTACTCCAAGTGAAAGGGTTAAAATGAACAGAAGGCGAATTGCCCTGAATCCACTCCGTTTAGTGAAGTTTTGTTCCATAATCAAATAGTTTAGGTAGTTAATTTTGAGTTTTAGTTTTTGTAAATAATGTAATTTTTATTCTATGATACACTATGCTACTATAGCAAAAGTAACATAAAAAAGTATACTTCGTAAAAATTCTTAATAAAAATAATGATTTAATAACTGTTTAGGCAAATTAATGCGGGTTAAGTACTTTTTGTTTTTTTCAATAAAATTTATTTTTAATTCAATTTTTTAGAAAAACTATTTTGGTTAATTGACTATTAAGAGAATGATGTATTGGAGAGAACAACGCTTATGATTGAAAATATATAAGGCTATATTTTTTGTAAACATATTTTTTGTTCTATTTTTGCATTAATAGCATAGTATATCATAGTATATTGAAAAACATGCATAGACGCCTTGAATTAGCGACTTAGTTTAATTTAATTGGCACATTTACTGTAACTGTTTAGAAATAGATTGTGATTTTATCTTAATCAAGTTGAGTTGTATTAAGTTAGTTTATTAAGTTTGAAAAAGCCAAGTGATTCTTTACTTGGCTTTTATCAAAAATATACATGCGTTTCTTATAGATTTCTTAAAACTTAATATAATGTCATCTAGCATTTAGCGAATATTATAAAACACGAATATGGTTCAAGTCGAAACCAAATCCATTGGTGCTATTACTATTAATGGAGGGCAACCGGGTCTTAGCTCATCTTTGAAGGAGGTCTTCAATAATGATGCTATTACAATATATGACTTTGAGGTAAAATGTGATTCGCCATTATATCCTCAGTCAATTATGTTGAGGTTTAAGTTGCCTAGCAAAAACGTAAAGGGCGTTTGGAAACCAACTACTGATTTTGCCAAGCGTATTCAAGCTGACTGGGAGTTGGATCATATGGAGTCCAGGATATCGATTGATGCCCCCGTTATCTCGTTATTCGGGAACGACGATAAAAATGTGCTTACCTTTTCATGTTCAAATGCCATAAATACATTGCAGATGAATGCGCGCTTACGAGAAGAAGACAATAATTTTTACTGTCATATTACTTTTTTCTCTGAAGCGGAACAGCTAATAGATAATTTTAAAGCTCAAATTCGCTTAGATAGCAGGGCCATTCATTTTTCTGACTGTTTAAAGGATACAGCCACTTGGTGGGAAGGCTTTGAACAATTGAAACCGGCTTTTGTACCTGAAGTTGCGAAGAAAGCCTTGTATTCTACTTGGTACCAATTTCATCAAAACTTAGATCTGAAAGTGTTGCTTAATGAGTGTACTATGGCTTATAACATGGGCTATGAAGTACTTATTATAGATGATGGATGGCAAACAAACGATGGTAATCGTGGTTATGATTTTACAGGTGATTGGCAGCCAGACCGTTTTCCCGACGTGGTTGATTTTGTGAATCAGCTACATGAAACCGGAATGAAAGTTGCCTTTTGGTACTCTGTTCCCTTTTGCGGTAAGAAATCGCTAGCATATAAAAAATTTAAGGGAAAGTTCCTGACAGAAGACCATCGGTGGGCTCCTGTTTTTGACCCTCGATATCCCGAGGTTCGGGAACATTTGATAGGGCTTTATACCAACGCCCTTAAAAATTGGAAGCTCGATGGCTTTAAGCTCGATTTTATAGATGATTTTCATTTGTACGACGACACGCCTTTAGGAAAAAAAGATGGTCGGGATTATGCATCTATAAACGAAGCGGTAGATCGTTTATTGACAGATGTTAAGAATGCCTTGACCGAAATAAAATCAGATGTTTTCATTGAATTTCGACAAAAGTATACCGGTCCGGCCATGCGTAAATATGGTAATATGTTTAGGGCATTCGATTGCCCAGGTGATGCGATAATGAACCGCGTGCGTATAGCCGATATACGAATGCTTTGCGGTAATACCGCCGTTCATGCCGACATGGTTACTTGGCATGCCGATGAAACTGTTGAAGTTGCGGCATTGCAGTTTATAAATATTCTTTTTGGGGTTCCTCAGCTTTCTATCTTTTTGACAAAAGCACCAACAGATCATGTTCAAATGGTCGAATTTTACACGCGCTATTGGAACGAGAATTCAGATGTGCTGTTGAACGGTGAATTCCTTCCTTCTAAACCATTGGCGAACTATCCGACCCAGCGGGTATCAAAAAACGAGACCACGATTATAGGGGTTTATGAGGAATTAGTTACGACCCTTAAAAGGGCCGATAAGCATATTCATATTCATAATGGTCAGTTGGCCGAATTAGTAGTTATTCGAAATTTGGAAAACTTTGGAGGGTACAATTGTAAAGTTTTTGATTGTATAGGCAACATTCGTATCGAAAAGCAGCTTAATTTTGAAAAGGGCTTATTGGAAATAGCCGTACCACCTTGTGGAATTTTGATTGCCAACAAGGTATAGTCTGCAGCTTTTTCTTATTTTTCAAACAAAATCTTATCTTGTGGCGTCTTCTAAAATAATACTAGAAGTATTTTGTTTATGACCGAACGTGAAAAAATGGTGCAGGGTCTGATGTACGACCCAATGGATAAAGAGTTGTTTAAGGGTCGGCTTCGAGCTCGCGCCTTGTTAAGAAAACTTGAAGAAATACCAGAAGACAAGGAACGTCAACGACGTCATATTTTCAAAGAACTTTTTGCTGAAACAGGAGAACGCTTTTATATTGAAAACTCGTTCAAATGTGATTATGGCTCTAATATTTACTGGGGTGAGAATGCGTACGCAAATTTCGGATGTATTATATTAGACGTCGCACCTGTACGAATCGGTAAAAATGTAATGTTGGCGCCGTCGGTTATGATTATGACCGCTACACACCCACTACAAGCAAAAGCCCGAAATTCTGGAAAAGAATATGCGAAGCCCATAGTCATCGGTGATAACGTTTGGATCGGTGCTGGCGCAATAATAAATCCCGGTGTAACTATCGGGGAAAACAGCGTTATAGGTTCCGGCGCGGTAGTCACGAAAGATGTACCGCCGAATGTTTTTGCTGCGGGTAATCCGTGCAAATTCATTAAAGAGATAGCGAATAACTAACCAACCAATTTAGACGATACAATATGCTTGCAATTTTAAGTTTTATAGGTTTTACAGTTTTAGTGGCGGTTGTTGCTTGGTATTCTACTCGCAATACAAACGAAAGTACGGCCGACGGCTACTATCTTGGAGGTCGCAGTTTAGGTGCGCTTACAATTGCTGGTTCTTTATTACTGACGAACCTTTCTGCGGAACAGATTGTAGGTTTAAATGGGCAAGCCTTCTCGGAAGGAATATTGGTAATGGCTTGGGAGACACTAGCAGCAATCGCAATGGTTATAACCGCGTTGTGGTTCTTACCCAAATACATGAAAAAAGGAATTACTACGATTCCTGAATTTATTGAAGGTCGCTTTGATGAAAACACAAAAGCCATTCTTTCTATATTATTTCTGATTGCTTTTGGTATCGTTTTGTTGCCGACGATTTTATATGCGGGTTCCAAGGCATTCATCACAATGTTTCAATTACCAGAAGTTTTGGGTGTTTCCGAAACCGCAGCGTATTGGATATGTGTTTGGAGCATAGGTTGTATAGGTATCGTATATGCCATTTACGGGGGATTAAAAGCGGTGGCGGTATCTGATTTGGTAAATGCTGTTGGTTTATTAATCGGTGGTTTGCTAATCCCATATTTTGGGCTTACCATGATTAGTGATGACAATAGTATTATGGGAGGTTTGTCAAAACTATGGGTAGAAAATCAAGACAAATTTGATGTTACAGGAGATGTTACTTCCTCTATTCCAGTAGGAACGATTTTCACTGGTATGATGATTGCCCAAATGTATTATTGGGGTACAAACCAGTCGATTTTGCAACGTGTATTTGGGGCAAAAAGTCTCGCTGAAGGCCAAAAAGGAATGTTGTTAGCTGCTTTCGTAAAATTTTTGATTCCTGTAATCGTAGTACTTCCGGGTATAATAGCGTATAATATGTTTGGGTCAGAATTGACCGACGCCGATGCTTCTTATCCCGAATTGGTAAGAAGGGTATTGCCTGCTAGTCTATTGGGCTTTTTTGCGGCCGTACTCTTTGGTGCAATTTTAAGCTCGTTCAATAGTCTATTGAACAGTAGTGCTACTTTGTTCGGATTTGATTTATATAAAAAATTCTTTAATCGAGGTGCAACAGAGCAAAAGACGGTAAAAGCAGGAAAACGATTTGGCTTAGGTCTAGCAATCGTTTCAATGTCGATAGCGCCTTTTATAAGAAATGCCCCAGATGGGTTATTCTCCTATATTCAGCAGGCTTTAGGTAGTTTAAGTGTGCCTATTTTGGCCGTTGTGATGATTGGAATTTTAACTAAAAAAGTACCCGCTATCGGAGCAAAAATTGTGCTTGTAGGCGGCGTAATTATGTATCTCATTAGTTTGTTAGGTCTTGGCCCTGCAATGATAGATAGCGCAATGGCCGAAGCCGCTGCAAACGGTATTACCGATCCTGGGCAACTTGAGATTATTAAAGCTGAGGCATATCCTCACTTTCTACATATTATGGGTATTTTATTCGTTGTGAATATCATTATCATGTTGATAGTTGGGGCAATGAAACCTAAACAAGATGAATATATATCACATGTAACCGATGTTATCGACACGACCCCGTGGAGGTATGCTATTATAGCCGGTATTCTAATTAGCGTATTGGTATTGAGTACTTATTTGATTTTCTAAAAATAAACTTGTTGGGCCACGCGAAAAGTATTCGCGTGTGCCTCAACAATAGTCTTAATATCGGGAGAATAACCACCACCCATACTGCATTGCACTGGAATTTGATAATGCTTGCAAGTTTCCAAAACAAACTCGTCTCGTTGTTTGCATCCTTGAACACTCATGCCAAGGGTACCTAATTTATCGGTCGCGATAATGTCTACTCCACAGAGATAAAAAATGAAATCGGGTTTTTCCGTATGAATTAGCTTAGGTAGGTTTTCCTTTAATATGGCTAAATAGGTAGCGTCATCAGTTCCTTTTTCTAATGCAATATCTAAATCTGACTCTTCTTTTTTAAAAGGATAATTGCTTGCCCCGTGCATTGAGAAGGTAAAAACAGAAGGGTCGTTTCGAAAAATTTCTGCTGTGCCGTTGCCTTGGTGCACATCTAAATCTACCATCAGAATTTTTTTTACCAATCCTTTTGCTTGTAAATATTTTGCGCCAATGGCTTGGTCGTTAAGCATACAAAAAGCCTCGCCGCGGTTTGTATAGGCATGGTGTGTGCCGCCAGCAATGTTCATAGCAATGCCATTTTCTAAAGCAAATACGCAGCCTTTTATAGTGCCATCGGCAATGATGCGCTCTCGTTCAACCAAAACTTCCGACAAGGGAAAGCCGATTTTTCGAGCTTCTTTAGGTGTAATCTTAATATTCAATAAATCATAAAAGTAATCCGGATCATGAACGGCTACGATGTATTTGTCATTGGGAATTTCTGGCTCGAAAAAATTTTCTTTTTTGCAGGTGCCTTCGTGCAGTAGTTGCTTAGGTAGCAGGTCGTATTTCAACATAGGAAAACGATGGCCTGCAGGCAAGGGATGTTGGTAAATGGGATGGTAGGCTATTTGGAGCATTTATAAATATCCAACAAAAGTATCAGATTACCACCTTGTATTTGGCTAAAACATCTAAAAGAGTATCACGAGTAATAGGCTTAATAAGCACTTGGTCGCAGCCTGCCATTTTTATAGTAATCGATTCTTCGTTCATGGCATATGCAGTATGTGCTATAATAGGCACGTACATATCGGTTTTGCGAATTTGTTTAGTCGCTTCGATACCATTCATAAAAGGCATTTTAATATCCATAATAATTATGTCTATTGAATCATGTTTTTCATGCAGTTCAATGGCTTCAAAACCGTTTTTAGCTCGTATAATGTTAAAATGGTTAGTTAGCCAAAGGTTTAACAAAAGAAAGTTCACATCATCATCTTCGGCAATTAAAATGGTATTCTTGTATTTGAGATTGGTTGTTTCTTCTGGCGTTTGTTTATATGGAATAGTAAAATAGAAAGTAGACCCTTTTTTTGGTTTCGATTCGACCCAGATAGTGCCTCCAAATAATTCTACAAGGCCTTTTGCAATAGGAATACCCAGACCAGTGCCCGAAACTTTAATATTAGTTTTATTTTCTATTTGGCCAAACCTTTCAAACACGAGTTTTTGATTTTCTTTTTTTATACCAACACCGGTGTCTCTTACATAAAACTGTATATGATTATGTTCTATGGTATAGCCAAAAATAACTTCGCCCTTTTGAGTAAATTTTAAAGCATTTTCAATTAGGTTGGAAAGAATTTGATTCAATCTTGTTTCATCTGCCAATATGGTAAGAGAATCGCTTTTTGACCCTTTATTAATTTTTAATACAATATTGGCGTTAGTATTTAAAATAACATACTGCTTTAAAAGTTCATCGAGAAGTTGGTTTAAGTCAAGTATTTCTAATTTTAATTTTTGCTGATTTGCATCTATTTTAGAAATATCGACGATGTCTGATATAATTGTTAAAAGTCTATTGCCTGAAGCCTTTATTTGTTTGAGACAAGTTTTTTTATCTTCAGCGGAAACAGTATCATCTTCCAAAAGACTAGTAAATCCTAAAATGGCATTCATGGGTGTTCTTACCTCGTGTGACATGTTGGCTAAAAAGGCCGATTTTAGTTTATCGTTTTCTGCAGCCTTGAGATAGGCTTTTTCAAGTTCTATTCTTTTGGTTTCTTGATCGGTAATATCTCTTAAGAATGCTGCAAATTCTTCTTTGGCAGGAGAGAAAGCGGTTACCTGATAATATTTATTAGTATTGTGATTAAATTTTACAAACGATGTTGGTTTTTTTGTAAGGGCTACTTGTCCGAGTATTTTGATCCAAGATTTTTCGACATCTGGAAAAAGTTCTAGAATTGTCTTTCCTAAAGTGTTCTTTGTAACACCAGTTTGACTTTTGTAGGCCTCGTTAACGTAGATGAACCTATAATCAATAGGTATGCCTCTGTCATCAAAAATAAGCTTGCAATGTAAAAAAGCCTCTTGCATGTTTGCTAAAACAGCCGAACTTTGCTCATTATTTTTTTCTATTTCTAAATGGGCCGCGGCAAGCTCAACACTTTCGGTAACATCTTTAAACAACATGGTAAACTCTCCTTTTACTGAAGAATATGCACTAGAGGTGTAGTGCCTTTTGGTATTGTGGTTATACCTTGTTATCGAGTTGGGTTTTTGGGTTAAGGCTACCTCTCCATAGAAATCAATCCAAAATTTTTCCATATCCGGAAAAATCTCAAGTATTGTTTTTCCGAGTATTTTATGAGCCTCAAAACCAGTGTGCGTTTCAAAAGCTTTGTTTACTGAAAGCACTCTGTAATCACAGGGGATTCCTTTTTTATCACAAATAATTTGGCATTCAGCAATGCCCTCGTCCATATTTTGAGTGAGCGTATCAAAATTTGTTTTGTCTTTTAATAATTCAAGTTTTAAAAGTTGAATTAGATTTTTCGATTCCTCTTCGTTATTCTTTTGCCATGGCAGCACTTCAAGCTGCTTAATAAGTTGCTGGCTGGTCTGGATAGTGTTCATTCTTAAAAATTACGTTCAGTGGGCTAACAACTATGAAACGCATTTCCAAAGAACAGAATTTCTGTAGTTAAAATGATAAAATAGCTATTAAATATAAGTAAATTCTCCTAAAATTAAAATTAACAGCCTACTTATGAGAATTTATTTGAAAGAATTAAGTGTACGTTCCCAAAGTGGCATATTGTTGAAAACCAACTATTTATTACCCCGTAAACATACCTAAATCTATTTTACTGTTTGGTCTGATTAATATCCGGGCTTGACCGAAGAAGTTCAGGATAAACCCTCCGCCCGCCAAGGCGGACACCTCCCTTTTTCTAAAGGGAGAAGCTTCTTGTAATGTTGTTTTTTCTAGAAGGTTCATGTAACGAAGTAATCTCTTGAATTTACTAAAATGTCATTTCGAGCCTTTCGACCGCGCTCGGCAAAGAATATGTCTAGAACCTAGTAACACGAATAGGTCTCCACCGAGCCTATATCGAGCTTGTCGAGATGCTCGACCAGATAAATCTCGAAGTGAAAGTAGGGTAAAGCGAAAGGCGTATTGCGTAAAGCGAATAGCGCTATCCCTTATGAAAGGCCAACTGAATCCGTTTTCTGGAGATATCAACAGAGATGACTTTTACGATTATTTGCTGTTGCAATTGCACATGCGCATTCACATCTTTTACAAAAGTGTCAGATAAGTTGGATATGTGAATGAGTCCACTTTCTTTGATGCCGATATCTACGAAGCAGCCAAAATTGGTGATGTTGTTTATGATGCCGGGGAGTAGTTGGCCGTCGCGCAAATCGGTGATACTGCGTATGTTTTGGTCAAAAGTGAAGACCTTGGCTTTTTCGCGGCGGTCGAGTCCCGGTTTTTCGAGTTCTTCGATAATGTCTTTAAGGGTGGGCAGGCCAACGGTTTCTGTTTTGTAGTTGTTCAGATTGATGCGTTGTAGTTCGCTTTTATTTCCGATGAGGTCGGAGATTGGTTTTCCGGCATCTTTTGCCATTTGTTTAACGATCGCATAGCTTTCTGGGTGCACGGCGGAATCATCCAAAGGGTTTTTGCCTTCTTTAATCCGCAGAAAACCTGCTCCTTGCTCAAAGGCTTTTCCGCCCAAGCGAGGCACTTTTTTAATGGTGGCCCTATCCGCGAAAGCGCCATGTTCTATTCTATAAGCAACAATATTTTCTGCTAATTTAGGGCCGATGCCCGATACATAGCTCAATAAGGGTACGCTGGCCGTATTGATATTAACGCCGACGGAATTCACGCAACTTTCAACAGCGCTATCTAACGAGGTTTGTAGTTTACTCTGATCAACATCATGTTGGTACTGACCAACTCCGATTGATTTGGCATCGATTTTCACCAACTCCGCCAAGGGGTCCGCCAAGCGACGCCCAATGGAAACCGACCCACGTACCGTGACATCATAATCGGGAAATTCGTCTCGTGCAATCTTGGAAGCTGAATAAATAGAAGCACCCGCCTCACTGACCACAAAAACCTCGATAGGATTTTTAAAGTGAATGCGCTTTACCAGTTGCTCCGTTTCTCTTGAAGCGGTGCCATTGCCAATTGCGATCGCTTCGATTTTATGGGCATCGCACAACGAACTGATTTTCTTGATTGCTTCCGTACTTTTGTTTTGTGGCGCATGTGGGTAAATGGTTTCATTATGCTGCAATTCACCCTGTGCACTCAGGCAAACCACTTTGCAACCGCTTCGAAAACCGGGGTCGATTGCCAAGATTCGTTTTTCGCCCAAAGGTGCTCCAAGAAGTAATTGTTTTAGGTTTTTTGAAAATACGGTAATGGCCTCCTCATCTGCCTTTTCTTTGGCTGCTTTTAGTATTTCGTTGGATAAGGAAGGAAAAAGCAAGCGTTTGTAGGCATCCTTTAAAGCCATACGCACCTGTGGTGTGCAAGAATTATTCGATTTGATGATACGGTCTGTAATTTTAGAAAGAATGTATGCATCGTCAATTGCAATCTTAACACGTATAAACCCTTCATTTTCTGCACGCAGAATAGCCAAAAAGCGATGTGAAGGGCAGCGTTTCAGCGCCTCGCTCCAATCAAAATAATCACGGAATTTCTGTGCTTTTTCTTCTTCTTTCTTAGTTCCGATGACCTTGGTTGTAAGCATGGCTGATCGTTCTAGCTGATTTCGAATTTGATTACGAATCGAAATACGTTCGTTCAGCCATTCAGCAATGATATGCCGTGCGCCTTCCAGACCCTTATCTTCGGTTTTAATTTCTGTATTCAAATATTGGGAAGCTGCATGGTCAATTTCGGAATGATTTTGAGTCATGATGATTTTTGCCAAAGGCTCCAATCCGTTTTTTCGTGCGGTTTCTGCTTTGGTCTTTCGATTCTTTTTAAAGGGCAGGTAAAGGTCTTCGAGCGTGACTAAATCTTCTGAGTTTTCAATTTTTAATCGAAGTTCGTCGGTTAGTGAATCTTGCTCTGCTATAGCTTTTAAAATCGCTGCTTTTCTTTTTTCTAAGCCTTCAAACTGTTTTTTGAATTGTACTATCGCCCCGATTTGCACTTCATCTAAACCACCCGTAGCTTCTTTTCGGTATCGCGATATAAACGGGATGGTACAGTCTTGGTTGAGGAGTTCGACTGCGCTTTTAACGCCCTTTTTGGGGAGTTGAACGTGTTTTGTGATGTAGGGGAGGAGGTTCATGTTTTGGTTTTGTTTTTTGCAAATAGCTGTATGGACGAGCGCAGTCGAGACCTGTAGGCGTTCCAAGGTTCTAGATTGTGTGCAAAGTGATATTTAGATTTTATAATCAGCTTTTGGAAGTTGTGGGTATTCTGTAGGATATCTATAAAAACAATGTTTACTTTAAATTTGATAATTTTTATTTTATATTTTCTTCAATTCAATTAGGTAGTTGGGGGTTAAGTTCCATAGCTTTAATAAAGTCAATTGTAAATTCTTCTTTTTTACTAAGTGATTTAAAACACAATGCTCTATAGAAAATAGTCTTCCAGTCATCAGGATTAGACAGAAGATAGGTTGTGAAATCATCGATTGCATATGGATTTTTCATGCTGTAGAAATTAGCAAAACCTCTGTAATAGTAGCCCATAGCAAAAGTTTTATCAATATTTATAGCAGCCTAGAAATTCTCGATTGCTTTAGGGTGGTTGGCGAGTTTTTCACCAAATAATAAACCTTTGGCGAAATATAGTGCTACATTTTTTGAATCGACCCTTAAACCCTCATCGTACTTTTTCAATGCATCTTTATTATCATTCAATATGTTTTCAAAAACTTTCCCCAAAATTAAATATGGTAAGAAATCATTAGGATTAATTTTAATAGATTTATTTAAATTATCCTGTGCTCGCTTAGCGTCTTTTTGAATCCAATAGAATTTACCTGTATTATTGTAAAATAATGCAGAATTCGGATGTAGTTTAATACAATTTTTAAAATCTTTTTTAGCTTTTTTAAATTGTTTTTTTGATAGTTTATTCTTTCCAGAGTTTAGATTGAGAGAACCCATTTCTGTGTATGCAATGGCTCTGCTATTATAGGCATGAGCGAATTTTGGATTTATTTTAATCGCATATGTAAAATCAGATACCGCTAATTCAAAATTACTTGATTCTAAAAATAAATGACCTCTATTTTGAAGGGCGTAGAAAGTTGGATCTAATTCAATACTTTCATTATAATCACTTAGTATTTGGGAGTAAATGTCTCTTTTAATTTTAGGTTCGTCGCGATATTCATAAACATTAGTTAATAAATTCGGTTTTCGAAGACTTCTATTCTGTGTAGCAAATGTAATCGCCAAAGCACGATAAAAAAAAGCTTCACCATTTTTTGAATTAAGAGTTATTGCTTCGGAGTAATGCTTTTTAGCTTCAGTAAATTTTTCATTAATAAAAAAGTAATGACCTTGATGTATCTTGGATTCAGAAAAATTTTTAATGTTTGATACAAAAATTTGAAGTTGTTCTTTAGTAACCCCATATTCTTTCTCGAAATCAGGCGATTCAAAACCAGAATTTCTAATATAACTATCCATGGCTTTCAACAACTCTTTCTTATTCTTTTTTCCGTCTTGAATTATTTTGTTCTTATTTATTTCATTGTACTCTTTTAAATCTTCTATCCCACTTTTACCAATCTCCGTTCTCCCTAATTGTATTTGATAAATACCCACACCAGCAAATATGCTTCCGATTACTAACCCACTCCAGTGTTCTCCTAGCATTAAAAAAATTCCGGCTACAATAGTTCCTAGACCTGTTATCCAAATTCCTCTTTTGGTAAGAATATTCATCTCTGATGCGTTAACTTATACCTTCCCCATTCCCAACCGAATCCTCATCTGGGTTTACGAATACCAATTTCCCATCGGCATTCTCGGTCATCAAAATCATACCTTCGCTGTCAACTCCTCTTAAAGCCCGTGGCGCAAGATTAATTAGAACAGTAACTTTTTTACCTATAACTTCCTCCGCTGTAAAACTTTCTGCTATACCGGAAACGATGGTTCTGGTGTCTAGTCCTGTATCGACTTTAAGGACAAGTAGCTTTTTGGTCTTGGCCATTTTCTCCGCTTTGACTATGGTGCCGACGCGCATATCTAGTTTGGTGAAATCGTCGAAAGTAATGGTGTCTTTTTGTGGCATAAGTTCTTTCTTAGTATTTTCATTTGCCTTTTTAGTGGCTTCTAGTTTATCAAGTTGTACTTGTATTTCATTGTCTTCTACTTTTTTGAATAGCAGTTCTCCTTTGTTGATTTGGTGGTTTGGTGGAAGTAGGGTTTCTTTTTGGGAAACGTCGAACCAGGCGTTCTCGATACAATTCGCTGAAGGCGAATCACTCGAACTGACATTAAGTATGGTTTTTAATTTCACAGAAGTAAATGGCAAAAAAGGTTCGCTTAAAACTGCCAAACCTGTTGCGATTTGTAGCGCTACGAACATAATTGTTTTTACGCGTTCTTCATCTTGTTTGATAACTTTCCAGGGTTCTTCATCTGCTAAGTATTTGTTTCCTAAGCGAGCGAGGTTCATTAGTTCTTGACCTGCTTCTCTGAAACGGTAGCGTTCTATAGAGCTTTCTATTGAAGCCGGAAAAGCTTTTAAAGTAGCTAGAGTTTCCAAATCAACTTTTGAAAATTTAGCAGGATAAGGAACAACACCATTATAATATTTGTTAGTTAATACTACAACACGATTTATAAAATTCCCGAAGATGGCAACTAACTCGCTGTTATTTCTAGTTTGAAAATCTTTCCATGTAAAATCGTTGTCTTTGCTTTCGGGCGCATTTGCTGTTAAGGTGTATCTAAGCACATCTTGCATGTCTGGGAACTCAACTAAATATTCATGCAACCAGACTGCCCAATTTTTTGAGGTGGACAATTTATTTCCCTCTAAATTCAAGAATTCATTCGCTGGAACATTCTCAGGAAGTATGTATCCCCCATGCGCTTTTAGGATTGCAGGAAAGATGATACAGTGGAAAACGATATTGTCCTTCCCTATAAAATGTACTAGCTTGGTGTCTTCAGATTTCCAATAGGGTTCCCAGTATTTTCCTTCGCGTGCTGCCCATTCTTTGGTAGAAGAAATATACCCGATAGGGGCATCGAACCACACATAAAGCACTTTTCCTTCGCCACCTTCAACTGGTACCGGAATTCCCCAATCTAAATCCCGTGTTACGGCACGGGGTTTTAATCCGTCATCTATCCAGCTTTTGCACTGGCCGTATACATTGGGTTTCCAGTCGGCTTTGTGACCGACTAAAATCCATTCCTTTAGAAAATCCTCATACCTGTCCAAAGGTAAAAACCAATGTTTGGTCTCTTTCATACTCGGCACAGCACCTGAAATTGTTGATTTTGGATTAATTAAATCTGTAGCATTCAAGGTGGAGCCACAATTTTCACATTGATCGCCATAGGCTTCTTCATGACCACATTTTGGACACGTACCCACTACAAAACGGTCAGCTAAAAACTGTTTTGCCTCGGCATCGTATAATTGATCTGTGGTTTCTTCGATAAAATCGCCTTGCTCATGCAGTTTTTTGAAAAAGTCTCCGGCAGTTTTATGATGAATCGCTCGTGAGGTTCGAGAGTAGTTGTCAAAGGTAATTCCGAAGTCCTGAAATGACTGTCTAATAATCGCATCATATGTATCGATGATCTCTTGAGGAGATACACCTTCCTTCTTTGCTTTCATTGATATAGCGACACCATGTTCATCACTCCCACAAACAAAAGCAACATCATTACCGGTAAGGCGAAGGTAACGCGCATAAATATCGGCTGGAACATAAACACCGGCTAAATGGCCAATATGTATTGGGCCATTGGTGTACGGTAATGCTGCGGTTACGGTATAACGTTTGAAATTACTAGTATTCTCTGCCATCGAACGGAAATGTTTATGTGCAAAAATAGCACTTTTTTTGGCGGAGAAATGCGTTTTTCTAAAACGCAAAACCCTTGATCTATTCTTTCGAATACATACAAGGGCTTAACTATTGTGGGGGTTAGATCAGGGAACGAAATCTCTTTCTATTTGAATTTAAAAGTGCAAATCAAATTTTGGCTACAATGAATCGTGAATTTTTAGTCTAAAAAATGGTTATGATTTTAAAGGTTTATGAGTTTAGAAATATTTTCTTTCTCAAGCATCAAGCATCAAGCATCAAGCATCAAGCATCAAGCATCAAGCATCAAGCATCAAGCATCAAGCA
>Ga0114957_1001149_pt1 | contig 30599 bp, 23 predicted proteins | sample BantaG_FD_87175 | JGI IMG/M metagenome (GOLD analysis project Ga0114957, IMG submission 87175) | Marine algal microbial communities from Bantry Bay, Ireland - BantryBay_4 metaG | ecosystem: Host-associated > Algae > Red algae > Unclassified | place: Bantry Bay, Ireland | collected 2014-11-21
AAGCAGGGGAAACAAAAATCCCTCAAGCAGTTGGTTCGCAAAGAACAAATGTTACCTATATTTCTGAAAGTGAAAATTCAGCTAATAACGCGGAAATTTCTGATATTCTTAACAATCTAGTGCTCTCTGGAAATAAAAAGTATTATGGAAAAAAAATCTCTATCAATGTAAAGAAGCTTGCTATCTCTGATCTTCTTAAAATGATTGCGCAAGTTTCTGGCTTCAATATTTTAATTAGCAGGGATGCTGAGCAAAAGCCCCCCGTGACACTGAACTTGAGAAACATACCTTGGGATGAAGCACTTGATACAATTTTAGAATTAAATGGATTGGTTGCTACTAAGCATTTAAATATTTTACACATTATCACAAAAGATAAGTTTGTAGCAGATGAGCAAGCAAAGATTGATGCAGAGAAAGCAAATAAAGTTTTAGAACCTTTAGAAACAAGAATATTTTCAATTAACTTCTCAGAGTTAACTGAAATTGAGGGCGCAATAAGAAGCCATTTAACAACAGGAAGAGGAAGCACTACTGCAAGTAAGAGAACTTCAAAGTTGATTGTAAAAGATACCGAAAAACAATTAGCAAAAATCGGAAAAATTATTTCAGAAATTGATGTTGAAACTCCGCAAGTATTAATTGAAGCAAGGATTGTAGAGATTTCTGATGGATACTCAAAAGAATTAGGTCTTGTTAATGGACTTTCTGGAGATTTAAATCTATTGCAAGATAGCCCCGGTGGTGCAAATGATTCTGCAAGCTTTGCTTATAATACAACTTCTGTAGCAGCAACTGGTCTTCTAAACTTTAACATCATTAGAGACTTTGGAAGTGTACTTGGGACTCTTAGACTTTTAGAAACAGAATCAAAGTCTAAAACTATCTCAGCTCCACGGGTTATTACAAAAGACAATGAGACAGCAAATATTACGGCCAGTAAGTCTGAGAGTTATCAAGTTCTCACTCAAAATGCAGGAACCAACACGATAAGTTATGAACAAATCTCTGCTGATCTTAGTTTAAGTGTCACTCCGAAAGTATCAAATGACGGTACTATTAGTATGGATGTGAATGTTTCTAATGGTGATTTTGGTGCGGCTAATGCAACCGGAGGACCTCCAAACCAAACGAACAATGCTGTACAAACTAAAGTGCTTATTGAGAATGGATCAACTCTAGTAATAGGTGGGATGTATCAAAGTAAAGAAACTTACAGTACAGCAGGAGTTCCCGTTTTAAAGGATCTTCCACTTATTGGGTGGTTATTTCGAACAGTGAACAAAACAGATCCTTCAAGAAAAGAACTTATGATTTTTATCACTCCACGAATATTAAATCGTAAGGGTGATAGCTCTGAAGTTTCACAAGTAACTGACTAAGGGATGTCGATGGATACCTCTCACAGCGTATTACTTTCAAAGTATTTGAATATCTATCAACGAAATCCAAATAGTAGGGTTTTTGCACCCCTAGGTGAATGTTATAGACAAGCAGGAATGCTTGAAGATGCTCTCCAGGTTTTAAAAAATGGATTAAAAAGTCACCCGGACTATACTCTCGCTTATGTTGTCTTGGCGCAGTGCTACTGTGATCAAAAGAAATATTTAAACTCTTATAATGTTTTGAAAAGCTTAAGTAAAAAACATGTAGACAATATAAAACTACAAAGAATTTTTGCACAAACGTGTATAGAGTTAGAGAAGTTTTCTGAAAGTTTAAATGCTTATAAATATGTTCTTTTTTTCAATCCAAGTGATGATGAGGCCAAAGAAAATATTCTCAGACTTGAATCAAGAGAAAAAACTTATAATGATTCTAGTAGTGATGATGAAGTAGAAGCTTTACCAACACAAGAAACAGATTGGATTGCGAAGCAGCAAGGTATTGAGACCGATGAAGTGGCCGAAGCTTCAAATGAAAACTTCAGTGAATGGGAAATGAAAAAAATTGCCCCAGAAGAAAAAGAAGAAGTGAAGGAAGCTCTTGAAGTACCTGCCAAAGTTGAAGGTACTAATGTAAAAGAAAAAAAAGTACCAGAAGATATAGGTATCGAAGATTCACCGTTGATGACCCACACAATGGTGGATATTTATCTGGCTCAACAACATTACGAGAATGCGTTGAAACTATTAGAACGAATTTTAGATGTCAATCCAAAGGATATTAAATCAAGAGAGAAGTATGATAAAGTTCAGAGGATGCTCAACGGGGAAGGCGCCGATCAAAAAAAGGAAAAAAGAAAAGAAAACTATGACGTTATTGAAGGAGCATTTCTAAGCTTCTATGAAAAAATCAAAGAACGTTCAAAGAGAAGTTAAAAGCAATGAAAATCTTTATCATCAATGGTCCTAATATAAATATTCTTGAAAAAAGGGGAGAGAGCTACCCTGAAGTCTCACTTGAAACAATCAAAAAAGAAACAATGGACAAGCTGAGTGACACACAAGTGGAGATTCAATGGTTTCAAAGTAATCACGAAGGAGAAATTATTGAGAAAATTCAAGAGCTAGACTCTAAGGTGGAACTTCTCGTTATTAATCCCGCAGGCTTTTCACACACTAGTGTGGCGATAAAGGATGCTCTTGATACATTGCATTGTCCTGTATTTGAAGTTCATATTACAAATCCACTGAGAAGGGAAAGTTTTCGTCATAAAATGTTGACGGGAACATCTGCGAATTTCATAATGAAGGGGTTTGGAGCAAGTGTTTATTACCTTGCTATTAAAAATTTTCTTGAAATAAAAAAGGGATAAACAAAAATGTTGAAAACAAGCGATTTTAGAAAAAATTTAAAACTTGAAATTGATGGTAAACCATTCATTATTATTGATTTTCAACACGTAAATCCAGGTAAAGGGTCTGCTTTTGTTAAAACAAAACTTAAGAACCTTGAGACAGGACAACTTTTAGAAAAAACTTATAAATCAGGTGTTGATACTTTTGGTCGACCAGATTTAGATGAAAGAGAGATGGAGTATACATACGCTGATCAAGAAGGTTTCAACTTTATGGATCAAATAACTTTTGAGAGTATTAATTTGAATCATGACGTGGTCGGAGATTATAAGTTCTTTCTTCAAGAAGGAATGGTTATTGCTGTCCTTTTTTATAATGAAAGACCTATTTCTCTTGAACTACCAAATTTTGTAAATTTAAAAGTAACTGAAACAGATCCGGGGCTAAAAGGCGACACAGCTTCAGGTGGGAATAAAAAAGCTGTAATGGAAACAGGTTTACAGGTAAACGTTCCATTATTTATCAAAGAAGACGAAGTTTTAAAAATCGATACTCGAAGTGGAGAGTATGTTGAAAGATATAAGGGTGAGTAAGTATGGATTTTAAAGAGATAGAAAAATTTATTGATCTTGCAAAGAAAAAATCACTTCAAGAGCTTTCATATAAGGATGAGAAGCTTTCTCTCAAGGTTTCATTCTCAACATCAGAGAAGGTAGTCACCTATGCTCCAACAGATAGAGTTGAAAGTTCAAAGAAAATAGAAAAAAAATCAAAAGTGGTTACTGGGACTTATGCTGTTAAAGCGCCCCTTGTTGGAACTTTTTATAATGCCTCGGCTCCGGGCGAAGCTCCCTTTGTGAAAGTTGGTGATCATGTCAGTGCAGGGACAACTCTTTGCATTGTCGAAGCGATGAAAATCATGAATGAAATAGAAGCAGAATATGCTGGCGTAGTGAAAGAAATCTTAATTAAAAATGAAGACTTTGTTGAGTACGCTCAAGAACTTTTTATTATTGAAAAAGATTCATAATGTTCAAGAAAGTTTTAATAGCTAACCGAGGTGAAATTGCAATTCGTATTATAAGGAGTTGTAAAGAACTTGGAATACAAACAGTAAGTGTGCATTCAGATGTTGATGAGGAATCTCTTCATGTTAAAATGTCAGATGAGTCTGTGTGTATTGGACCTGCTCAAGCAACCCAAAGCTACTTAAATATTCAACGTATTGTTTCAGCGGCTGAAATTACAGGAGCAGATGCGATTCACCCAGGCTACGGGTTTTTATCAGAGAATGCAAGCTTTGTTGAAACGTTGAATAAGTGTGGACTAAAGTTTATCGGACCTAGAAAAGAATCCATGGAAGTGATGGGAGATAAATTAAGGTCTAAAGATTTCGTTAAAGGCCTTAATATACCTATCCTCGAATCAATTAGGTTAGAGGAAATAGATTCCGCAACATTAAAAAAAGTTAATAAACTCGGTTATCCTGTTTTACTGAAAGCTTCTGCTGGTGGTGGTGGAAAAGGAATGAGCGTTGTTTATGAAGAGGCCAATTTAGAGGGGACCTTCAAGAGGCTTCAGCGAGAAGCATACAATGCTTTTGGTGATGGAACTATTTTTATTGAAAAATTTTTAGAAAATCCAAGACATGTAGAGGTGCAAGTTCTTGCGGATCAACATGGAAATGTAATCCATCTTGGAGAAAGAGACTGTTCGATTCAAAGAAAGTATCAAAAAGTAATTGAAGAAGCACCGTGTCCTGTCCTTAACGATTCTCAGCGTAAAAAACTTTGGGGCTATGCTTTAGAGATTACAAAGAAAATTAAATATGACTCTGTTGGAACGATAGAGTTTCTCTATGATCAAAATGAAAAAAAATTCTACTTTATTGAAATGAATACTCGGATACAAGTAGAACACCCTATTACAGAGCAACTGACGGGTGTTGATTTGGTCTCACAGCAAATCTTGATCGCTTCGGGGCTAAAGTTAAAACTAAAACAATCAGACATTGGTTTTGTTGGGCACAGTATTGAATGTCGTATCAATGCAGAAGACCCAGTGACTTACCTTCCGAGCCCAGGTCACGTAGACCATTACCATCGTCCGGGAGGGCCAGGCGTAAGAGTCGATGACTTTATTTATACTGGATATAATATTTCACCGTTCTATGATTCATTACTTTCTAAAGTGATAGTGAGCGCCCGAGATCGAGACCAGGCCATCAAAAGAATGAGTAGATGTTTGGATGAAATAATTGTTGGAGGAATAAAGACCAATATTCCGATGCATCAAAGGATTTTGGGGAGCAAAGAGTTTAGCTCGGGAAAGTATTCAACTAATTTCCTCAACAATTTTTAATTTTTTTTTTGTTATAATAAATATGTGAATTTATTACTAAAAGAGCTGACTGACGAAATCTCTAATGCCGAAAGTGAAGGCCAATTACTTGATATCTCAAACAGGTTTGAAAAACTTTATTTCTATGCAAAAAAATATCAAGTATTTAGTTTTGAAGTTTCATTGAACCAAAACTTAAACCTAGAAAAAAGTATGATTTACTACCACCTTTATCTCTTAAAGGGATTTATCCTTTATGGTGATTTTTCAAAAGCTAAATCCCAGAGCTTTTCTTTGTCTAAACGGCTTAATAAAAGTAACACAGTTAGCGAGCAATTAAATACTTGGAAGGATTTAATAGAGGCTTTTCCGAAAGAGAAAAAAAATAGTTTTGATGAAAAAATTCTTTATGATTTCATATACTTGAATGTAACCTTACATACTTCAATAAAATATGAGCTAGGAATTAGCGGTAAAAAAGCTTTCAATGCATTTTTAAACCTAAGTATCTTTATTGATGAAGATATTGAGATTGGAAAACTTTTAACGAAAATATGCTTGAGAGTGAAGAATGAGAAGATTGTGAAACTCTTTTACAACCTCTTTCCTTACCTTCGAAAAGAAAAATTTAAAGATAAATTATATAAAGAGCTTTCAGGTAAAACTCATGAAATAAAGGAGAGAGAGGACATTACTGTTCTCAAAGAGTTTCATGAAATTTAAGAAATCCTACTTACTATTCTTTACGGTCTTGATAATAGGTATTGGCTATTTTGTTTCGAAGTCGATGTTGTCGAGATATGTAGAAAATAATATTGACAAAATTTTAGAGTCACAGGAAGTTAAGCTGATCAAATTTGGGAAGTTTACGATTAACCCGTTACTTCTGTCATTGAATGTTTCCGAACTAGAGCTTGATTATGAAAACAAGGGGACCCAGTTAAGCCTTTATGTCGATCGTGTTAATTTAAAACTTAGTCTTTTTAAAAGTCTCTTTAGCAAAAGACAATATTTTGTAGACCTCTTTTTGGACGATGGTATCGTTCGATTTACTGCTTTGGGAAAGCAAAGGGAACTTAAGGAAAAGGTTTCGTTAAAAAAGCAATTTAGAGATTTTTTCAAAAAACTACAAAAGGGTAAAGTCGTAGTTAATAGATTAAATGTTAATGACTTAGAAGGTCAGTGGGGAGAGCGGGATTTATATATTAATAGTCTAGACATCACTAAGTCAGGCACAGGCTACCTTCTCAATGGTAACGTAAATCACATAAAGAAATCTTTGAAATTGAGGTCGATTCAAGTCTCTAGTTACCTCTCACCTGATGAGATACATATTAAAGACTTGAGAATGGCAATGAATAACTCTGACTTAAGGCTGAGAGGGAAATTAAGCGACTTAGGCAAGGGAGGAAGTCTAGAGTTTAATTTTAGAGGAGTTGTGAATACGGATGATCTTCTTGACGAAAAGAATTTGAAACTACATGGGCTTGAAGCGATAACAAGAATAGAAGGGAAGGTGAGAGGAAACTTAAACAAGCCTGTTGTTGAAAGTGTGGTCTTTGGAGAAGATTTCTTATCAAAGTATTTTGCCGCAGATGAATTAAAAGCAAATTTAGTATTTAAAGATAAAAAAATTTTTATTTCTCAAGTGAGTCTCACAAAGGAAAAAGGAAGCGCATATTTCTTGGAAGAACAGATTGTTTATAATTTTGCGAATAAAGTAATATTTCCAAATAAGCTAAAATTAAAGCTGAACTCTTTGAGCCTTAGATCTGTACTAAGGTCTATTCCAAACCTTGCAAGTTATCTTGATGCTCAAGTGAGTGGTGGTTTTAGCTTGGGGCTATCAAGAGAGGGTTTAGAGATAGATATCAATAAAGAGACAAGCTTTAAAAACTTCAAGTTAGAGGCTGAGGGAAAAGAGATTGTGAAACTGGGGGAAGTGTTAGTCGAGAGCTCTGTGTTTGAATATTTGTTTAAAGAAAAAAAGCTAAATCTGAGTTTAGTAACAAATAAAGAATCATCCATGGAGATAGACCTTTCAGGGCAGATAGAAGAGGGAGCCATTAACATCAAGAGCAAAGCAAGCAAAATTGATTTTAAGAACATTGTGCATGTCGGTGGATTAAAACTTGAGGGTAGGGGAGTTCAAACAATTGAAGCAAAGGGGACGATTGAAGATACTGAACTTATATTTAAAGGAAGTGTTGATAATGGAAAGTTTGCAGGTTTTTACTTTGGTGACACTACAGGAGCACTGAGGCTCAAAATAAAAGATGCACTGTTGTATTTTGATAAAGTAGAAGGGGATATGGGCAGTGGATCTTACAAGGCTGAAGGAGTTCTGGATCTTAAGAATCATAATTCTAATTTAGAGATGAATTTAAAGAAAGTTGAACTTGGAGATTTTAAGAAAGCGCATGGCCCGGTCCTAGAGGGGATAGACCCTGTTTACTTCTCATTGTGTGAAGGACATCTATCGGCGGATTATATCGTAACGGGTAATGTTGATATTAATGAACTTGATATCAAGGGATTTGTCTTTAGTGATAAAATGAAATGTTTAGGTGAAAATTTTGATCGCGTTTTCTCAAGGTTTACATTTAACAAGGGGCATTTCAAAACTAAAAGCTTAAGGCTTCAGAAGTCAAAGGCTATTTTGGATGGCAAACTCGATTATAAGTTAGTAGATGAAAATTTTGTTTATTCATTCAAGTCGAAGCTATTGAAATTATCTCACTTTGATTTCTATTCACTTCTCAAACCAGGTATTGATGGTGGACTTAATATTACATTGAAGGGAAATGTTAAAGGGAGCTCAAAACCAATACATTCTTTTGTTATGGATTCAAAGCTTGTTGATCCGATCGTCGGCTCTGAAAAAGTAGAAGGCTCTGCTTTTAAGCTGGGTCGTGTGAATGAAAAATATGATTTTAGTCTTAACCTTTTTAAAACACAGGTTAAAGCAGTTGGGCAATTTGATTTTGAAAAGAAACCAGGTAAGTCGTTCTTGAAAATATCAACTAGGCTGCCTAGGTGGAATGATATCCTTAGTTTCTTTCGATCCTATCCTTCTAGTTATAATATTCTTGATGGTGAGTTTCTAAGTGAACATGAGATTAACTTTCAAGGTTTAGAAATGAAAAACCTTAATTATAAAGGTGATGTTAAGTCCTTCAAGTTTAATAATAATGAAATAGATTGGCATTTAAGTAAACCTCAGAAAATAAGCATCATAGATGGGTTTATCCAAAGTCTTGACCTAAATGTCTCAGGGGGCCATGACTCATTCAGAGTGAAGGGAAGTGGAGATGTCTATAAGGGAGCTAGCTTTCAGGCAAATGGTTCTTTGTCTGCTGGAAAGCTTTCCAAGGTCCTTCATACAAGACTAAGAACTTCTGGAGACATCATCTTTAATGGAGAAAGCACTTTAAGAAAAGGTGTTTTAGAAAATGATTACTTTATAAAATCATCAAACCTCAATGTTTCAAATAAAGATTACCCTGTAAGTCTCAAGGATGCATTCCTAGATCTAAGGTATCAGGGTGAAGCTTTAACGGTACGAAAAATAAGGTCAAGGCTTGGGGAAGGTTTTTTTGAGCTCAAAGGGAAACTCGAATATTCAGGAGTTTTTCCTAAGTTATATGCTGATTATAAGATGGAAAATGCCAGGATAGATATTAATAAGAAAAGTTTTCTTGCCATAACTGGAAGAGGTGGAATTATTGGTGATGGTAAACCTTATCTGATTTCTGGAGACCTGAGAGTTGTTTCAGGCGAGATCTTTGATGAGTTTGAAGCTTTTAAGCAAGAAGAAGATAGCCAAGATCTCAGAAAACGCTATCGATATCTACCAGAGAAAGAAGGTAAAAAGGTCAGGCCTCTTATTAGTTTAAACCTTAATGTCAAAACAGATCGGGCCGTGACGATAAAAAACTCTTTAAGCGAGTTGTCCTTGAGGGGGAACATTGATGTTCTGGGTGATAGTCAACAAGTAGAGGGCGTAGGGAATATTTATATTGATACGAGGCGAACTAGAAAATTTAACTTTAATAATAATATTTTTAATATTTCAAAACTTAATTTTAATTTTGCTGCGGGACAAGACTTGTTTAACCCTGATATTAGCTTTCTTGGGAGCTCTCTGATTGCTGATTATCAGGTATCAATCTCAGCACTGGGAAAAATCGATGACATGCAATTTGAGTTTTCTTCAGAACCTTTCTTAAATAGAGTGGATATTCTATCATTACTAGCATTTGGTTATGCAGAGGACTTGTCAGAACGTCTTGATGCGAGTGAAAGAGAAGGACTTTCGTCAGTAGGCGTTGGAAGCTTACTATTTAACCAATTAAAGATTAACAATACATTAAAGAAGAATCTTGGAGTGACAGTTGATATTAATACAAAGTTCGAACAAGATGAAAGTAGCTTGCTTGATGGAAGGTCGAATGTGGGCGGTGCCTCAGCACAGGTGAGGACTCGAACCAATGTGAAGCTTAATAAAAATATTTCGGACAAAGTGAATGTTTCTTTATCTAGTTCAATTCTAGATGAAAATCAACAGAAGCAAGAAATGAATGTAGATTACAAAATAAAGAAAAATATCCAACTTCAGGGTATTTACGAAATACAAACCAATGATACAGGGATTAATTCAAATGAGTCTCAGTCAGCAGGAGCCGATCTAAGGTTCCAATGGACGTTTGATTAAATGATGAAAGTAGTCATATTCCTAATATTCCTAAGTAATTATGCTAACTCATTTGTGATTGAGTCTGCTGATGTGAAGTGTGTTGGAGAGGGGCTTTGTTTATTTTTCGAGAAAAGTGCACAGCTTTTAAAACGTAAGTATACTTCAAGAGATGAGTTTGAAGTCTTCTTTGAGGCATACTACTCAAAGCCTGAAATATCGAGTCTGTCTTATCACTTTAAAAGTGGAAATGAAGGAGCTTACAAGCTTTGGATTCATGCTCAGGAAAAGAGTATTGTAAAGCGTGTCGTTATAGAGGGAGTTAGTGCTAAAATACGCAAAGGTGTTTTAGAGTCTATTAGGAGAGACGACTTAGAGTATGAAACGCCCTCAACTTTAGTTAAGTACAAGCAACGAGTGATTAAATATTTATCGAATCAAGGGTATAACCAACCCAAAGTAGGCGTCCGATTTATTAATTTAAGGCTTAATGAAGTAGGCCTTTTTATGGACATTGCTCTAGGCGAAAGATCTAAGCTTATTCAGGAAATTAAATATAATTGCGGAGAGGGAAAGGTTCTGTCTATAGGAAAGAACTTTTTTTCAACATTAGAAAGTAAACCTTTTATAGACTCAGAGGTAGAGAAGAGTCGCTTAGGCCTAGAGGAACTTCTGCGCTCTTTTGGGTATTACTTTTCCAGGGTAAAAGTAATCAACCAAAAGCAAGATACTTACTTGGTTGATTGCGGGGACCTGACTCAAACGATTTTACAAGTAGAGAGCAAGAATCACAGCCTTTTAAGTAAAGAGTTAATGCATGAAAGTTTTAAAACATACTTACTAGCAGAAGAAGAGGGATTCTCTTTTGAAGATTTTTCAATTTGGCTTGAAAATTACATGCTTGATAAGGGGCTTGATAGAAATTCATATGAAGTCTCATTCAAGAAGAAAGTAGATGAAGAAGGTGCGGGGATAAACCTTGTCACCGTGAAGCTCATAAGTACAAAACGTAATGAGCTTACTCGATTAGTTTTTATTGGCAATATCTTTTTTTCAGATGAAGAACTAAGAAAAATGTTTTACGACTCGGGCGGAAGTTTTATTCAAAGTAAATTGTTCAAAGAGAAGGCATTAGAGAGTTTTACGGACATACTTTTAAATGAGTATGTCTTGAAAGGGTTTTTTGATGCGCAAGTGACTCATTATTATGAGAAAAAAGGAAATAAGTTTTTAGTAAGATTTAGAATTGTTGAGGGAACTCAAAGCCTCGTTGGTGATATCAATGTAAAGGATGAGAATGGGGATGATTTTAGTAAAGAGTTCTCAAAAATCTCTGGGCTTAAAGAAGATAGTATTTTGAATCCAAGGGTCATTGAAGTTGGAATAAAAAAGTTTTTTGATGATCTTAAATCCAAGGGTTTTGCAGACTCATACATGCGTAGCCTTGACTCAGAGGTGATTTCACTTCCCCCTAAGGGACAAAAAGCATCTATTGGGTTTAATTTTTTCAAAGGTGAGAAAAAAGTAGTTGTAGAAATTAGCTATTTAGGGCTTGTTAAAACTAAAAGAAAAGTCTTGGAACGCAAGTTAAGATATGTGAAGAACTCAGTTCTTTCACCAAAGTTACTGAGAAGAATATCAAACGATATATCCTCCTTGAATCTATTCAAAAGTATTCAGCTCAAAAATTTAAACAACGAACCCCAAGCACACCTCCAGTTAATTGTGGAAGAAAAGGACTTTGGCCTGCTAGAGGTCTCTCCAGGTTTTAGAACAGACTTAGGGGCAAAGGTAAGTGCAAGGTTTTTAAGAAAGAATCTGATGGGTAAAAATGCTTCCGGAGACTTCTTTGCACAAATCAATTATAGAGCAGACCTTGGAAGCTTAAATGCTTACCGAGAAGAAAATACTTCAAGGTTCGCGGAGTATAATTTGAAGTCTAGTTTAAACTATCCGGATTTTTTCTACAGTTCTTGGGATATGTTTGGAGTTGCTTCGGTTTTAAGGAAAAGATTGTTTTTTGTGGACGCAGATATAATGCGCTTTAATATTTCTTTTAGGAGAAATCTTTTGGACAACCTTGGCTTCTCTCTCGGTTATCAATTTGAAAATATCAGGCAGTTTAATGCAGCACCAAGAGCAAATGGAGACGATAACGGGCGTTTTCAGATTGGAGGACTTGTACCTAGTTTAATATATGACCTAAGGGATGACCCTGTTCTTCCAAGAAAAGGCGCTCAGTTTCAAGTTACGATGGAGAGAGCAATGCCAAGCTTGGGTTCTCAGAGAGAGAGTCCTTTGAGAATTGATTACACAAAATTAACGTCGAGAAACAAGTTTTATTTATCCATGGGGGAAAGTTTTTATATCGCCTCGAGCCTCACAATGGGCTTCCAGTACAACTATGCTAGTAAGCTGAAAACAACTGGCTCGATCACCGAAACTGAAGGTTTTATTCCAAGTATTAAGGTTTATCGTTTATCAGGAATTGACCTGGTTCGAGGTTACGCCGAAGATGAAATAAATTTAGTTAACAACCAGGATATAAGTGAGATTGCGATTAGAGATAAAGCCTTTATGACAAACCTAAAATTCGAGCCGCGTTATCGCCTGAATAAAAGTATGATATTAGGTCTTTTCTTTGATGCTGGAAGCGTTCAGGTTGGAAAACTCAAGCTGCTTCAAATGCGCTCATCTGTAGGGCTTAGCTTAAAGTACGTCACTCCAGTGGGTACGCTTGACCTCGATTATGGCCTGAAGGTAAAGAGGCGGACAGGCGAATCAGCAGGAAGGTTTCATTTAAGTATTGGCTTCTTTTAAAACATAAGATGTTGACTTCATTGTTCATTTCCATTATAAATTGTTCACTTATACTGAGAATTGACAGTTTTATTTATTATACAAGGTTTGAATTATGTACACTCAAAAGAGTTTTCAATTAAAGATTGAAGAAGCACGAGACGAAAAAAAGTGGTTAGTAGTAGACGGAACAGATAAAGTTGTTGGAAGACTCGCAACTGAAATTGCTGATATTTTACGTGGAAAAAATAATCCACAATATACTCCAAATACTGACTCTGGTAATTACGTTGTTCTCATCAACTGTGAGAAAGTAAGGTTTACTGGAAACAAGTTTAACGATAAAACATATTATAGACATACTGGTTATATCGGTGGAATTAAAAGTATCACTGTGAAAGACCAAATGAAGAAAGACCCAACAGTTATCATGACAAATGCGGTTAAAGGGATGCTACCTAAGAATTCTTTAGGAAGAAAACAACTGAAAAAATTCAGAGTTTTCGCTGGACCCGAGCATACACATGAAGCTCAAAACGTTGAAAATTACGAGTTTAAGTCGTAAAGGCAAAAGGTTATTAAATGGACATGAAAGCAGCTAGTCAAACTTATCTTACAAACACTGTTGGTAGAAGAAAATCTTCTGTCGCAAGAGTTTATGTTAAAGCAGGTTCTGGAAAGATCACTGTTAATAAAAAAGACGTGAAAGAGTACTTTCCAAAAGCAACTAGTCGATATGTTGTTAATCAACCGGCAAGACTTCTAGAAATGACTGAAACTTATGACGTTGTGATTAACGTTAAAGGTGGCGGGTCAACGGGTCAAGCGGGAGCAATTAGACTTGGAATCGCAAGAGCATTAGAAAAGCTAAACCCTACAACTAGAGGGGAGCTTAAAAAAGCTGGATTCCTTACTAGAGACGCAAGAAAAGTAGAGAGAAAAAAGTACGGTCTTGCTGGTGCGAGAAAATCTTACCAATTCTCAAAACGTTAATATTCAGATTATTATTTCAATATGAAAATTCAAACTCCCTCAAACTTTATAGAGATTGAGGGAGTAAGAGTTAACAATCTCAAAAATTTAAGTCTCAAAATACCTAAAAATAAAATAACCTGCATGACTGGTCCATCTGGCTCAGGAAAATCTTCACTTGCTTTTCACACTTTGGTGGCGGAATCAAAGAGAAGGTTAATGAATTGCTTCCCGCATAACTTAAGGTTTTTCACCGAAAAGCCTCCGCGGGTTGATGTTGATCGCTTAGCACCAGTACTTCCTGTTTTTGGACTTCAACAAATCAATCCGATCAAAGGTTCAAGAACAAATGTTGCCGATAGCTTAGGGCTTACTCATCAAGTACAGTCACTATTTTTCTCAAAGAGTGAACAGTTTTGTCTCAAACATAAAGAGAAACTTTCTCAGCTTAGTATTAGCGAACAAGTAAAAAACAAGTTCAATTTTAAGAAAGAAGCACGCTTACATATTTATATTAATCGCGCAGACTTTTTAGATACTTTGGCAAAAAATATTCTTCCCCCTCGAAGCTTTAATAAAGAGGCGGGAGGAATGAGAAACTTTGAGTCAAGTGATCCATTTTGGGAGGTACTTAGAATAAAGGGAGATTCTTTAAAGAAAATAGATGATTTCTTTAAGAAGGTACCAGGAAGTTCGAAGATTAAAGGGCTCTATTTTTTAAGTCCTTCTCATGATGAACTTCAGTTTTTAAAACTTAACAGGGGCTTAAGTTGTAAAAAATGCGATGCCACAGGGATAGAAGACCCAAGTGAGCTTCTTTTCTCTCCTTTCAATGCGTCTGGAGCTTGTCGTAATTGTAATGGGTTTGGAGCAAATCTTCTTGTTGATCGTGATAAAATTTTTAATAAAGAAAAGAACTTGGCTGAGCTTCAATCTCACTCACTTTTTAGAAGCGAGAGAATAGGTAAATATAAAGATGCTTTTTATGCAGGGTTAAAAGAAAAGAAGATTTCTCAAAAAATAGAAGTCCAAGATCTTGATGATAAATTTTGGGACTTTGTTTTTAAAGGAAAAGCGAAGTGGCCAGGGCTTGATAAAATTGTCAGTTTCTTAGAAAAAAAGAAATATAAACCTGGAATACGTATTTTATTAAGAGGCCTGCAAAGTGAGTTTCATTGTGATGAATGTTCAGGAGCACGACTCGATAAGCAAATCGAACACTTCTTATTAAATAAAATAAGCATACACACATTTCTCAATTCTTCTGTTGATGAAGCTTTGAGCTTTATTAAATCTTTAAAAATAAGTGAGTTAGAGGAATCACAACGATTTATTGTTGAGGTGATGAAGAAATCTTTAGAGAAGGCAATTGATATTGGTTTAGGGCACTTAAAGCTTGTGCGTAAAACAAAAAGCTTATCGGCAGGTGAGTATCAACGAGTCTTATTAGTGAAGTACCTTTCTTTTGAAGGGACTGACAGTTTATTTGTTTTTGATGAGCCAAGCATTGGGTTAGATGAAAAGCAACAGATGAAATTGTTTGATGGGCTTGAAAACCTTTGTGAGCAAGGAAACACAGTTGTTGTTGTGGAGCACAGTGAATTGTTTAGAGTCAGAAGTGACTATGAAATTAAACTTGGCCCTGGTTCAGGGATCGAAGGTGGGGAGTTACTATTTGAAGGTAAGCCTAAAAAAAAGAAAATAAATAAAGCAGAAGTCTCAATACAAAAGCGTAAGGCACACAGCTTTATTAGTGCAAAGAAAGTTGAAATCTATGGTAAGTCATTCTCTAAAATAAAAATACCACTAGAACGACTAGTCTGGGTTAGCGGTAATGCTGGTTCGGGCAAAAGTAGTGTGATAAAAAAATCAATATTCAACAAAGTAGAATCTGAAATTAATGCACAATATATTTATAGGCCCTTAGCGAAAATTACCGAGTTAACTTTTCCCTCAACACTAAGAGCAGTACATGTCTTAGATGCAAACCTTAATCGTTATACAAGTCGCTCAACAGTGGGAAGCTTAACGGAGTTGGTTAAGTCTGTACGAAAGCATTATTCCCTATTACTTAAAGCGAAACTTCTAAACTTAGATGAATCTTTTTTTTCCAAAAACTCTAAAAAAGGGCAGTGCGTTAAGTGTGACGGCCGTGGCCATGATCTCTATGAACTCTCTTATCTTGAAGATATAAAAGTCAGGTGTGAAGAGTGCGAAGGGAATGGCCTTAAAAGCCACATATCTTCCTTGAGTGATGGGAACCAAACCTTTAGTGAAGCTATTTCAGGACCAATGGGAGATGTTTTAAGTAGAGTGAGGCTAACCAGCAAGTTTAGCCACGTCTTTGAGTGTATTAAGAAGCTTAACCTTGAGCACCTCAGCCTTGATAGAAAAATGGCAAGCCTGTCAGGTGGAGAGAAGCAACGTATGCACTTGTTAAGTAAAATCTTGAAGGCCAAGGATGGAGAGGTCTTTGTACTGGAAAATGTTTCTTTTGGGCTTTCTGAAAAAGAATTATACTGCGTCATGAGCTTTTTAAGGGAGCTTACCTACAAAAATCTTTCCATATTAGTAATTGATCACAATGAGCTTGTGTCTAAATTTGCGGATTACGAGCTGAACTTCAGTGACCAAGGAAAAATCAGTTTAGCCTAAACCTTCTTTAATGAGCTGAATTCTTTTCAAATGGCATAAGCGCCTTACTTTTGATAAAATAGTGCCCTACATCCCAAGGAGATTGATATGGCCGACGGTCAAGTTAAGATGAATTTCAACCCAGATAGCGAAAATATAAAAGCGAAGATTCCGCAAGAAGTTGCTGTTATTCCTATTCTCAATAGTCCTATTTTTCCAGGAATGATTGCTCCTATTGTAATGAGTGAAGATAAGTTCTCAAAAGAGCTAGATGAGAACCTAGCGAAGGTTGGCTATGTTGCCCTAAACTTGGTTAAGTACCAAGAGTCAGACGATGACGAAGAAGGTGATGAAGCTGAATTCAGTCCAAATATCGATTTTACTGAAAATATATATGACGATGATTCTGATGGGAAAATATCTTCTAAAGATTTATATCGAGTAGGAGTTGTTTGTAAGGTTGTAAAAAAGTTAAAGCTTCCTGATGGTTCAGTAAATATTTTAGTTCATGGAGTCAAAAGATATCGTGTGAAAAAATTTGTTTCAGAGTCACCTCTTCTCATGGTGAGGACTGAGCTTTTTGATGATATTTTAAATCATGATGATGAATTAGATGCATACACTCGCTCAGTGATAAGTCAGGTCAAAAAACTTAGTGAAATAAACCCATACTTTAATGAAGAAATGAAACTCGCTATGCTCAATTCTCCTTCACCGGGAGCTTTAGCAGATCTTGTTGCATTTGCACTCTCTCTTGATGTTCCGGAGGTGCAAGACTTTTTAGAAACACTTGTTGTGAAAAAACGTTTTGCAAAACTGCTTGTTTATCTTCGTAGAGAAAAAGATGTTGCAGATATTCAAAAGAAAATAACGGAAGAAGTGAATGATAAAGTTAATAAATATCAAAAAGAGTACTATCTTAAAGAACAGCTAAAAATAATCAGATCAGAACTTGGTCTGGACCATGATGATAAAACAAAAGAAGTTAAGAAAATTAGAGAGGCTCTTGAAGAATTAGTTCTTTCCGAGGATGTTAAAAAAGTTGCTTTTGAAGAACTTGAGAGACTTGAATCCATCCCTGAAACATCCCCCGAATATAACGTGACACGAACCTATTTAAATTGGATTATCGATCTGCCTTGGAACACTTCCACTGACAAAGATATTTCGATTAATAAATCTGAAAAAATCTTAAATGAATCTCACTTTGGATTAGAAAAGCCTAAAGAAAGAATCATGGAGTTTTTAGCAGTAAGAAAAGTCAAAGAAGATTATGATGGAACAATTCTTTGTTTCTCAGGGCCTCCTGGTGTAGGGAAAACGTCTTTAGGACAAAGTATTGCTAAGAGTCTTGGAAGAGAGTTCTATCGCTTTAGTTTAGGTGGTATGCGAGATGAAGCTGAAATTAAAGGTCATAGAAAAACATATGTAGGAGCAATGCCGGGAAAAATTTTACAAGCACTGAAAAGAGTTCAGGTAAATAACCCTGTCATTATGCTTGATGAGATTGATAAACTTGGACAGTCTTTCCAAGGAGACCCAGCTTCTGCATTACTAGAAGTTTTAGACCCTGAACAAAACAAAACATTTATAGATAACTATTTAGATCTTCCTTTTGATTTATCCAAAGTTCTGTTTATTGCTACAGGAAATTATGTCGGAGATATTCCAGAACCTCTTCTTGATAGAATGGAATTGATTGAAGTCAGTGGGTATACACTAGAAGAAAAACTAACGATTGCTCAGAAATGGATTGTACCGAAGCAATTAGAAAAGCATGGTCTTACAAAAAAAGACTTTTTAATTAAGCAAACGGTTCTCAAAAAACTTATTCAAGATTACGCAAGAGAGCCTGGGGTAAGACGCTTAGAGCAAACAGTTTCAAAGCTGTGTCGTATTGCAGTATTAAAGAAAGTAAAATCAAAGCGTGCGGTGAAGAAGTTTTCTCCGGAGTTGAAAGATCTTGAAAAACTACTTGGTCCAAAAATATTCTCAAGTGATAAAGTTGAAAAAAGTTTAAATCCTGGAGTCGTTACTGGATTGGCCTGGACTGCTTATGGGGGAGATATTCTTCAAGTAGAGTCAATACCACTAAGAGGGAAAGGTTTTAAGCTTACAGGGCAATTAGGCGATGTGATGAATGAGTCGGCTAGTTTAGCTTATAGTTATGTTAAGTCTTTACTCCAAGGTGAAGAGTTAAAAAACCTTAAGAAAAAAGTTGAGGAAGATAATGATTTCCTTGCGACGCATGAAGTACATCTTCACTTACCTGCAGGAGCAACCCCTAAAGACGGACCTAGTGCAGGAATTACAATGGCACTTGCTCTTTATAGCCTTGCGAATAAAAAAAGGATTAGAAGTTCTTTGGCAATGACTGGAGAGTTAAGTCTCACAGGAAGAGTGTTACCTGTTGGTGGAATTAAGGAAAAAGTTTTAGCAGCAAAAAGAGCTGGAATAAAAGAAATAATCTTACCTAAAGCGAACGAGAAAGATCTTAAAGAAGTTCCTGATAGGCATCGTAAAGGATTAAAGTTTTATCCTGTTCAGCATTTCCATGAAGTTTTAAAGGTTGCAATTAAAAAGGGTAGTAAGTAGTTAAGAGCTACTTACTCTCATAGAGTCTTTTAAAAGTCTTATCGAAGTCAAATGACTCTTGTTCGATGAGACTTTTCTTTAAAATGATCACATCTTCCCTTGGAAAAAAATCAGGTCCATGAATAGCACCTAATATTGCGCCAGCTAATTGAGAGTATGAATCAGAGTCTTTTCCAAAAAGGTTTATAAGAGGAAGGGCCTTCTCTGGGGTTTCATTCGTTCGATGCAAAATAGCAAGTGTCACAATTAAGCCCGCATAGTCTTCCCACCAATACTTTGCATTAACAAATCGAGAGAGGCTTTTTAAAAAGCGATGATCACTCTTGTTTTTAGTTTTCTCTAACATTTCCATCATCGCTTTTAAATAATTATAAAGAGGTCGTCCTACATAAGGGATTTTACTCAAGGACCAATGATCATAACTCACAAGGCTTGCGAAGAAATCGTTGAAATCTTTAGGTTCCTCATCAAGAAGAGTGCTTAAGGCAGCAATAATTGAGCAGTTAATATCCTTGGCACTTGATAGGTCAAAAAAGTTTATTTCCCAGCAATGATGATAAGCTCTTTTTTGTTGAGCAGGATAAATTGCGGCAAGAGGGGAGAAGATCATATGGCCTAGGAGGGTTGGTGTTCCTGAAAAAAAAAGGTTGATATCTCTGGCCCGAGAATGTTTTGGATCTACTTGAAAGAGACTTAAGTTATAAAACTGGTCGAGCCATTTGGTTCTGAGTTCACTGTATTGATCTTTTTTTCTATATTCCGCTATATAAGCTGAAGCGATGTTCTCGACACTGGTGCGTTCTAAGTTCTCAACTAAGGATTTTATAAAAATAATTTTATGCCTAGAATCATCAGTCACATTTCCAGCTTTGGCATAATCTTGGAAGGTTCGAAATGGACTTGCGAGGCTTGTATAATCAGAGAGTTTTAAGTTTTGGGATGGGTACTTCATAAACTCAAAGGGACCGCTGTAGGCGTCTCCATAGAATGCACCAACAAGCATACCTTCTATTTTAGACTGCTGAGATAAACAATAGGCTTCTAGTTGAAAGAAAAATGTGAAAAAGAATAAAAAATATTTCATAACCCCTCGAGTTAGGGGGTTACTAGAATTCGTCAGAGTCGTATTCGGTTTTCTCTGCATGCTCGATATTTCCAGCTGCAATTTCTCTAAGTGCTGTCACAACATCTTTATTTTTTGAAAGAATAGTCGCCTCGTCACCTTCTCTTAATTGCTTTACTCTTTTTGCAGTTAAATGAACCAACTCGTAGCGGTTTTCAACTTTGTCTAAACAATCTTCGATAGTGACTCTTGCCATAAGAACTTCCTAAAAATTAATGATTTAAAACACAAAACTACTTAATTGGTGGGCTCTCTGTCAAGTAATTTCAATGATCTATATTTATAGGCTGTAGCATAGCGCTTGCACTTATCCAAAGTGATGAAGTCTATAATTATCATTTCGCCGTGCATGAAATCTTTGAAGAAGAAAGCCGGGTCTTATGAGAGTGAATTTCACTTTAGAGGTTGTTACAAAGGCATAGAGATAACATCTTTAAAGATCTATTCTGATACCGCATTTATAGTTCAAGAGGAGTATGTGCTCAAAGTGGAGCTGGTAGAGGTATCTAGCAGTATGCTAAAAGCGAGGTTAATCAAGAGCAAAAGAATTGACTCGATGCATGCTGGATTGTGAGAATAAACGGCTTACTTATTTTCGAATTTTCAAGTGTTTATAAAACCCATAGGTCAAGGCCGTTGGTTTGTAGTTTCGAATTCGAGAATTATAGAGAACATAGGTTTGAGAGTAAAATTGCATAATCCATACATAATCTTTCTTAACCTGCGATTCAATCTCTTTCATGAGAGTTGCCTTGCGAGGACCATCTTCGAGCCCGGCAAGCTCATTAAAGTGTTTATCAACAAGCTTAGATGAATAGTATGTTGAATTGCTTCCTGGGGGATGATTTTTTGTCAGTAGGAGTTGTATAATGTTTTCACTGTCAGGGTAATCAAGTCCCCAGCCATCTTGCCAAAGTTGAAGTTTACCTTCTCTGGCTTTTCTGAGAAAAGCGGGAAAGTTATTAGTCTGTATCTTAATTTTAATCCCAATTTTTTTAAGCTCGGATTTTATAAATTCACTTTGTTGAAGAGAAGACTTGCCTACAGTTCTTGTATCAAAGCTTATCTCGGGTAAGTTTTCTCCATCAGGGTATCCGGCAAGCTTGAGCATTTGCATTGCTAGTGGTGGGTCATATTTATAAAAAGAATCACTTTGCTCTTGATAGCCTGGTACGCTTGGGTGGTAGATCGAATTTGCTTTGATGCCAGTGTTATTAGTAAAAATTTCAATATATTTATCCCAGTTAATAGCATGGGCGATCGCTTTCCTTAAGTTTAAATTATTTCCAAGTAACTCATCTTGAAAGTTTATACCTAGCCACCAAAACTTAAGAGACTTAGTTTTAAAAACTCGAATGTTTTCGGATTTAAGCTCTGGTTTTAAAGTTCCATTTACATCTAGTGCAATATTAAAATGGTCTTTTCCAAGCCCAAAAAAATCAATCTTTTCTTTTCGAAAATTAAGCCACCTTGTTTGGGACTCCTTCATGAAAGGCATTTTAATAGTTTCAATATGAGGGATTTGAGGAACATGGTAATTATCAAACTTACTCAATTCAATTAAGTGAGAGCGTTTAAACTTCTTAAGAAGGTAGGGACCAGTACCAATAGTGAGTTCATTGAAGTTATTCTTTAAAGGTTTTATCAACTCACTCGGTATGGGTGTCACAAAAGCCAAACTCAAAGCATACATTATTTGAGGGTAGGGTTTGATTAACTGAATTTGAATCGTATGCTCATCTAGTGCTTTGATGCCTTCTATCTTAGTCTTTAGCATTTGATCAATGGTTTTCACATTGCTTTTAAACTTATTAATCCCTTTGATCTTACCATCAAAAAGCCAGAATCCTTGAGACCTCGTGGGGGTAAAAGCAATCCTTTTGATTTGGTTCACAAAGTCCTGGGCCTTGACTGTTCTTTGATTTTTTAAAAGTTCATGAGCATGATATTTCACATTTTTTTTAATTTTTATTTTATAAGTAAGCTTATCTTTGGAAACCTCAGGCATTCCATCAGCGAGTAAAGGGATGACCTTTGTGCTATTGGAATTATAATCATACTCATAAAGAGTTTCATATATTTGATAGATGACCTTGAGAGAAACTTCGTCGAAAGCTACTGCGGGATCGAGAGAAGAAACATTGCTCGAAATTGGCACATTTATAATTGAATGATCAAGTGGATTTTTAAATTTCGTACAGCCAAGAAATAAAAAAATAAAAAGAAAGATTTTCACGAAAGATTATCCTTTAATAAATCAAGGATCTGATCTTTACTTTGGCTTGGGAATGAACCTTGAGTCATATCAGGCTTCCCTCCTCCTCGACCTTTCACTGCGGCCATTATCTCTTTAGTTAAAAGAGATAAGTTCCAATTAGAGTTTTTCTTATGAGTTCTTAGAATAAAGTTTCCCTTAGAGTCTTCTTCGTTATAAAGAAAAAGTAAGTCATCTGGGAATTTATTTACAAACTCATCAGATATTTTTCTTAATTCCTTAACCTCGTAAGTGACTTTTGAATGGTAGAGAGAATGTGTGCCGATAGAGATCTTATCGTTGAATATTTCAGCACTTTCTTTTGCTCTGATTTGGTCTTTGAGTTTTTCATTTTCTTTTGTAAGTTCTTTGAGCTCTTTTAACAACGTTTGAACCTTTGTGATAGCACCGCTACCTTGAACTTTGAGCAGCTCTTCTATTTCTAAAAAACTTTGAGATCTATTCTCTAAAAATTCGATTGCATTGAAAGAAGTTAAAGCTTCAATTCTTCTGACTCCTGTTGATAGCGATGACTCTGAAATGATCTTGAAAAGTTGTATCTCTGAAGTGTTATGAACATGAGTTCCGCCACAAAGCTCTGTTGAGAAATCTTGCATTGAAATAACTCTGACCTCATCACCATACTTCTCTCCAAAGAGTGCCTTCGCTCCAACTTCAATGGCTTTTTCCTTGCTCATTGTAGTTGCTGTGACAGCAAGTGCCTGGTCTATCTTTTGATTAATTATAAACTCTACTTCATCAATTTGGTTTTGAGAAAGTGCTTTGTCATGAGTAAAATCAAACCGAAGCTTTTTATCACTGACAAGTGAACCTGATTGTTTGACATGATCACCAAGTACTTTTCCTAGGGCAGATTGAAGCATATGTGTTGCAGAGTGGTTTCGAACAATTAGGGAACGATTAGATTCATTAACTCTTAATTGATATTCATTATCTATGCTTAGGCCATCACAAGATTTCAAGATATGGATATATAATCCATCTACAGGCTTTTGAGTATCAACAATCTCTATCGCACCAACTGTTCCCGAGTCTCCAACTTGACCTCCGGACTCAGCGTAAAAGGGTGTTTTATCAAAGAGAGCAAAGTAGTAATCATCTAGCTCTTGAAGGTGTAGTAGTTTTGCTTTAGTTTCGAGATGTTCGTATCCTATAAAGTCTGTTTCACCAAAGCGATCCTTTAAGTCATAAAAAATATTTAGATTATCTTCTTTAATTTGAAATTTTTGTCCAGCTCTTGAACGCTCTACTTGTGCTTGCATCGCTTTTTCAAAACCTAAGCGATCGAGTTTGATTCCTCTCTCCTCAAGCATTGTTTGGGTAAGATCGATTGGGAATCCATAAGTATCGTAAAGCTTAAAAGCTTCTTCACCTTTGAGAGTTTTTTGATCTCCATTGGAGAGGAAATCATTCAAAACTTTTAAGCCTTGCTCAAGAGTGTCTCGGAATTTACTTTCTTCTAGTTCAAGAGTTCTTTTCACAAGCGACTCATTGGCCATGTTTTGCTTGAACTCTTCTCCAAGTATTTCAAAAACACTATCTACAAAAAGGTAGAGTGATGGTTTCTTAAATCCAAGCTCGTTAGCAAAGCGAACGGCCCTTCGGATGATTCGTCTCAAGACATAACCACGCCCGTCATTAGAGGGAATAACTCCGTCACTAATAAGCATTGTACATGAGCGAATATGGTCAGCAACAACACGCATTGCAGTTTGGTATTTTGTATCTTGGTAGCTTTTACCTGAAAGCTTTTCAAGTTCCTTGATTATAGGTTGAAATAAATCAGTGTCATAGTTCCAGTAAACACCTTGAAGGACAGCTGACAATCTTTCTAAACCAGCTCCAGTATCAACACTTGGCTTTGGAAGTGTCGTCCTGGAACCATCGGCATGCTTTTCGAACTGCATGAAAACGAGATTCCAAATTTCGACGTAGCGTTCTTCGTCATCTAATAAGTTTTTATAATTACCACTTTTATACTTTTCCCCATGGTCATAAAATATTTCAGAGCAAGGGCCACAAGGTCCAGTGTCTCCCATCTCCCAGAAATTATCTTTGTCACCTAATTTAAAGATGCGTTCTTCTGGAATTCCTTGCTCTTTCATCCAAATCTCTTTGGCTTCATCGTCTGACTCATGAACAGTTATGTAGAGTTTATTCTTATCAATCAGTAATTCTTCCGTCAGAAATTTCCAAGCAAAATCTATGGCCTCGCTTTTAAAGTAGTCACCAAAAGAGAAGTTACCAAGCATTTCAAAAAATGTGTGGTGCCTAGCTGTTTTACCGACATTATCGAGGTCGTTATGTTTACCACCTGCCCTCACACACTTTTGACTAGTGGTGGCTCTTTTATTTTTAGCTTTTGCTTTTCCGGTAAAGAAATCTTTAAATTGATTCATTCCTGCGTTAGCAAAAAGTAGTGTTGGATCATTTTGTGGAATAAGTGATGATGAGGAAATTCTCTCATGTTTGTTGTTTTCGAAAAATGTTAAAAACTTCTCTCGTAATTCAGCTGAGTTCATAGTCTAAGTCTCTTAAGTAAGTATTAATGTTAAATACTTTATACCCTTTAGAGACCAAATATAAAATAACCTTTGACTTGATTTTGTAGGCTTCATTACTAGAATATCGCTTTTTTTTGATTCTCAGAGATTCGAGCTTCTTTTGAATGTGATATTGGATGTGCTCTTCTTGATTAATTTGTAGTTCATTGGTGATATCTTCTATTAATGTATAGCTAATCTCGAGTCGTAATTCCTGACATTTCTTTAAAATATAATCAGGTCCTTTTTTGGATTTCAGATAGTACCGCACTCTTCCTTCAAGGTAGCGTTGATCATCTAAATATTTCATTTCTTTAAGTTTCTCTAGTACTTGAGTGATATCTGCTAGCTGAAAGTCTCGCTTGAGCAGTTTTTTAGTAAGTTCATGCTGGCTATAGTCTCTCCTTGTCAGGAGTCTGATAGAGCAAAGGTAACAGTCCTTGTTGATCATAATAAAAAAGAGCCTGCAAGTTCACAGGCTCAAAAGTGTTTCCACAGGGATTAGTTATTGTATTTTATTTTTCTTAGTGGCTTTCTTAACTGTTTCTTCTGTAGCTTTTTCAGTTTTAGGCAGCTCATCATTAATTTTAGCTAGGCCATACTTTTGTAAAACGAGATTTTTAATTCTTTCACAAGTCTCAGGGTTTTCTGCTAAGAATTTTTTAGAATTTTCACGGCCTTGTCCCATTTTCGCATTTTCAAATGAATACCATGCTCCAGCTTTCTCAACGATGTTCTCATTGGCAGCTAGGTCGAGGATATCACCTGTTTTAGATATACCTTCTCCATACATAATATCAAACTCAACTTGCCTAAATGGAGGGGCAACTTTATTTTTAACAACTTTAATTCTCGTTCTATTACCAACGACTTTATCACCGTCTTTAATGGCTCCAATTCTTCTAATATCCATTCTTACAGATGCATAAAATTTAAGAGCATTCCCACCAGTAGTTGTTTCAGGGCTTCCAAACATAACTCCGATTTTCATTCTTAATTGGTTGATAAAAATAACAGTGCAGTTAGATTTAGATATTGCACCTGTTAGTTTTCTTAATGCCTGTGACATAAGCCTTGCTTGAAGACCCATGTGAGCATCTCCCATATCTCCTTCAAGTTCAGCGCGAGGTGTAAGAGCAGCAACAGAATCTACTATGAGCAGGTTAACTGCACCAGATCGAACTAGCATTTCTGCAATCTCTAGTGCTTGTTCACCACTATCAGGCTGAGAGATAAGTGTAGCTGGAATATCAACACCAAGCTTGGCTGCATAACTTGGATCAAGGGCGTGTTCCGCATCAACGAAAGCAACGGTTCCACCACGCTTTTGGCATTCTGCCGCAATATGAAGAGTCATTGTTGTTTTCCCTGATGACTCAGGTCCATAAATTTCAATAATTCTACCTTGAGGAATCCCACCTATGCCAAGTGCAATATCTAACCCTAGCGATCCAGTCGGGATTGCAGGAATATCTGGTTGAGCCCCAGAGCCCAACTTCATGATGGCACCTTTTCCAAATTGTTTTTCGATTGCTCCTAGAGCAAGATCTAGTGCTTTCTTTTTATCTGGCGTAGTATTAAATGAGTTTGTAGACATGTGTTTTCTCCTTAAAAAAAGTCTTACGTAAAATTTACGTATAAAATCATGGTAATGCAAGTGAAGGTTATCATTTGCCTAGGTACCCAGCAATGGGTTGTTTCAAACTTAAAGTGTCAGTCTTTGATCTTTTGCCACTTATGCAGTGTTACCTGCTATTTAGAATAGAATTTTATTTAATAATTTTAAATGCTTTTTCTCGATCAAAGTAATTAAATTCACTTTCGATTATTGTAGGAAGGCTCTCTTTATCTACAATAAATTTATGGAGCCTGCGAAGAACGCTCAATTTTTCTTTTGGATCATAAAATTCTTGAATCAGTTGTGTTAATTGATCTGTGTTGAGTTGGGGTTTTTTACCTATAGATGTATAAGAATGGATAAATTCGTTAAAAACATCAAACTTTTCTTTTGGAGAATATTTATTATCAACACTTTCAAGAAATTCTTCAGCTTCTATGGGAATGAACCTTTTAGTGAGAAGCTGTTCTTGATTATAGATTTCAATCAAACTATCAGGAGCAAGTAAAACCTGGGCCCTGACATAACAGCTACCAGTAAGCTCTTGAATAACTTGATTTTCAATGTTGATTCCACAAGAGAATTGAGTCGTCCCTGATGTGTTATAAGGGTTTAGGAAAATAGTGTTATCTCTAAATTTTGGTTGAATGCGAGCAATAGCAAAGCCACTGTCTGATACAGTATAAACTTTTAATATACCTGTATTTTTTGGAATATCTTTTAAATAAAGGACTTGAACATCTTGGCTAAAGCCAAATAAATTCAGTTCAACTTTTTGAGAATTAGCTGTGTTGAATTTTGTTTCTTCAATGTTAGGGTTGAAGTCAGAAGAAACCTTCTCCCAATTTACCCAGCTAGAGCTTTCTATTTCATCGATGGTTTGGTTTGTGGAAGTACTATCATTAGAGTCTCCACAGTTAAAAAGAAATAAAGAGGTCATTATTAATAAAGTGTTTTTTAGCATTCGTGAATAATAATCTATCTCATTTGAGAAATCCAGAAGCTAAGTTATTATTAATTTGAGAATTAATTTTGGTTAAATTTTTCCCTTAAGGCAGAAAGTTTGATGTATTTTATTTTGGTTACACCAGGATAGTTTATTCTTAATAGTGTCCGCTATTTCTAATTCATCGAGAGGGTAGAGGTAAATTCCAGCTAAGTTTTGATAGCTCCCTGTGAAGCTGCCATCCGGATGGACAATAACTTTACGGGTGGAGTTCTTAAATTTCGTATTCACATCCCACATATATATACTATAAGAGTCATCTTGATTTCTTTCTACTTTAAAAACATTTAAGACATGTATCCAGGCATTTTTATTATAGATTTTATCATTGTATTGATAGAGGTAAACAATAGGTTTATAACCAACAGATAGACGAAAAATTAAGGAATCGTAGAGGTTTTTAATATCTTTATAGCTCATCCTTTTTTGTCGTGTTTTTAAATACTGCAATAAACCTGCAAGACTTACATTTTTTTTAACCCATTCAGCGAGAATAATCTCTTTTAGAAAAATATTAAGATCTTTGCTAGCAGAAAAGTGATTGAATGATTTAAAGTAAGGAAAAACTGCTGGCTTGAGACTCATTACATCAATAACTTTAGATTTAAAGAATTTAAGCCAAGCTTGTCTGTTTAGCTTGTAATCAGGAACTCTTTGTCTCATCTTATTTTGTGGGTCAAAGTAAGCTAGTTGGTGAAATTTCCTCATGAAGAAAGTTACGCCCGAGCAAACCCCGAAGTCTAGTTTAACAACATCTTTAAACTGAGAAGTAGAGTTTAAGATAGAGGGATGTCTTGCCTGACTGGGAGTTAAAGAGTCCCGACTTCCCCAAAAAACTTTAAAAGGGTTGGCCTCTTTTGATAGGTAGAGCATTTCAAAGAAATGAAAATCATCAAAGTTAGAAACGTACTTTGTTTGGTTAAAAAAATGAAGAGGGATGTCGTAAGATAGTCTAAAGGCATTTTTTTTAACTAGCTCAAATTGTGAGGGAACTCTTTTTTGGGAGTAAAGAGGAAGTTGGAAAAGCATTAAGACAAGGACGAGGGTTTTGTAGAACATGGAGCTTTTTAGCAAAAAAAGAGATGAGCTGCAAACCTATCTAGATTTAGTTTAGCTGTGCCAAGAAGATAAGTGCACAGCTCAAGGCCCCTGCATAAACTCCCGCAGCCAAATCATCATTCATAATAGAAAACGGTGTATGGGTCTCATCGATTTTGTTAATAGGCCATGGTTTCCAGATATCAAAAATTCTAAAGCTTACTAAAATGATACCTATGTGCATAAACGAGGTACCTGGGTGTGGAAAACAAAATTTATATAATAAAAAAGTCAGGTATAAACCACTAAATTCGTCTTGAACGACCCAACTTGGATCGTTTAGCGCATATACTTTGTTTTGAGTTGTAAGGTAGATGAAGAAGTAACTAAGTCCGGTAAATAAAGCGAATGTGGAAAAGTGGAATAAAAATGTGGAATTAAAGGTAAAATATATTAGTATGCTTGCCCCTATGGAACCAAAAGTTCCAGGTGCCACTGGTAGATAACCAAGTCCAAAGCAAGATAAATAGAACTTTGAGATAGCTTTATACAAAATTGGAGCCTCTTGTTAAAGATTTGTAATTCCCTATAATGGGATATCTATGAAAGCGGGTCAAGTTGCAAGTGATTACACATTTAATAAGGAAACCTTTGATATTCTCTTTGGTGAAGCGTCGCCCTTAGACTCCTTTAGCTTTGTTGGAAATCTTCAAAATGAAGAGCAGGTTTCAAATTTTCTGGCCGGCTATGGGGTTGATACAAACGACCCAATTGAAATGGTAGAACTTTTTGGGCACTTTCAAGAAGCATTAGGCTTTATACGTAAGTTTTTTCTCAAACCTCAAAGTTCAACCGGGCTTGATTTTGATATTCCTAAAGAGATCACTACGCTGGTAGATATTAAAAACCTCTATCTTTTGGGGCGTGAAGAAGTTGGCGAGGATGAAAGTTTAGAAGTAAAGATTTGGGCCTCAATTATCCTAAAGATAATGCATGTGATTTTACACATTAATAAAGATTTAAGACAAAATTATTTCACTCACATCCAAACACAAATATTTGATCGTTATTATAAATACCTAGAAAGAAAAGATGGCAGATTGTTTTTAGAAGGACCTTTTGGAAGTGTTGAGATTCAAGAGTTTCAAACAAAGTCTAAGAAATCTAGAGATAGTGTTGTCATGAAACTTTTACATAAAAAGCAAGCAGTGGCTGAAGAGCTTTTTGATCGTATTGGTGTAAGGGTTATTACTAAGACAAAGTTTGATTGTTTGCGAGTTTTTAAGTTCCTATGTGAGAACCACGTGGTTATGCCACAAAACTTAAAGCCCAGTCGGACACATAACTCTCTTGTGGATTTGAAGAAATTTTTTGAAAAGTATGATGATCCCAACTCAAGTGCTAGCAATTCTATTGCTGAGTTTAATGAAAAACTTTCTAAAATTACAGATGAGTCACCGGCCTTAGATCAAACAAGAACAAAAAATGAGCATACACTACAAAACTATCGTTCTATTCATCTGACTTGTCGACAATTGATCAAGTATGTAAACCCTTTAGCTTCGCAATTAGAGAAATTGAGACTAGAAGCTTTTAGCGACAACTCTAGATTAGGAAACTTGGTTCAAAAAATGGACTCTTCAAGTTTGATGAGAGAGTTGAAGTTTTTCTATCCTTATGAAATTCAGGTTACAGATCTAGAAAGTCACGTGATGAATAGTGAGGGAGAGTCGAGCCATAAAATTTATAAAGCGTCGCAGCGAAAAGCTGCTATGAATCGTATTTTTAAATACCTGATCGAATTTAAGAAAGCTAGGTAGTGTGTTTCGAAATCTCTTTAAGAAAGCTCATAAACTGAGGGTTTTCTTTCTTAGCTTCTATTTCTTTTTTCAATTCTTTTTTAAAGTTTCTAGTCACTCTTTCTTTTTGAAAATCTAAAATAGAAATTTCAAAGTCACCAATACAAAGAGTTTGCTTTCCCAAAGTGTAGTTTGTTGATACTTTTTTCCCATCAACAGTGAAATCGAAGCTTTCTTTAGAGGTTATCTCGAGAGTATCCTCATTTACTGTAAGTTTAAAATTTGGAAAGTTGATATCCTGTGCGTTTATAAGGACGAGAGCATTTCGACCAATTTCAATTTGATCAAAGAAAAAGGTTCGCACACCAAGATAGATTTTTTGAGGAGCTTTCGTAATATTTATCGAGATCATATAGTGTTAAG
>Ga0114957_1001150_pt1 | contig 30588 bp, 22 predicted proteins | sample BantaG_FD_87175 | JGI IMG/M metagenome (GOLD analysis project Ga0114957, IMG submission 87175) | Marine algal microbial communities from Bantry Bay, Ireland - BantryBay_4 metaG | ecosystem: Host-associated > Algae > Red algae > Unclassified | place: Bantry Bay, Ireland | collected 2014-11-21
CCAAAGGCGAGAAATATTATATCGCTGAATTTGAACACGAGGCGGCGGATGCAGATTACTTGAAACTGGCAAAGGCGAATACGGAAGGTTTTGAGTTGTACCGTGAAGATACGATCCAGCCAACCAACACGATGGTGGTTTGGGAAAACTATCCTTTGTGTATTGTGGAGGCGGAGAAGCTAGAAGCGGCGGCAGTTGAGGAAGCCGCAGAAATTGAAGAAGTGGAACCCGTCAAAGAATTAGATACAGCGGCTTAATTTCTTTTTCTATTCATAACTAAGGTGGCTCTGTTTTCTGATAACGGAGTCACCATTTTAAAAAAGCTTTTGGCTATTTGCCGTTTGCTTTTTGCTCCCTGTTATCGCGTCTTCGAACGCGCTACAGAGAAACAAAAATCAAACCGCAAGAAGCCAGCGACAAAAAAACTAAAACCATGATTCAACACGAACACCAACAACTCCTAAAAATCATCCACCAAAAATTTGCTGCAGCCAACCGACCGCCCAACGAAACGGTGATCGGAAACTGGTTAAGCCTAAACGGCATAACCACCCACACCGGAGCGGACAAACCTTATCGAGCGATCGAAGCCTATTCCAACAGCCGGTTATCTCAAATCAAAAACCAGCTGATCGGAATCCAGCGGCCTACTCCACTAAAAGCTTTTTCGATGGGGAGTATTTTGCATCAAATTATTTTGGAACCGGAATTGGCCGAAGCCGAGGATTATGTTTTTTTGACTCCTGCTCCGCGGAGACATCTAGAAGCGGCTAAAAAATCAGCTTTTCGAAATCGACTTTTAAAAAGAGTCCTGGAAAACGGGGCTACTGAAATTGAAAAAGTCTTTACCTGGACGGATAATAAAACGGAATTGCCTTGCAAAGCGAAGGTGGACATCGCCTATGAAGATCATCGGGGATTGCATGTGATTGATTTGAAGTCTACGGGAGCGGGTAATAAGGCGGCGTTCCTGGCGGATTGTGTGAAGTACGAATACGGACGACAAGCGGCGTTTTACCTGGATGGTACGGGAGCAAAGACGGTTGTGATTTATGGGATTCAGAAGCGGGCGCCTTATGGGGTTTTTCGGAAGCGGTATACAAAGCGGGAATTGGAAACTGGGAGGAAGATGTATGGGTTTATTTTGGGGAAGGTGGCGGAAGAAGAAGGTATCTTGAAATTTTCAGCGGGATTGAAAGTTGCATAAATCATATTCGTTTGGGGACTCTCGGCGGTTGCAGGATTTTGGGTCTCTCCTCTTTCGTTAACAGAAATAGTGAATTCTGACTCCTTTATTTGGTTACCTATTATTTTGAGAATTACAAAAGATAAGCAGACATTTGCTAGATAGAGAAGCCCCTGTTATTAACAGAGGCTTCTTTAAGACCTGTCTTAAAAAGGAGAATTTTTAAAATGGAGTCATGTAAGTCGCTTCATTCAAAAAAGTACTATCAGTCAATGTTTTTAAGAAGTTAATTAAGTCTTCTTTATCTTGTGCGGTAAGAAACAATCCGGTATCCTTGGTATTTAAAACTGTAGGATCTGCAGTGGATGATTCCTGAATACCTTCGTTATAATGATCAATAACTTCTTCTAAAGTTTGGAATCTTCCATCATGCATATAAGGTGCTGTCACGGCAATATTTCTTAAAGAAGGTACTTTGAATTTTCCTTTATCATTTACATCTTGCGTAACTGCTTCTCGTCCAATATCGGTCATAGTATCATCCGTGTCTAATCCATTATTCATGTACTGATCATTTTCAAAGTTTGATCCTCCATGACAATGGGCGCAATCTGCTCCAGAAAAATCAGGAAAAAATGGATTGTATTCTGCTTCAAAAAGTAGACGACCTCGTTCTTCGCTTTCAGATAGTTCTGTCTCACCGGCCAAGAATTTATCATATTTTGAATTAAAGGAAACGATGCTTAACATGAACTGCTCCATGGCCAATGCCATTTTTTCTGAGGTCACTTCTGCAGAACCAAATGTTCTGGAAAATTGGTCTTGATACATTTCACTGTCACTCAATTTAGCGATCACATTATCTAGTGTTTCATTCATCTCTAAAGGATCTTGAATCGGTTTTAGCGCTTGATCTCGAAGCAAGTTTTCTCGACCATCCCAAAAGAAATCATTGCTATGCCAAGCCATATTAAAAATAGGCATGGCCTGACGATTTCCGGGCAACAATTCCACGCCAAGGGAAAAACGACTAAAATCTGAAAATCCATCTTCTTGACGGTGACAGCCAGCGCAAGCTTGAGTACCATCTTTTGAAAGCATGGATTCATAAAACAACATTCTTCCTAATTGTACCCCTTGAACAGTAAGTTGATTATCTGCCGGTAAGTCAGGGGTCGGTAAAGCACCATATTTTAAAACGAAAGGGGTCTCATCAATCAGAATAGGATCCTTTGGCTCAGGTTGCGGCTCCTCGTCTTTGTCGCAAGCAACTACAAAAAGTAGACTGATAAAAAGAACAATAACGTATTTTATTTTAGACATGATTTTGATAATTATTTTGTAAATAATGGATTATTAATGAACGTTTCATCGGTCAATGATTTCAAAAATTGGAGTAAATCATCTTTTTCCGCATCCGTTAGATGCAACGGTTTAATAAGCTCATTTTTCTGTGGATGATTTTTACCGCCCATTTGATAATGTTCGATGACCGCTTCTAAAGTTGATATTGATCCATCGTGCATATAAGGAGCCGTCAGTTCAATATTTCTTAAACTAGGTACTTTGAATAAGGCGCTATCAGATGCTTCTCCTGTTAATCTCAATCTTCCTTGATCGGCATAGGTTTCGTAGAGTCCGTTATTTTCAAATGCATAGTTGGTGAAATTGAAATCACTATGACAGCTGGAACAATTGGTTTGCGCACTAAAAAAAAGATCCATCCCCCTTAGGGCAGCAGTTGAAAGCGCTGTTTTTTTATCATAATTTTGGTATTGGTCGTAAGGACTATAACCACTTAACAGGCTTCTCTCAAAACAAGAGATGGCACGTGTAATAACGAAAGCATCAACCTCCCGTCCATAAGCTGCTTGCGCCATTTCGAGATAGGAGGAATCTTTTTTCAACCTCTCAGCAATAAGTACAATATTAAAATTAAACTCATTGTGTTCCTGAATAGGTATGGCCACTTGCATCTCTAAAGTTGGAACGCCACCTTCGCGGGTAAAATAAGGATGATAAGCAACATTGACTAAGGAAGGAGAATTACGGGTGCCGATCTGCCCCCCTACACCCAAACTAAAATCAACATCGTCACTAAATGCTAAAGCAGTTTTATGACAAGAAGCACAACTAATCGAACTATCTAAAGAAAGAGCAGCATCAAAAAATAAACGCTTTCCTAAATCCCACCGTTCCTTAGTAAAGTCATTTCCTTCCGGAGCAGTTACTTCAGGAAAACCTTTCGGAATTTCCATCAATGTAGGGATATAAAGTGGTACTACTTCTTCGTCTTTACGACAAGAGATAATTAATAGAATCATCAAAATGAAATAGCACCACTTCATAATTTATTATTTAGAAAATAGTTTTTGAGTAATCACGGGTTGTCCGTTTTTAATCAAATTAACGAAGTAGAGACCCGCTTCTTTTAATTCAATGTCCATCGTTGAATTACTATTGACTGCATCAAAAAATAAAACCTCTTTTCCAAGAACGTCAGTAACAGACACGTTATACCCTAGATTTTGGCTAGTCTCCAAACGAATGGTGGCCTTTCCGTTTATAGTTGGATTAGGGAAGACATCAAACTTCGTTACTTCACTAAAGTCAACCGTAGCAGTGGTTTCACTTACTCCCGTAAATACGTAGTCTCTAAAGTTTTCCAGACATTGCTTCGCTTCATCATCATCTCCATGAACAAAAAGACCCCCACTTACACTGATATCTTCCAATGCTCGAGTATAATCGGCCTCAATATTAAGGACAATCTGATTATTATTGGCGGTAGCCATCAAGGGGAGTTCCGTAATAAAATAATTATCATCCCCTAATCCGTGTAATTCTATTGTTTGGTTAAAGGCAGCTCCTCCCTTTCCTTCGAAAGCAACAAATCGATATCCTGAAGTCCATCCCCAGTGCATAGAAGGGTTTTTAGGAGCCAAAGCATGTGTACTTGGGTAGCTAGCAGGATCATTATGATTTTTATGAGAACCAACGCCTACTCGAAAGATTACCTTTTCAATCGTGTTAATATTGTGGTCACCTAAGTCAACTTGAGTAAGTTCGGAAGCATCCACTAAAACGTATATATCCTCCATGACGGTTTCTATTCCACCATCATGAGTAATCATAATTCTGGACACATAGTATTGTAACCGAGTCACCTCAAAATCATGTCCAAGGTTGTTTTGTGCGGCTGTTTCCAGCGCAAAATCCTCAACTCCTAATTTGTGGTTGATGTTAAACTGAATGTTGTTTTGAGCAAATCCGCTCATACTAAACATTAAAAATAAGATAGTAACTAGTAAAAGATTTTTCATGATAAAATTTTATGGTGTAATTGTAATTTAAAATTAATGCGTGTGACTGTCTGCCTTATGATCTTTGTTTGCTTCGTAATCCATTCCACAAACAGGACAAGTACCTGCGGTTTCGCTTCCACTACCTTCGCAGTGCATTGGACAGATATAAGCAGCGGTATATTCTTTACCCTGCTTTTCCGTATTCGTTGAGCTACTGCCACAAGATGAAATGGCAAATGAAGTTACCAAAAGTGTTGCCAAGAGAAAGATAATTTTAATATATTTCATGATTTAAATTATTTTAATAAGGTCGAGTTTATTTTAATTAGAAGACCGTTTTAACTGATAATCGTAATTCTCCAGACAACATAAAATAATCTAAAAGCTGATAGATGGCTATAGAATTATCACTATGTCCAATATAATTGAACAATTAGATTTCAGGAAAAGAAAGAAGTGCTTAAATAAGATAGGTTTCCAGCAGGGCATAGATATCCCTTGGAATTAATGGAGGTCTGCAATACGCGTAGGAAGGTTCCTCTTTTTCTAAAACGGAAACATCCAGAAAAACTCCTGTAAAATTTAGAACGAAATATTTCTTTTGTTGACTAAGAACAAGCGCAGTTTCAACTTGATTTTGTTGATCCTGATCAGATTGGAAATGAAGGGTTTTATTACTACAACACCCTTTTTTGCTCACCATGCTGCCTCTTGTTTTCTTAGAAGATTGCATTTTTACATGAGACGGGCAATCTTTCATCCCTTTTCCAACCTCGAAGCAATTCTTAGCCTTTCCAAAGAATCTAAAAGTTTTGATTTTCCCTTGACAGTAGTGCAAATCTAAAGTAATCCCTGCTGATGTAAAAAATATCAGAAAAGCCATTGAAAGGGCAATCATTCGATATGCAAAGTTGGTTACTTTCATGTAATGAATAAGATATCAGTAAATGTACGAAAATAAATTATCTGTAATTGTATATAAATCTACAAATATTCTTTTTCAAAAGAAAATTATTTTTCCAAACCCAAATCAGCTCCTCGCAACCGTAATGAATTCGCAATCACCGATACAGAACTAAAGCTCATTGCAGCTGCGGCAATCATGGGAGATAACAAAATTCCAAAAAACGGGTACAAAACACCTGCCGCAATCGGAACACCTAGCGCGTTGTAAATAAAGGCGAAAAATAGATTCTCCTTAATATTTCTCATCACTGCCGTACCTAAATTTATGGCTTTCACGATGCCCATCAAATCACCTTTAACCAAGGTTACTTCGCTACTTTCAATCGCTACATCGGTTCCGGTTCCCATCGCAATTCCAATATCTGCCTGAGCTAATGCGGGAGCATCGTTAATGCCATCACCGGCCATGGCCACCACCTTGCCTTCGGCTTGTAATTTTTTAATCACATTTAATTTATCCTCGGGCAAACACTCTGCTTGAAAACTTGCAAGGTTTAATTCTTCAGCCACTGTCTTTGCGGTCCGACCGTTATCTCCCGTTAACATGATTACATCTATCCCTCTTTTTTGGAGTAGTCGGATGGCTTCTTTATTCGTTTCCTTAATGGCATCTGTGATCGTAACGTAGCCAACTACCTTTCCATCTACGGAGATGTAGGAAACTGTTTTCCCTAGATTTTGCTCCTTAATTACAGCTTGATCTAACTCATCAGATAAAATAGATTTCACTTGCTCCATTAATTTTGTATTTCCTAATGCGATTTTTTTACCATCTACCGTACCTGTTACGCCTTTACCCATCACTGCCTCAAAATCATTAGCTGATTGTAAATTGATATTTTTTACTTTCGCAAAATGAACCGTTGCTTCTGCTAACGGATGTTCACTATATTGGTTAAGGGAGGCGATGTAGGTTAATAGTTGCGTATCATTTTCACCAGCAGCATTCACCACTTTTTCTACGGAAGGTTTCCCTTCGGTTATCGTACCCGTTTTATCAGTGATTAAAATATCTACTTTGTTCAAATTTTCTAGAGCTTCGGCATTTTTTATTAAGACGCCATTCTGAGCTCCTTTGCCTACGCCAACCATCACGGACATCGGAGTGGCCAATCCTAACGCACACGGACAAGCGATAATCAAAACAGCAATGGCATTGACAAAACCAAAAACCATCGCTGGTTCTGGTCCAAAATACATCCATACAAAAAAGGTGATCACCGAAATTGACAATACAATTGGTACAAAGTACTTCGATATTTTATCGGCTAATTTTTGAATGGGTGCTCTCGAACGGCTCGCATTATTGACCATATGAATGATTTGCGAAAGCAAAGTCTCCGCGCCCACTTTTTCGGCTCGGATGACAAATGATTTGGTGCCATTGATGGTCCCAGAGCTAACTCCATCGTCTACGTTCTTATCTACCGGAATAGGTTCTCCCGTAATCATACTTTCGTCGACATTACTTTGTCCCTCTGTTACTTTTCCGTCTACCGGAATTTTACCTCCTGGTTTTACTCGCAACAAATCACCTTTTTTAATATCGTTAATCGAGATCACTGTATCGCCTTCAGCGCTCACCAAAATTGCTTCTGTTGGTGCTAGCTTAAGCAGCTCTTTTATCGCACCGCTCGTTTGACTATGTGCTCTGGCTTCTAATAATTGTCCCAATAATACAAGGGTCAAAATAACGGTAACCGCTTCGAAGTAAACGAAAACGGTTCCACTTTCTGTTTTGAATTGACTGGGAAAAATATCTGGAAAAAGCAAAGCAATCACACTAAATATCCAGGCTACTCCGGCGCCAATTCCGATAAGGGTAAACATGTTTAAATTCCAGGTTACAATAGATTTATAGGCTCGTTCGAAGAACATCCAACAGGCATAAAAAACAACGGGAATAGATAAACCAAACTGAATCCAGTTCCAGGTATATTGTGGAAAAACATCTACAAGTGGATTACCAGGAATCATTTCACCCATGGCAATAATAAAAATAGGCAGGGTAAAAAAAGTGGCTATTTTCATTTTCCGCAACAACTTCTGATACGTTTTATCTTCCTCATTACCGGTAGGTTCCATCGGCACCAGATCCATTCCACAGATCGGACAATTTCCCATTTCATCTTTTATAATCTCCGGGTGCATCAGGCAAGTGTACTGCGTAGTATGGGTCAGCTTAGGTTGCTCCACCAGGTCCATTCCGCAAACGGGACAATCACCCGGTTCGTCATAAGTTTTTTCTCCTTCACAATGCATTGGGCAATAGAAAACACCATTTCCATTTTCTATTTTATGGGGTGAGGAATCTTGATGAGTGTGCGTATCTCCAGGCATTGAGATAGTATAATGCAAACCTCCTTTTAGTAAAATTTCTTGCAATTGCTCTACGGAAAGATGAGCGGTCATTTCTATTTCGACTACATTATTCTCTAGATCAGCAACCGCTTTTCTAATTTCTGTAGTACTTTCCAAAATATCTTCAACACTATTTTTACAACCATTGCAGGTCATGCCTTTAATTTGATAAGTATGTTTCATGGTATTGATTTGATAGAAGTGAAATCGACTAAATTAATTACTTTAACAAAATAGAGGTTTTATCGAATTATCAGGATACATAATTTTGTGTAAATATTGTAAAGTTTTGACATCCTCAGAAAATTTACGAAGATTACTTTTATCCCTGTTTTATTTCGTTAGGAGACATCCTTTACTGACAAAAGAAATACCAAGGGCCTGGTTTCCCATTCCCCTGGCATTTTATATCAGATTGAATCTAATGATCGTGTCCGTCAGATTTATGATTTTCATTTTTCACATAATCCATTCCACAAACCGGGCACTTTCCAGCTGTCTCGCTCCCACTATCTGCACAGTGCATGGGACAAACGTAGGCAGAAGTATACTCCTTACCTTGTTGTTCTGTATTAGTAGCGCTACTGCCACAGGAAGTCAAAAATGCAGTTGTAAATAAAAAAGCGGTGAATAAAAAAACAAATTTTAAATTTTTCATGATTTTGAATTTAAGTTAAAAAAAAGGAACAGCGAAAATATTCCGCCGTCCAAAGCCTATAATTATTACTCAGGTCGTTCGTACTGGCAACACCCGTGCAAAGCATTATATACTTTCTCGGTTGCTCGATGTGTCTCACTATCATATCCCACATTCGCGATTTTTTGCTTAATATCCTCCAGGGTAATTACTTCCTCATTAAAAGAAACGGTCATAACATGGGTCTCCTCATCCCATTCTCCGGCGGTAATTCCTTCTACCTCGTGCAAAGAACTTTCAATCGTTCTTTTGCACATTCCACAGTTTCCATAAACAATAAATTGTTCAGTGGTATCGGTCACCATTTGTTTATTAGAAGCAAAAACGGCTTTCACCTCGGCGGCTGCCTCTGTTTTTTCGGTAGTAGCTGTTTTCTTGCTACAAGACGATTTGTCTTTAGCTTTCGAACTACAACAACTTTGTGCATTGGCAGAAAAAGCAAAGCTGACTACCGTAAATACGATTAAAAAAATGTTCTTTTTCATGTTAAAAATTTTAAAAGTTATTTGAATAAAATTGAAATCAGTACTCCTAAAATGAGGAGTATCATTATCATCTTAATTAGGTTGTTATATATTTTAAGAGCCAATGATGGTTTTTCATCTGTCTTACAGCAATTTTTCATATTTCCTATTTTTGAAAAAATTTTAATCCTGATTTTGTATTCGAGAAATCATTGCTTTCATTTGGGCGATTTCCTTTTTCTGTGCTTCAATAATCTCTTTTGCTAATTTTGCCACTTCAGGATCTTCAAATGTAGCCCCCTGACTTACCATAATAGCAGAAGAGTGATGGGGAATCATGGCCTTCATCCACTGAATATCTTTAATTGGAACTTGATACCTTAGTAAAGCCAACGTACCAAAAAATACAACAATGGCGGTCCCGATGATGATCGCGTTGAGCTTTTTGTTTTTGTACATCGATCCCATCATTAAGATCATAATAATGGTCATTGGAGCAATCATCAAAATGGTCATATACGTTCTGGTAAAACTCAACATTACATGCTCCCAAAGATCTGCATTGAGAAACATAACCCCATACATGACCACAAAGGAAATAGATAAATTAAGTGCTAATTTTTTGTAGCTGCTGTAGCTGCTACCTTTGTCGTGTTGATTGTGATTAATAGATTTTTTCATTTTAATTGTTTTAATTGTTTATAATATGTTTAAAAAAATAATTTAAAATCGAATACTCAATCCTCCACCTGCACCAAAGCGATTATCATAGCTTCCCATCAAAGAAAAATTTCTAGAAAGCATGTATTCTGCTCCTGCACTCCAAACGGTTTCGCTTGAAAAATCATGAGCACTTTCTTCTGCATCCATGAGACCGAAATCAACTTGGTATTCGATATTTCCAAAAACAGAGAGGCGTGGAAATATCATCAACTCTCGACTCAAACCTATTTGTGGACGCAAATGATTATCAATTCGGACATCCAACCCGAACATATAAGGGGTAAAATATTTAATACCAACTACTGCAGTTGTGGACAGTTCATCCAAACTATTTTCCATCTCATTTTCTACATTAACTCCACCAAAGACTCTGACAAAATCATTGAGGTAGCGGTCGTAGGTTACTTCTGCTTCTAGATTTTTGTTGTACCCAAATTCTGCTAGAAGATTAAATTGATTTCTCAAATTGGAAGAAGTCAGATTAACTTCCGTCATGTGAGAGGCAACATCCACTAATCCCCAATTATAAAAAATGTTAGTTTCGTGAATCAGATTTTTCAGCGGTGCATCTTTCAAGCGTTCATCACGAGGCGTATCATAACTCATCACCCTTGCCATACCGCCCATCATGTGGTATAAAATATGGCAATGAAAAAACCAATCCCCATATTCATTTCCATAAAACTCTATCGTCACTTCTTGCATCGGCGGAACGTTTACCGTATGCTTCATTGGAGAGTATGTTCCATTCTTATTCAATACTCTAAAGAAGTGTCCGTGTAAGTGCATCGGGTGATGCATCATCGTCAGATTATTCATCGTGATGCGAGTCACCTCCCCTTCTTTAATTTTAATTTTGTCGGTTTCTGAAATGGGAACACCATTCAAACTCCAGATATACCGATTCATATTTCCCGTCAAATTGAGCAGTATTTCTTTGACTGGTATATCTTTATCATAAGTCGTAGGTTCTGGTGATTTCAAATAGTCATAGTTGAACTCCGCATACATATCCATCCCAGACATTTTCGACATATCCATATTCTCATTTTCCTTCATCTCCATTTTATCCATATCGTGTTGCTCATTTTTCATTGATTCCTGACTCCTCTTCATAGTATCTATTTTCATGTTGTCCATTTTCATTTCATCATGATTCATCTTCTCCATTTTCATTCCTTCTTTCTCGTTCATTTTCTCGTGATTCATTCCCTCCTGATGATTCATTTTTCCACCTTTCATATCCATTTGCATCCCATATTCTTTTTTCATTTCAAAACGTTCATCTTTCTTAGGTTGAAATTTCAGCGCAGGCGCACCCATTTTCATATCCATCTTTGCCATTTTTTTCATCATGTCAATTTTATCAGGACGAGCAACGACCATGGCTTTATTTATTTCACCTTGACCGAGATAAGCAGTTGTAAAACCTGAACCATCTTGTGCCATCGCCCTTACTTCCATTTTACCATCATCAGGAATAGTGACGATAAAATCATAAGTTTCCGAAACGCCAAGCAAGGTTTTATTTCTTCGAACTGGCACAACATCCAGTCCGTCAGAAGCAACTAAAAGCGGTTTTTCTCCTCCAAAGGTTAGCCAGAAATAAGTGGAAGCGGCAGCATTGATAAATCGTAACCTAACTTTTTCACCTGCTTTAAATTCAGGATATTCTTGGGTAGATTGACCATTGGTTAAAAAAGCAGCGTAGTAAATATCGGCAACGTCCGCACCTTCCATTCTTTGTTTCCAAAAGTTGAATTGGGCTTTTAATCCACCTTGGGTAATCACTCGATTAAGTGGTGTAGCCGTTCCTTTTTTGATGCCGTACCACTCGTTTCCTCGTTTAAGATTCCGCAGAACGTTCATCGGTTTTTCATTCGTCCAGTCAGACATCACCATCACTAAGTCGTGGTCGTAGTCTAATTTTTTTTCTTTAGGCTCAATCACAAACGAACCATAAATCCCAGACTGTTCTTGCAACATCGTGTGCGAATGATACCAATAAGTTCCTGATTGGTTGAGCGCAAATTCGTAGGTAAAAGTTTCGCCTGGTTGAATTGGAGGTGTGGTGAGATAAGGAACTCCATCGTAAAAATTAGGCAATAAGAGTCCATGCCAATGAACGGAGGTTTCCGTTTCCAGATTATTTTTTACATGAATCACCGCGTACTCTCCTTCTATAAATCGTAATGTGGGTCCTGGAATAGAATTATTAATCGCCATTCCCATAACTTCTTTGCCAGTAATATTGACCATCTTTTTATCAATGGTTAAATTATATTCATGCACAGGCAAATTATCCACATTACCTTCCAAGGAAGGAGTAGTTTGGGCTATCGTAAAACTGATATTTACAAGTAAAAAAATTGGTATTATTAAATATTTCATTTGAGATTTAAATTTTATTAATGATTATGCCCTTGAGGTCGAGCGTTAGAAGCTTTCTTCGTTGCGGGATTTTTAAAATCTTTGTCAATGGTTGCCGTGACAAGACCGCAAGTCATCATCTTGTCACCGAAATAAGGATTTCGAATAGCCTTCTCATTACTGATCCAATCCGCCCCTTCGTTATTATCTGCCATTGGGCAATGTTGCACATAGAGCGTATCTTCCACAACGCCGAACACTTTTATAGCGTTGATGAGCGCTTGTGAGAAAAAATTAAATTGCTTACGTTGCGCTTCCACTTCGGTCAACTCCGTTATTTTTTTACTATGCGCTTGGAGGGCTGTGAGTTGTTCCATCCAATAAAGATGAGCATCTCCTTTCAACAAAGACATATCTACTTTTGACAATGCTCCCAAAACTTGTTGAGCAGTTGATACAGTTAATTCACTATCTGATGCTACCAAAGCATCTTTTAATAGAAGATAGGCGTCCGAAACCATGGTTAATTGCTGCTTAAACTCTACTGAAGTAGATGCCGTATAATCCGGTAGGTGCTTGGTATGGTCTGAGCCTTTTTCCATCACATCTCTATTCATCATACTCGCTTGATTATTGAGTTGTGCAGCTGCATCAATGGTAAAACTTCCATAAGTAACTACCTCTTCCCCTGACTCCAAGCCACTTAAAACCTGGTAGCTATTTCCCAATGACTCGCCTAGTTCTATCTCTTTGAATTTAAATGAAGGAATGGTCATATCCGGAACTTTGACATAAACCACTGACCGAATACCCGTCCAAAGCACTGCTGATTTTGGAATACTCAACTGGCTTTTATGAGAAGCCCTTTCCTGTAATATTCCTTGCACAAACATTTCTGGTTTTAGTAATCCACCCTGGTTATTGATTTCAGTTCGTATAGAAGTAACTCTGGTATTTGGGTTAATCATCGGATCTATAAAGGTCACCTTTGTTTTAAAAGTCTTATTGGGAACGGAAGGAGTTGTAAATTCAATAGTATTTCCCACTTTTATCGATCCCAAATTTTCTTCGTAAGCATCAAAAAGCACCCATACCTTTTGCAGGTTCATCAAATCAAAAAGGGGTTCACCTTGTTTGATATAATCTCCAACTGCTACTCTTCTATTGGTTACAATTCCTGACTCATCCGCGAAGACTGTAAAGGTCTCCTGGATTGTTCCATTTTGTTCTATCGCTTCTATGGTAGCATCTCCGATTTTCCAGTATCTCAGCTTATTACGAGCAGCTTCTAATAGTCCTGGATTGAGGTCAACTAGTTTTACTGCTTCTAACAATTCTCTTTGTGCCGTAATCAAGTCAGGAGAATAGATGGTGGCTATTTGTTGACCTTTGTTGACCGGCTCCCCGGTGAAGGAAACATGCAGCTTTTCAATCCGACCAGGGACGTGGGCGACCTGACTGGAAGCTAATCGTTCGTCCGCCTGAACTTTCCCAGCTAACGGAATCATTTTTCCGGTATGTGCTACCTCTTCCCCTATTATGGTGGTTTGGATGTTAGCCAATTTAACCGCTTCGTTAGTCATCTCCAGTACCAATGGATCACTGGATGAATTGGCTTCCAATGGAATCAGATCCATTCCGCACAGTGGACAATCCCCAGGTTCATTTTGCTTAATTTGGGGATGCATCGAGCAAGTCCAAATTTGATCTTCTACAGAAGTGGATTTTACCTCACCTCCATGCTGATGATTTCCAGCGGAAACGACAGTATTGGTTTTGTTTCCAAAAATTAAATACCCTATTCCTAGACCGACAGCAACCGCTACGACTGCAGTGATGATTATTTTTGTATTAGATGTCATAATTATTTACTTTTTAATAAATCGCTCAATACTACTTTTTGCTAAATGGCTTTGAACAATGGCTTTCAGTATTTTTAAATCATAATTAATTAACGCTATTTCCAATCGCAATAATTCGTCAAAATTATTTCCTTTTACACTATAACTCGCTTCTAGAATATTAATGGCTGCTCGTGTAATTTCTACTTGTTTGTTGTACAAATCTATTTTTAGTTGAGCTGTTTCATAATCGATATAAGCACGCTCAATAATTGCCATAAAGCGGCTTAAAACATCCGCTTTTTTATCTGTCAGGGCTGCGATTTTTAATTGTTCTTCTTTCTCTTTAGCTTCGTACTTTTTTTTGAATAGCGGAATTTTTACGGTCCCTCTTAATTGAATAATATCCCTACCGTTCCGGACTGGATCCGCATCATTTCTTTTATTAACCATAATATAATCCAGGCCTACGCCAAAGGAAGGTTTGCCGTTCAGTCCATTTAATGTAATGGCTTGTTGAGAAATACTCTGTTGTAATTCAAACATACGAAGCATCGGATGATTCGCCTTGATGTTGGAAGTTAAGGCATTTTTGTCGAAAGGAATAATAGCAAAAGAAAGACTATCAATGATTACTATTGGCGTTTCCAATGGACGATTGAGTAGTTGATTAATGGAGATCATTGGTTTGGATTTAGTCCTTTCCAAAATCAAAATCTCCTGATTGAGTTCTTCAATTTTGAGTTGTACCCGGAGCACATCGGCAGCCGTGGTTTTTCCACTTTCTACTTTTGCCAAAGCCAATTGTTGCAAGGCTTCCAGGATAACTACATTTCTTATAATGGTAGATTGGCTTTTTTCAACATCATATAACTGGAAATAAGCTTGCTCCACTTCGTAGGACAAATCGAAAACCCTAGCTTCAATTCGTTCAAACAAGGCTTTTGCCTTTGCTAATTCCAACTCTTTTTTACTATCTAATAATCCTTTCCACGGAAACATTTGCGTTGCACCAACTCTAAAAATTTGTGCACCAACTCTTGTTTCTACTGGTAGTGGAAATACACCAATACCCACTTCCGGATCTGGTAATTCACTCACTTGTGGTGCGCGCTCCAGCGCAGCATAATATTCCTTTTCTAACACTTTTAGCTCTAAATTATTTTCAACTGCTTCAGTTATTAGGGAATCGAGCGACTGGGCATAAGTAGTACCTACCCCCACCGTTGAAATCAATAAAATGATAGAAACTATTTTTAGAGAATTATTTTTGCTACCAAATTGATTGTCAAATTTTAAAGTCCACTCCTGCCAAAGTGAAAATAAAACGGGTACAGTAAACATCGTAATCATCTGCAGTGTCATTCCGCCGAAGGAAGGAATTGCCATTGGCAGCATAATATCTGCTCCCCTTCCGGTGGAGGTAAGAACTGGTAGCAGCGCCAAAATAGTGGTGGCCGTGGTCATCATTGCTGGTCGAACTCTACGCATCCCACCTTCAACCACTGCATCTCTCACACCTGCTATAGTAGTAGGTTTATTCTTTTTAAAACTATCCTGAAGGAAAGTCGCAACGAGTACGCCATCATCCGTGGCAATTCCAAATAAGGCGAGAAATCCAACCCAGACAGCGACACTCAAATTAATGGTACGAATCTGGAAAAGGTCTCGCATATTCGTACCAAAAAAATCGAAATTTAAAAACCAGCTGGTATCATAAAGGCCGATCATGATAAAGCCGCCAGAAAAGGCAATAAGCACTCCGGTAAATACCATGGCTGAAATAGTAACGGAACTAAACTGAAAATAAAGAATAAGAAAAATGATCGCCAGTGCAATCGGTACCACTATACTCAGTCGTTTGCTGGCGCGAACTTGCTGTTCGTAATTTCCAGCAAACCGGTAGCTTACTCCCGCCGGCACATCCAGTGTTCCATTATCTATTATTTTCTGTAAATAGTTCTGCGCATTATTGACCACCTCCACTTCCGAATAGCCTTTTTCCCGATCAAATAAAACATATCCAATCAGGAATCCATCTTCACTTTTGATAGATTGTGCTCCTTGTTCATAACGAATTTTCACTAGATCACCCAAAGGAATTTGTTGTCCATTGGCCGTAGGAACATAAATTCTTTTTAAAGCAGCAGGATCATTTCGCAGCTCCCTTGGATAGCGAATCCGAATAGAATATCGCTCTCTTCCTTCTACCGTTGAAGTCATATGCATTCCACCAACCGCTGCTTGGATATATTGTTGTACTTTTTCAATCGTCAATCCATGCCGACTAATAATGTCTCTGTCAATGTCTAAAAGCAAGTAAGGTTTCCCAACAATTCGATCCGCAAAAACGGCCGCATCTTTTACCCCTTCTACGTCTTTTAGATAATTTTCCAGTTTCAAACCAAAAGCTTCAATCGTCGGTAAATCTCCTCCTCGGACCTTGATGCCCATTGGCGCTCGCATCCCCGTTTGCAGCATCACCAAACGCGTTTCGATGGGCTGTAATTTTGGTGCGGAGGTTACCCCTGGAATCCTGGTACTTTTAACAATCTCATTCCAAATATCATCCGGGTTCTTCATTTCATCTCTCCATTGTCTGAAATATCTTCCGCTCTCATCCGGTATCAATTCGCCGAATTCGTCTGTTTCGTATTCTCCATCGTTAAATCTAAAACGAATGCGATGACCATTTTTATCCGTCCGATATTCTGACTGGTAAAGAATAATATTTTCGTACATCGACATGGGAGCGGGATCAAGTGCGCTATTGACTCGACCTGCTTTTCCAACCACTGTTTCTACTTCTGGAATGGCGGTTACGGCCATATCTAGCAATCGTAGATTCTTAATATTTTCCTGCATTCCCGAATGCGGCATTGAGGTCGGCATCAGTAAAAAGGAACCTTCATCCAGAGAAGGCATAAACTCTTCTCCTGTTTTTTGAAAAACCAATACTCCCTGATAGATGATAAAGCCAACTATTAATAAAAACAGCATTTTAAATCGAAGTAAAAATCTAAGAATACTTTCATAGAAATAAATAATGATATAGAAAAACCCAATCAGACTACCTGCCAGGATCACGATAAAAAAGAAATTAGACAGGTTACTTTTATTCACGCCCAGTGGCATCCATACGGTCGCTAATAACCACGCCACTACTAATGCGTAAAGAATATTGGTAAAGGCAGAAAGTATATTTGCATTTCTTTCGGAACTAAATTGTTGAACTACTTCGTGAAGGATTCCTGCCAAACCTACAAGTGCTAAAACACTTCCGAGGTATTGGTGATAAAAGTAAGCAATGAAAATCCCCCCAATTAATGCCAGTCCATTTCCCAAGTAAGAGAAGATTTTCTTTTGTGATTTAAAAGAAAAAATTGTGTGTGCCAATGGAGGAATAATCGTAATAGCCACAATGATGGAAGCCACTAGAGCAAACGTTTTAGTATAAGCTAGCGGTTTAAATAATTTCCCTTCTGAGGCTTCCATGGTAAAAACAGGAATGAAAGAAATGACTGTCGTCGCCACCGCGGTAATCACCGCCGAGGCTACTTCGATTGTTGCTTCATAAATCGTTTCCAACAAATCTTCCTCCGGTAGCGCCTCTTCAATTCTTTTGACAATACTTTCCGTCAGTACAATTCCCATATCAACCATCGTCCCAATCGCAATCGCGATTCCAGAAAGAGCAACGATATTGGCATCTACACCAAAATATTTCATGGCAATAAAGCACATCAATACCGCAACTGGCAAAGTACTAGAAACCAATAAGGATGATTTCAGATTAAGCAACATCAGGATAACGACGATAATCGTAATTAGTATTTCAAGGGTAAGTGCTTCTTCGAGGGTTCCAATCGTTTCGTTGATTAATTGAGTTCGATCGTAAAATGGAACGATTTTAACTTGTGAGACCGTTCCGTCTCTCAATGTTTTTGTGGCAAGACCAGGTTCTATTTCGGCAATTTTTGCTTTTACATTCTGGATAACTTCCAGTGGATTTGCACCATACCGAGCGATGACTACTCCACCAACAGCTTCCGCTCCCGACTTATCCAGAACCCCTCTGCGGGTAGCTGGCGCAATATTAACTTTTGCTACATCACCAATTCTGATGGGCACATTATTATTAACGGTGATGACACTTTTTTCGATGTCTTCAATATTTTTTACGTAGCCTAAACCCCGAACAAAATATTCTGCTAAATTAATTTCTATTGTCTGTGCACCGATGTCAATATTACTTCCTTTGATCGCTTTCATTACCTGTTCCAGGGAGATGTTATTCGCCTTCATGGCATCAGGATCAACGTCTACTTGATATTCCTTTACGAAACCGCCAATCGAAGCCACTTCTGCCACCCCTTCTGCCGCGGATAAACCGTAGCGGACATAAATGTCCTGAATGGTCCGGAGTTCGTGTAGATCCCAACCGCCGGTTGGATTCCCCTCCTTGTCTTGTCCTTCCAGGGTATACCAATAAATTTGCCCTAATGCGGTCGCATCCGGACCGAGCGTGGGTTGGACTCCTTCGGGTAAGGTATTGGCTGGTAGCGAATTTAATTTTTCTAAAATCCGGCTACGACTCCAGTAGAATTCGATATCATCATTAAAAATGATAAAGATGGTAGAGAACCCAAACATGGAATTACTACGAATACTTTTTACGCCCGGAATACCCAGTAAAGCGGTGGTCATCGGATAGGAAATCTGGTCCTCAATATCCTGTGGTGACCGGCCCATCCATTTGGTAAATACGATTTGTTGGTTTTCACCAATATCGGGAATCGCATCTACCGCTACGGGATTACGGGGAAGATTCTTAATACCGAAATCAAAAGGTGCACTCACCAATCCCCAGCCGACAAATAGCAATACTAGTAAATAAGCAACAAGCTTATTTTCGAGAAAAAATCGAATAAATTTATTTAACATAAAATATACTTTCCTTTGAATGAACAGACCAGAGTCTAATGCTTGCGCTGAAAGCGGAGTGCTTTACAGGAAGTTCAAATAGGTATTAAAGCCACCAATGACGGGCATTGAGGTTTTAACAAAAAGAAAAGCTTATGCTATAAAAGGAAAGATTGGATAAGGACAGGGATATCCCTTGGAATGAACGGAGGTTGGTAGTCCGCAAAAGCAACATTGTCACTTTCAATGTTAAGGTTATTGGTAAATAATACAGCGACACAGACTGCTACAAATTGCTGTAATTGTTGGCTAATAACAACGTCAACTGCTTGAATATCTTGATTTTGATCAGCATCTAAGAGGACCGTTTTGTTGTGGCAACAACTCTTTTGATCAATAGAACACCCTTCTTTTTCCGTAGTCATCAGTTGATGATTCGGGCATTGCTTTACGGTTGTTGATGTTGCTATCTCATGACAAGTTTTAGCCTTGCCGATTAAACTTACCGTTTTTAATTTACCCTGACAGAAATGCATATCGACAGCCAGATTTACCGAAGAGGTAAACATCACTAGTGCCATAAATAAGGCAAAAAATCGATATGTATTACTAATTGGTTTCATGTATTATTAATATCACTTATTGACAAATATACGTAATAAAGCGCTTAATGTTTTATATTATTTGGTAATTAGTTTTCATAATTATGTTTCTACGACTACAAAAATACAGATACTTTTCAGTAATTGTATTATATAATTTTGTGTAAAGCTTATAACATTATGACATCAAAGAAATTAAATATCATCTAAGAATTGCCTTTTTTGACCTTGTAATTTTTTAAAAGCAGAGGGAGACATGCCAGTTATCTTTTTAAACTGAGCAGAGAGATGAGCAGCACTGCTATAGTGCATTTGAACGGCGATCTCGGAAATGGTCAACTCATTGTACAGTAAAAACTCCTTGACCTTCTCAATTTTTTGAGCCAGAATATACTGCTCGACGGTTCGCCCTTCCACCGTCGAGAATAGTCGACTCAAGTAAGCATAATCATAATTTAATTTTGAAGATAGCAAATCAGAAAAATTGAAAGGAGCACGTTCTTTTTGGTGGTGAATTTCATTTACAATAATGGACTTAATTTCACTTACCAATTTGGTATTTCTTCCATCCAGCAATTCAAAACCTCTCGTTACCAATTTTGCTTGCAGTAATTTCCGCTGTTCCACGTTTATTTTTTCGATAGTAGAAACAGCTCCTAATTGAATATCAATTACCTCGATTTCCAGTTCCAGAAAAACCTGTCGAACGGATTCGATACAGCGAGGGCAGACCATATTTTTGATGATAATTGACATAATTTAAATAATAAGTATTAAAGTTTTGTAAGGATAACTTAAAGAAATCAGTTGAGAATAAAATAGTAAGATAACAAAAACAGGAAGATTTTTTTGTAACGAGGAAACACAATCCTCATTTTATCAATTGTGGTTAAACTCAAACATCTGAAATATCTGGATTCCATTTTGCCTCTTCAAGGTTCACTGCGCATCCCAGATTTTCTCATCTGAAAGAAACTGAAATACACCCAAAGGCACTCAAGTATCGAAAAAATCTAGCTCTGCAACAACGAAAAATATAAAAATCAAAAGTATTACTTGATTATAGATACATGAGAACTAGAAAAACCTTAACTTGATTCTATTAAACTGAAATTAGTTATGAAATTTACACTAGTCATTAATGTTGAAATTGAAACTACAAAAGGAGATCAAGAAAATTTCCCAAATTGTGGTATTCAGGTAACTGCTAAATCATTGTCTACCGGGGATACCATCGAAGGTGTTTTGCTTGAGGGATCAGAAGAGCTGCAAGGTCAGGACCTCAGTCCGGTTGGCACCAGTAGATCACTGGAAGAAAAAGGAAAAGGTAAGGGAAAAAGTAAATCCACCAAGACGGCGGTTTCCAACAGGACACCAAGAGCCAAATCAAAAGGTAAAGGTAAATCCACAAAGAAATCTAGTGCCAATAGAACATTATTGACCAAGGATAAAGGCAGAGGTAAAACAAAGATATTAGACAAGAAAAAAGATGTCAAAAAACCTGGCAAAAAAATCACGAATAAAGTTTTCGCCAATGAAACACTCTCAAGTAAATCAAAAGGAAAAGGAAAATTATCCAAGATGACAAAGAAAGTCAGCGCCAGTAGAGCACCATCGGGCGTAGGTAAAGGAAGATCAACAAAGACCAGGAAGAATAAATCCTGATCAAAATTTTAATAGCTATCTTTAGAATTGAGAACCGTACCAAAGTGCTACGGTTCTCAATTCTATTTTCCCTCATCGAGATCTACCGCATTATTCCAACCCCACTAAAATTTTCTGTACCTCTCCCCTCTTACGAGTATACTCGTCTTTAAGCTTCCGATCGTTTTGCCCCATCAGAAAAGTGACTATTCATAAATTCCCGGAATCTCAAATCAAGGTTCATGATAACCAGGTTATTTTGTTACGAGGCCAAAATGGATGACTCCTTAAAAAAACATCTCTTCTAATCCTTAAAATTGAAACGATAAATAAGAAATCTATCTATTTGACTTTATAAACGAAAAAATTATTTTATATAAAAAATACAACAAGTACTATATTTCATTGAATTATCACTATTTTTAATGTGTTAAATCTCATGAATGCACAAAAATGGAAGCTGAAAGTACTATTCAAGAAATAATTAAGGAAGACTTTAATAGGATATATTTTAAAGCGAGAAAGTTTTATGTAGGTACAGAAGCGTATACCCAAAATGGTAACAGAGCAGATGTATTGTTTGGATTTAAGCGAAAAAATCAAATCTACATCGCAGCAATTGAGGTAAAGACCAGGAAAACACTTAAGAATCTAAAGCCGCAAACGGATCCAGAGCGTAAAGTCAAATGGGCAAGAATTTTGGCCATTGTGCTATTCTTATCTGTTTTCCTCTATTTTCAAATAGAAACCCATTTAGATAGCCTTATTTTAGCTCTTGTCTTAATCTCATTTATCACAGTTGCTATAATTATCGGCCATTTCCTTGAAAAGAAAGCATTGGGCTTTATTTTAAGCATACCCGCTATTGATCAGTTAAAAAAGTATCCTGCTCATGAAAAATGGATTGGAATCACCTCTGATACTTTTGTAAAAGAGGAGGATTATCGAACGCTCTTAAAAAATTGCAAAAAGGAGCGTATTGGTTTAATGATTGTCCAACAAAACGGATTTATCAAGGTGAAGTTAAAACCAGTTCCGGCGAATGAGGGTAATCGATATATAGGTAATTACCTTGACAAGGACATCATAATAAATCATCTTCAAAATGCCTCTAAGAGATACCGAACTCCTTCGGAAAAAGCTAAGTCCCTTCGATATATCACTTCCACCATTACGGGAATTATTGCATTTGTCTTTGTAACTTCTCTAATGAATCAGCAGCCGAGTTTCAAGCACAAAGGTAATTCATTATCTTTTGCTCATACAGAAAAAAAGCCAGTGGATCAGGAAAGGCTCAAACCCTCAACTGATCAGCCAAATAAACAGGATGATGAATTTATAGAAAAGGGTATACCGGTATTAGAGACAGATGATCAGCCCTGTTATTACTTTGATATTGATACTACCCAAATCTTACTTTTAGTAGATATTTCTAAATCTCATTCCGAAGCAAATAAAAAGGTGGCTGAATTAAATAGTGAAAGAATTGGAAAGTTTGCTTTCGTTCATTCCACTTGTATTAATACCTGGATAAAAAAAGACAGATATATCATTCACACCAATGCCCTCTACACAGACTGGAAACAAGTTGAACAATTGGGCTTGAAATTAAAGAAAGACCTGGAAAAAAATGGCATAAAGTGTAAGCGTTGCGAACCAATAACTTTAGAAAAAAATAATTGAAACGGACCTATTGAAACTGAAGGCTCAAGCCAAAGAAACCAAACGACAACATAATCGAAGAATCAGAATTGGTATGATGATTATTGATGTAGCACCAAAATTAAAAGAAATAATCACAGATAATTCACTGACCAAGATTAAAGTCTTTTCTAGCTTGTATTCCATTGATTTATGGTATTTCTCGCAAGATGGGCAATTAGAAATTTTACATTAATTATAAGTCTCCAAATTAACAACTCTTCACCCAATATCCCCCTTTTGTACTATAAAGAAACACATATACTGTAAAAAACATATCAAATTCCTACCAATATCCAATTCAATACCATTTATTTCCCTATTTTGCCACAGCATAACATACTATCAAACATTAAACAAAAAAATGAATCAAGCAGTACATAACAAACTAGTCTCTTTTATATGGTCGATCGCCGACGACTGTCTGAGGGACGTATACTCAAGAGGGAAATATCGGGACGTTATTCTTCCTATGATCGTACTACGTCGTCTGGATGCCCTCCTGGAGGGAACCAAGGACAAGGTTATGGAAGAAGTAACTTTTCAAAAAGAAGAAGCCAAATTTACGGAGCTGGACGGAAGTGGTCTGAGAGATGCTTCGGGCTATGTTTTTTACAATACGAGCCAATGGACGTTATTGCGGCTAAAAGAGACGGCGACTAATAATCAGCAGATTCTACAAGCCAATTTTGATGACTATCTCAACGGTTTTAGTAATAACGTTAAGGAGATCATTGATAAGTTTAAACTTAGAGCTCAGGTACGGCATATGGCCACCAAGGATATATTATTGGATGTCTTGGAGAAGTTCACCTCACCATCCATCAACTTGACTCCTTTTGAAAAAAATGATCCGGATGGTAGAAAGCTGCCTGGTTTAACCAACTTGGGGATGGGTTATGTTTTCGAAGAACTGATCCGGAAATTCAACGAAGAGAACAACGAAGAGGCGGGAGAACACTTTACGCCTCGGGAGGTGATTGAATTGATGACGCACATCATTTTTGAACCGGTGGCCAAAAAACTACCGCCGGTCATGACGATCTACGATCCGGCTTGTGGAAGTGGTGGAATGTTGACGGAATCACAGAACTTTATCAAGGACGAAGCGGGGGCCATCAAAGCCAAAGGGGATGTCTATTTATATGGTAAAGAGATCAATGATGAAACCTACGCGATTTGTAAATCGGATATGATGATTAAGGGGAATAATCCCGAAAACATCCGGGTGGGTTCGACGCTTTCTACGGATGAGTTTGCCGGGACGCATTTTGATTTTATGTTGTCTAATCCTCCTTATGGAAAGTCCTGGTCGAGTGAATTGAAATATATCAAGGATGGCAAAGATGTGATTGATCCCCGTTTTAAAATCAAACTCAATGATTATTGGGGCGAGGAAACGGACGTGGATGCTACCCCGCGGTCTTCGGATGGACAACTATTGTTTTTGATGGAGATGGTCAATAAAATGAAACCGCTCAAGCAAAGTAAATTCGGTTCTCGGATTGCGTCGGTCCATAATGGAAGTAGTTTGTTTACGGGGGATGCGGGTGGAGGCGAAAGCAATATTCGTCGCTACGTAATTGAGAATGATTGGCTGGATGCGATTGTGCAAATGCCGAACAACCTTTTTTATAATACGGGGATCACAACCTATATCTGGATTTTGACTAATAAAAAGGCTCCAAGCCGAAAAGGAAAAGTACAACTGATTGATGCCAGCTTGCTTTTTAAAAAGCTGCGAAAAAACTTAGGAAATAAGAACTGTGAATTTTCACCTAAACATATCCAAGAGATCGTTTCGGTTTATAAAAAGATGGAGGCCGTAGAACGAAAAATAAAACCGGAGACGCAGGAAGAAATGGGGATCGCAGCAAAGGTTTTTGACAATACAGACTTTGGATATTATAAGGTAACCATCGAGCGGCCCAAGCGATTAAAGGCGCAGTTTAGTACGGAACGGATCGAGGCGTTGCGGTTTGATCGATCGCTACGGGAACCCATGGAATGGGCGTATGAGACTTTTGGGGATATGGTATATACTGATCTTGCCAAACACGAGAAAGCGATCCTGGAATGGTGTGAAAAAAATGAACTCAATCTTTCTAGTAAAAATAGCAAAGCCCTCACCAACGAAGCGACGTGGAATAAGTATCTACAGTTCGTAGAAAATGCAACATCGCTGATGGAGGCCATCGGAACGGATGAGTATAACGACTTTAATATTTTTAAAGATAAAATTGACGCAGCCTTAAAAGTCAGTAAAACCAAATTATCTGCTTCTGAAAAGAAAGCCATTTTAAATGCGGTCAGCTGGTATGATGCGGATGCCGAAAAGGTGGTCAAAAGTACGACTAAGTTAAGCGGTAACAAACTGACTACCCTACTCACGCATTTGGATTGTAAAGAAAACGAACTATCGAACTACGGTTATTTTCCAACTAAAATAAAAGGGGAATATCTGATCTACGAAACGGAGAGCGATCTCCGAGATACCGAAAATGTTCCGCTTAAAGAAAAGATCTACGATTATTTTTTGCGCGAGGTACAGCCACACGTAACTGAGGCGTGGATTAATCTGGATGCCACCAAGATTGGATACGAGATTAGTTTTAATAAATATTTCTATCGTCATAAACCGTTGCGAAGTATCGAAGCGGTAAGTACCGATATTTTAAAACTGGAGGAAGAGAGTGATGGTTTGATTCGTGAAATTTTAAATTTAGTATAATGGAAGTAGTGAAGCAAATTAGTGTAAAAAAATATTCTAAATATAAAAAATCAGATAATGAATGGATGCAGGAAATTCCTAGTGACTGGAAAATAACTAGATTGAAAAACTTATTTTATGAGTCCTTAACTCAGAATAAAGATAAAAAATGTACTTTTTATTTATCGGTTTTAAAAGACATCGGAGTTATTCCATTTTCTGAGAAGGGAAATAAAGGAAATAAAACTTCATTAGATACAAGTAACTATAGACTAGTGAAGAAAGGAGATATTGTTTTGAACACAACAAATGTATGTATAGGGTCGGTTGGACTATCTCGATATGATGGATGTTTGTCAAGTGTTATGTACATTATTTTAAGGCCATATGTGGACCTTTCAATAGAGTACTACGCTTATGTGTTCAAAGTGAGAGGTTTTCAAAAGTATCTTAGACGAATTTCAAACGGTATTTTAGAAGTTCGAGAATATCTTAATAAGACTTTATTTATGGCAGAGCCTATGCTTGTTCCCCCTCTAAAAGAACAAACCGCCATCGCCGAATTCCTTGACCGTAAAACCACTTTAATCGACCAAGCGATTGGTATCAAAGAAAAGCAAATCGAGTTGCTGAAAGAGCGACGACAGATTGTTATACATCGGGCGGTGACGCGTGGGCTTGATCCGCAGGTGAAGATGAAGGATAGTGGGGTGGAATGGATTGGGGAGGTGCCGGAGCATTGGGAGGTGAAAGCTTTACGGTTTATTGGAAGGACTCAAAATGGATTAAGTAAGGGTGGAGAATATTTCGGAACAGGGTTCCCTTTTCTAACATACGGGGATGTCTACAAAGATATCGAATTACCAAAAAAATTAAGTGGGTTAGCTGAGTCAAGTATTCAAGACCAACAACAATTCTCAGTTCAAGAAGGTGATGTTTTTTTTACTCGAACTTCAGAGACAGTTGAAGAAATTGGTTTCTCATCTACGAGTATGGTTACAATTGAGAAGGCAACTTTTGCTGGTTTTCTAATAAGGTTTAGACCAGATAGCAAAATTATGTATAAAGGATTTTCTAAGTTTTATTTTAGTAGTAAAACACATAGAACATTTTTTGTTGGGAAGATGAATTTAGTAATCAGAGCATCTTTGAGTCAGGAATTATTGAAAAAACTGCCTGTTCTAATACCTCCAATGAAAGAGCAGATTGATATAAGCAATTTTCTTGAGGAATTTTCTATCAAAATAAATTCAGCTATTTTTCTAAAACAAAAAGAAATTGAAAAGCTAAAGGAATACAAATCGACCTTAATCAATAATGCGGTGACGGGTAAGATTAAAGTGTGTTAGGATGGAAGAGACAACATTAGAACCTAGGATTATTAAAGTTAAGGAATTGTTTCAAAAAACAAGTCTGAAAATCCCTGAATACCAACGCCCCTATAAGTGGACAACTAATAATGTAAATCAATTACTAGATGACATTATCCATCATAAAGAAAAGTCCGCGTATCGTCTCGGAACTATTGTTTTCTACAGAGATGAAGAGAAAGAAGAATTACATATTGTAGATGGACAACAGCGTACGATCACTTTACTGTTAATTGCGTTGGCTATCATTAATGATAAAGAGGATCTGACAAGCGATTTAGGAGTGTCAAAAATCAAGAAACGGACTACTGATTTATTTAAAAAGTTACGATTTAGTAATTCTATTTCAAAGAAAAATATTAGGGAAAACTATAGATTAATCAGCCGGAGATTGGTAGATTTTAATTCAGAAATAGTTCAATTTTTTTATAATAAATGTGAGTTAGTTCAAGTAGAATTAACCGACATATCGGAGGCTTTTCAATTTTTTGATTCTCAAAATTCAAGAGGAAAAGATTTAGACCCACATGATTTATTAAAGGCATTTCATTTGAGAGAGATGGCCGATACTACAACAGAAACAGAAAGATTTGAAACCGTAAATAATTGGCAAAACCAAAATGTTAAAGATTTAAAAATTATTTTTTCTAAATATTTATATCGGATTCGAAATTGGTCACGAGGTTATCCGGCAAGAAAATTCACCAAACGCGAAGTTGCGATTTTCAAAGGGGTAAGTCCAACAATAAATGAACCATATCCGTTTGCACATTTATCAAGGATCGGGCATTTTTATATCGACGGTTATAATAAAGAATTTCATCGAAGTATAGATAAAAATAAAATGGATTTCCCATTTCAAATTGACCAAATTATAATTAATGGTAAGCGTTTTTTTGAAATGGTAGAGCATTATATGTCTATTCACATGAGATTGAGTTATTGGACGAATTTAGAAAAGAAACCTATTTTCCAAAAAAGAGCAAGAAGACGAGTAAGAGGAAAGGAAAGTATACTTAGGGAGGACGTCAGCATTGATGATTTTGGTACACTTAGTATTCCATCTCTAGAAGTCGTCGTACAAGCACAGGCACAGGCACAAAAATTACCTCAAAAACAAAAAATAAGTCCAGTAGATTTTCATTCAAAAAAATCTAAAAAAATATATTATGCATTGAGTAATTACAAGGCTAGAAAAAGAACAGGAGATGAATACGTTAGAAATCTATTTGACTGTTGTATTCTATATTATTGGGATAAATTTGGAACTACCGATATCGAAAAAGCAATAGAGGTATATTTCATTTGGGCATACAGCCTGCGTTTACGCTTACAAAGTGTGCAGCAAGCTTCCATAGATAAGTACGCATTAGAACATCCCTTTACCTTCAAAAAATTAAGAGAAGCAATCCAACCAAGTGATGCACTGAATATCAAAATACCAGTTATTGATTCCTCAAAACTAGCAATAGTCGGAGGAAATAAAGACAAACTAAGAGAAATTAAAGAACTGTTTGCTGAACTAAAATATCATGGCCAATAAAGAAATACCAACGTTTAATATTGGTGAAATTTTTCAATCAGGAAATTATGTTATTCCAATTTACCAACGCAATTACGCATGGGGTGAACCAGAAATTAATCAACTGATTCAAGACATCTATGATTTTTCAGTTGTGAAGCCAGACGTAAATTACTATATCGGCACACTGATCGTTTATGAACGAATTCAAAAATCGGAAGTTGTTTATGAAACGATTGATGGACAACAAAGATTAACAACCTTAAATATTTTACTGAGCGCACTGCATAGAGTTTTTCCAAAAAAAATTACAGAAAAGATTGACTATCAACTCAATCTAAAATTTGATGTTCGAAAGAAATCAACAGATACATTAGCCGTAATCTGTAGCAACTCAAATGAGTTAAATTATATCCCATCCGTTGAGTATAATACCAATATCCAGCAAGCTTACAAAGATGCAGAGAAAATTCTCAAAAAATTATTAGATACTGAGGAAAAAATAGAAAACTTCTATCTTTTCCTAGTTGAATATGTCAGAGTTATGCGAGTTTCAGTCCCGGAGGATACCGATCTTAATCATTATTTTGAGATCATGAATAATCGAGGAGAACAACTCGAAAAACATGAAATTGTAAAAGCAAGAATGCTAAATGTTATTAGTGACGATGAGGAAACATCTTATACGTTCAACTTGATTTGGGAAGCGTGTTCAGATATGGAACGGTATATTCAATACGGATTTAACGTAAAGCAAAGGCAAAATCTTTTTGGCAGAGAACTTACAAAGTTGAAGGCTGATACGATACAGGAAGTGACTAAACATGTTTTTGAAGATAGGAAAGATGATAAAGATGCTTCCTCCACTGAAATGGATTTAAAAGAAATTACACAATATTCTGGTTCATTTCATATCAATGAACAAAACAATGAGAATACTTCAGAGCGTTTTAGTTCAATCATAAATTTTTCTAACTTTTTGTTACAAGTATTAAGAATTTATTCACCAAACGAAATCAGTCTCGATGACAAAAGACTTATCGAATCATTTGATGACGAACTTAACGAAAAGAAAACAATTAATGATAAAAAGGAATTTGTAGAAGACTTTGGCTACAATCTTTTGTATTGTAAATTCCTATTTGATAAGTATATAATTAAAAGAGAATTTCTCCGCGAAAACGATCAATGGAGTTTGAAAAAGATGAAAGGGTATAACAAAGATACCGTTAGTTATATCAATACATTTGGAGAGGAAGATCAAGAAGATGGTTTAAATAAATCTATCTTAATGTTACTATCCATGTTTCATGTTTCTTCTCCCACTTTGGTTTACAAACATTGGTTAAATGCTTGTTTGTATCATTTAACTGAGAATCCAGAGTTAAGTGAAACTGATTACTATGAGTATTTAAGAAGTCTAGCCAGGTCATTTCTTTTTGACAGATACCTTGCATCCAATGGGAACGAAGAAGAGTATATTGATATTATTTATAACAACGAAAGTATTTCTATTAATCAAAATAAAGAAGAAAATTTAGACTATGAAAAATTAAATCAGGGAACCGCCGTAGAGAACTTTATTTTTAATTATTTAGATTTTATACTTTGGGAGAACAAAGAGTCTGGCTACCACCAGTTTGAGTTTACCTTCAGAAGTTCTGTTGAACACTATTATCCACAGAACCCCATTTCAAAAGAACATAAGATCCCTTCGGAAATTTACGATCTATTTGGAAATTTATGTTTAATCAGTCGGAGCAAGAACTCAAGATTAAGTAATCATATGCCTGCCGCAAAAAAAGATTACTACACAAAGACGGATATTGCAGATAGCTTAAAATTAAAAGCAATGATGAATTTAAACGATTGGACAGAAAAAGAAATAAGAACTGAAACTGAAAAAATGAAAGAAATTCTAATAAATTATTAACCCATGCCCAGCAAAACAAACGAACAAGCCCTAGAATCCGCCATCGAAAAGCACCTGACCGGAACCTGTCTCGAAGAACTAAAAGAGCAAGGTACCACTGTCAACGCAGTAAACGAACGGGAAGCACTGTATCGAGGAGGCAATGGTTACTATATCGGTTCCCCCGACGACTTCAATGCCAAGCGAGCAATTGACGAACGTAGATTTTGGGATTTCTTAGAACATACACAGGAAGAAGAGTTGGCAAAGATTCAGCGGCAGAGTGATTGG
>Ga0114957_1001158_pt1 | contig 30472 bp, 20 predicted proteins | sample BantaG_FD_87175 | JGI IMG/M metagenome (GOLD analysis project Ga0114957, IMG submission 87175) | Marine algal microbial communities from Bantry Bay, Ireland - BantryBay_4 metaG | ecosystem: Host-associated > Algae > Red algae > Unclassified | place: Bantry Bay, Ireland | collected 2014-11-21
TTACCAGTAAATAGAATGAGTGAATATAGATGTAAAAAAAAGTTGTAATATTTAAAAATCCACCGATTTCACCAACGTCTTCCCATTCTCAAAATCATACAAAGTCAAACTCCTCAACTGATAATAAGAAGTCCAATACGCCCTCAACGATCTCATATACGCAGCCAACGCCTCATTCTTTTCTCGAATCGCAAGGTTCAAATCAATCACTTCAATTTTTCCAATCAAATATCTCTTCCGTGTGATGTCCTCTCTTTTTTCCGAAATTTCAAAAGCACGAAAAGCCAAATTTACTTGATTTTTTATCATATCAAATTGTTGCACATTGAGTAAAACTTCTCTTTCAAAATTGATCCGTTCTTGCTCCACATCCATAATATTAAACTCCCGTTCTGCTTTGGCGATTTCCATTTGAGCCTTCGCTTTTCCCCAATCTGCAATCGGAATATTTAACTGAATAGCAACTTCCTCTCGATCCAACGGAGACCGATAAGCTTTGCTAAGTGTATTTCCCGTTTGAGAAAGTCCGATCAGTCCCGTGACACTTGCATTGATTCCTGCATCTCCTTTTGCCTGTGCAAGTCGCATCTCCGCTTCCATTAATCGACGCGTTAATTCCACCGATTTACTTCGATTCTTTTTAGCCTCTTCCAATGCTTTTGTCGCATCAACGGTAAAGTTAGGAAGATCATCAGGTGGCGTTAATTTGAACTCTACTACTTCTCGAATTCCTAAATAATTTCGCAATTGTTCGGTACTGGTTTGATTTTGTAACAATGCATTTGCAAGTGCTGCTTCCGCATTTCTTACACTCAATTCTATTTGCAGCAAATCCGTTTCTGCGATTCTTCCCACGCTGTATCGACCTTGTGCTACACTATATAAAGTGTCGGCATTGGTTTTGTCCAACTGATTACTTTGCAAATTTATCTGGGCGATGTACACATCAAAAAATAATTCTGTAGTCACTCTCGCAATCGTTTCTGTTTCTTCCGCAAATCTTTTGGTCGCTTCATTATAAATTAATGGTTGGATTTTTTTATCCCATTTCAGATTGTTAAAAGCGAACAAAGGTTGATTAAAACCAACAAAAATCGGAGTAGCAAAATAATTCGAAGAACTTGGATTTGCAGCAGACTCGAAGTTATATAAATAATCCAAACCCGTTCCCGCAAACACTCGTCCACCAGTTCTAGTTATCGTTTGACTTGCTCGAATATTGAAAGAAGAATTTAAATTAGTCGTTCTCAAAAATGTTCTGGTTCCATCAGGATTCAAAAACGCAACAGGCGATCTTGACAAATCAGCAGGAGTCAAATTCAAATTAATCTGAGGTTTGAAGTCTGCCAAAAAAGATTGATAATTCCAATAGTCTGTCGCCAATCGAGTTTTCGCTAGCAATACATTGGGCGCATCACTTTGCGCCAAAACGATTACATCAGAAAGACCCAATTCCAATTTTTTAGTTTGGGAAAAGACAATAGAATTACAAAAAAGGAGAAAGCAAAAAAGAATACTAATTCGAGAAAAATTCATACTTGTTATTTTTTACTGCAAAAGATTACAGCGTTTTTATCAATAGAGTAATAAATTTTTTTCCTAGCCGAAAGGCAAAGAAAAAAGGCTCTCCCGAATTCTCGGGACTAGGGGTTAATCCGTTCTCAACGCCTTGATCGGATCCTGCCTCGCTGCTTTCTGAGCTGGAAAAATCCCAAAAATAATCCCCACAGAAACCGCCACCACAAATGACAAAAGTACTGCCCACAAAGGAATAATTGTCGGGATACCATAATTTGCATCAATAAACCAAGCAGCACTCACACCCAGTATGACTCCAATAATTCCACCAATCAAACTGATAAAAATTGCTTCAAATAAAAACTGATAAACAATATCATTTTGTTTTGCACCAAGCGAACGACGAACGCCAATTTCTTTAATTCGTTCCATCACCGTCGCTAACATAATATTCATAATTCCAATTCCTCCGACCAATAATGAGATGCCAGCAATAAATGCCAAGACATTATTCCAAGTATCTTGACTATCTTGTTGCGCTTCCAATTCTTTCTCAGGAACTCGAATTTCGTAGTCCACAATCTTATGTCTTCGCTTTAATATTTTCCCAATCAAATCTCTTGTTGCTAGAATTTTACCAGCATCAGTTACTCGCAAAGTCATTTTGTCGAGTTGGTGATAATTTTCATCTTTGTTGTCGCCATCATCCCAATCGCCTCGTTTGATATCGCTTCGAGTGACGAGTGCTCTATTTTTAAATCGCAACAGCGCAGTCGAAATTGGAATATATACATCCGAATTATAATCTCGAATTCCCAAACTTTCCAAGTTCTCTTTCGATGCATTTCGACGTTCCAAAACGCCAATGATTTTTAACCAAGTATTACCACATTTGATTTTTTGACCAATCGGATCTTCATCACTAAAGAATTTTTTCTGAATACTTTTTCCAATAATACAAACTGGTTTTCCCTGCTCAATATGTTGCTCATGAAAAAAAAGTCCATCAGCTAAACTTAAATTATTCAGTTCGAAAAACGCATTCGTTACACCAATGGCTTTTGCTTTTTCCAACTTAGCAGATTGAATGATGGTCGTTTTTATTTCCATTTCGGGACTAACTTTATCGACCGTCGGTAAGATTTTTAGCATCGCTTTTAAGTCTTCCATCGTCAGTCCTGGCGACCAAGCTACTTTCTCTTCTTTACCCGCTTGAGTATTTTCTTCAGGAGAAGGAATGATGGAAGTGACAATAATATTATTGGTACCAATCAATTTCATTTGTTCCAAAATAGATTGTTTCGCACCTGTTCCAATCGCCAACATGGTAATCACGGCAGCTACTCCAAAGATGATTCCCAAGGCAGTCAAAAACGCACGAAGTTGATTGGAAAAAACGCCTTCCAAGGCGAGGTAAAAATTAAATAAGATTCGTTGCACGATGATAGATTTGTAGATTAGGAAATCAGTTGATTAAGGAATTAGGAAACTGGAAAATCAGGTGATTGGAGTTCAGAATAATGGTTACACATCTAGCCTGATTTTCCAATTAACCAATTCCCTAATTAATAATAATCATTCCTCCACCTCCGCCAGAATCGTTCGAAATTTTTTCATCCTTCATGTTTTTTAATTTCTCTTCCATTGCAGCTTGTCGTTTTTCTCGTTCTGCAATTTGCTTTTGTTTGATCTTCTTTTTGATTCCTTCATCGACGGGATAAAATTTTAAATCTTCTGAATTATCAGGAATCGACAGCCAATAAGTATCGCCTTCTGTCACTCCATGATCGATCATGATTTCATCGTTATTTGACACTCCAGTAATCACTTCTTGTTTGTAAACTCTGCCATCTTTTTCCAAATAAACAAAAGACAAACTATCGCTATGCAAAGCCTCCAAAGGAATGGAAAGTACATTATTATAGATGTCAGTTACGATTTCATTGGAAGTCGTCATCGCTGGTCGAAGAATAGAATCCATTTCATTGACTTGCACCGTTACCTCAAAAACTTTAGCATCATAATTTCGCAATTGTTCTCCAATATTAGCCACATCGAGAACGGAACCCGTATATTCTTTGTCTGGAAATGCATCCACTTTTAACTTCACTTCTTGCCCTTTTTTGACTCGACTAATATCCACTTCGTTGACAAAAGTTTTGGAAACCATGTCGGTCAAATCTGGCAATTCTGCCACAATCGGATTCCATACACTCACTTGCGAACCAGTCGCTACTTTGCCATTCCAACTTCGATGATAAATGACCATTCCATTTTTAGGAGCTTTGATGGTCAATTCGTCGCCGAGTTTTGCATAACGTTCTCTCTTGGAATTATTTTGTTTGAGGGAAGCATTGATTTCAGAAATTTGAGCTTCTGATTTTTCTTTAGTCAATTCATATTTGCTCAACAATTGATTATAATCTCTAGCAGTTCTTTCCAAATCAATTTGCACTTTTTGGATGACCATAGGAGCTTCATATTTACTTTGCTCCACTTCGAGTTCTTTTTCTTTTTTGGAAAAATTAAGATTGATGAGTTGATCTCGGATGCCTCTCAGTTCGATGGCAGTATCAATTTTCGTTTGAGCGAGTTGTGTTTCGATTTTCTCGACTTCAGTTTGAATATCTTTTAGTTTGGTGTCCAATTCTGATCGATCTAGTTTGGCGACATAATCACCTTCCTTAACAATCGTCCCTTCAGCAACCATATCAGAAATAGTTAATTGATAAATATTCGCTGAACGCAAACCTTGAGGCCCTCGGATTTTTTCAGAACGCTTGGCTTTTAATTCACCTGTTGCAGTAGCTTTTACGGTGAAATCTGCCAATTCCAAAGTTTTTTTAATCACATTAGATTGCTCTGCCGTTGTATCTTTTTTAGTAAAAAAATAAGCACCTGCAAGGAGTGCAATAATGGCAATAGGAATTAAGATTTTAGGAGAAGACATATTTAGATTGTTTTAGTCTTTATATTTCGTTTTTAAAAATAGTTACATTTCAATTGGGTGGTAAAATAGAAAAAGTATAGTTAGCTTTTTAATTTATTCTGTGTTTAACACTCGTTTAACAAGTATGATAACGTTGATCTTTGAAAATGGAACACCGTTAATTTTTTTTAGCAAAAAATGGAAAATATTAGCTTTACATATCAGCAACTGGCTGAAAGCCAAATGTTGTCAACTTAAGAATATTGAATTTTTGAATATCCAATATCGAGCAAGGAATATCCAATATCCAACCTTGTAAAGTGTAACAACTCTGGAAAAAAGTTGGATATTGGATATTCCTTGTTGAGTGTTCGATATTCAAAAAAAACTGCATTTATTAATGTACCGTTCCTAATGGCAAAAAAGGAACGAACATTTCTTTGGTAAAATATAATATGATCAAAGGTGCGATGTTGCAAATGATTTAAGAAGCAGGAGAAATAACTTATCAAGATTTGTCAGATCAATTGGAAGATGATTTGCAACCGACTTTTGATGGAAGAGTAATTATGTCGTGACAGTAAGATTAGCTTTAGAAGCCCGTCAAATTATTGAACGGATTCCAAAAACTAGTCCTCATCAAGTACGAATGAAAAATTAATAATCAAAATTAAAATGTCAAAATTCCAATCTTCAATTTTAATTTTGATTGACATTTTGATTTTGATTTTTTCAAACATCTAGAAACTTCTATGATATAAAAAATACCACCAAGAGGGTATTTAGTCGTAAAATGTATAGATTATCTTTGTGTAAAGCATTTTTAGACCCATCAATTAAATCCTAATTAGCCGAAAATAAAAAGCGGCCCATCTACCTTCACACGATTTTTTCAAAATTTAAGAGTTCTAGCAAAAGTCCTATCTTAAAAAATATGCTTTTACTTATTTTGAATCGTGAAAGAAAATTGAAGAATCAAGTTTGATAAAAAAATAAATTCATCTGGCTTTTTCATTTTGAAAATTGTAGATGAGTAAGAATTTTTGGAACAGTTTAGTTGGGAAAAGCCTTTACATTTATTTGTAGAGGCTTTCTTTTTTTGGCTCAAAAAAAGAAATTGAAAAAAAAATAAAAAAAACTGAACTTGGAGGCAGCATTCGATGTTATACCAACGTTACTAAGTTAGAAATCCGACAAAGAGGTAACAATTCGTTCACCTTACGGAATTCTAAGTTGTCAAAATTTAATCCTATGTTAGTTAGGAAAAGTTAGAATCAGTTAGGCTGCTAGCAAATCCCAACTATGTTGACAAAAAAACACTAAAGCAGCTCACCAATCCGGATGAGCTGCTTTTTTTTATACCTCATTCTCGATCCTTCTCCTACGAGGAGGAGGATCGAGGATGAGGTATAAAAAATTAATCCTCATAATTTCCATTTTGAAAAACGAATCTTATACCATAATTCATAAATCCATCTTCGTAATTATCCAAATTTACGCCAGTATTTAAATCATTTTCCAAATTGGTCAGATCTAATTTAGTCCAAGGAATCTGCACATAAGGTTGCAAAGCTATCGTCAAATTCTCATTTCCAAAAACATTAAGACTTACGAAAAAATGACTGCCAGTACTTTTTGCAGTAAATATTTCATGTCGATCACTTCGCTCTGTATCTTCAGATCTAACTCTCATTCTATTCCAATCGAAACTAGCTCCAACAGAAAAACGTTTTACAAAAAACTCAAGTCCCAAAGAGTAGTTATCTAATCGATAATACAACTTTTGAAATTCACTCACATCAGTTGCGGGATTGATTCCGTCAAATTTGATGGATTGAAATTTTGGAGCCCAATCTAAATTCAATCCCACATAACCTACTCGGTATCGAGCACCAAAATTGGCTCCATGAAATGATTTTATGGATTTCATTTCATTATAATCATCGAAGGAATTATTGTTGGTATTGATCTGATCAATAATCTTATTGTGAATGGTCGGTTTGGTCAATGCATATTGATAACCAACTTTGATATTGAATTGTGCCGAAAGAGAAGGCTTGAAAAATATTCCAAATAGAAGGATTAAAATGAAACGCATGGATATTAGATTTTTGTGATTTTGAAATCAAACCACAAGGTCTAAACTTTTTGGAAATTATTTTATATTTTTTTAAAAAAAGGATTCAGCCGAAAGGGAATATCGAATATCGAACAAGGAATGTCCAATGTCGAAGTTTGACGATATTATTTTGCATCTAGCTATGAGAAGTATCGTCAAACTTCGATATTCGATATTCAAAAAAATTACTTAGTAACCGTCAAATCCCCCGAATACGAAATCACCTCTCCATCCAAAAACAGAATTTCCGCTATCCAAACATACACATCGGTATTAACCGTTTTTCCATTAAAAGTTCCATCCCAACCTTGCGTATCTACACCTGAGTCTAAATCATTTCCCTCAAAAACAACTGCGCCCCAACGATTAAAAACAGTTAACTTTTTGATCAATTCAACTTCTGGTCCGCCGTACAAAATAAAATAATCATTGTACCCATCGAAGTCAGGAGAAAAAGCATTGGGCGCAAAAAACCGTCGAAGCTTATTAACTGTAATCGCAATCGAATCTGCTGCAGTACAATCATCTTCGGAGGTAACATATAATGTGTAATTTCCAGAATTCAAAGGCAAAAAAGTAGGTGTCAAGCAATCTTCACAATCAAAACCATCCTTAGGTGTCCAAATGATTTCTTGCAAATTGACATTATTAAAAGTAGTTTGGAAAGTATAAGTTTCGCCCAAATTGATTGCTACATTTTCACCTAAATCAATAGTTGGAATTTGCGAAGCAACCAAAGTTTCCATGATGGAAAAAATACAACCATTCGCATCCATCATTTCCAACTCATAAATTCCTTCGGTCAGACCTTCAAAAAGTAAATCACTCGTAAAATTGTTTCCATCCAGACTAAAAGTGTAAGGAGCAATGCCTCCACTATTCTGTATCACATTGACAAAACCTGTACTTGGCCCATCGCAAATTGGATTACTAAATTCAGCAGTCAAATTCAATGCAGTTGGCGCAACCATTTCAAAATTTTCGACAATCGAACATCCTGAATTATCAGTTACGGTTAATGTATAATTTCCCGCAGGCAAATTGCTAATCAAGTCAGTCGTTTGACTCGAAGACCAAGCATACATATAATTTGGAACTCCACCCGATGGTAAGACTTGCAAATTTCCATCAATACTATTTTCACATGAAACATTGACTCCATTAAAATCAGATGCCGTAAAATCCAAACTCATTTCACTCGGTTCAGTCACCTCAGAAACAATAATATTGCTATTCCCAAAATTATCCAAGATGGTAATCAAATAAGTTCCTTTTGGCAGATTACTAATCGTAGTAATTTCGCCTGTCGAAGCAATATTTCCCGAACCCGAAAGGACATTATTCAGCTCCGTCCAAGTATAAGTAAAAGGTGGCGTTCCATTCACGACATTAAAATCAATACTCCCCGAACTCTCTCCAAAACAAATCGGAGGCGTAAAAGAATCATCACTCGTAATATTACAAACGATGGTAAATAAATCTAAATTGATAATGCTATCGCAACCAAAAACCGAACTCAGTATTTCTTGATAAATGCCAGTTTGCGTATATGCTGTAGATCCAATTGACAAGGTATCTCCTTCACAAATGTCCACATCGATATTCAAAACTGGCGTAACAATTTCAGTCAAATCAACAATCACCAAACTATCGCAACCTTCAAGATTTTGCAAATTAAATTGATAAAATCCACCATCATAAATAACAGTATTCGCCACTAAAAAAGAATCTCCTTCGCAAAGGAAATCTATAATTTCAGTATCAGGCACCAAGTTAACTTGAACAACGATGCAAGTGGGAGGAGCTTCGTCACAGGCATTTCTAGCGGTCACGCAAACCGTATAATTACCATCATTTGGAAAAGTATATTCAATCGAATCTGCTGTGGTATTAATTGCCGAACCATCGACTGTCCAATCAAATTCCGTCGCGCCCGATGGAGCATCTAAATTATAAATAAATGGAAAGTCTGGGCAAACAGTTTCGTCCCCCAAAATATTTCCAGAAGTAGCCAGCGGCGCAACTTGAGTCGAACCTGAAACAACCGTAAATTTCCAATCACAATTATCACCAAATGCACCATCCATCACCAAGTAATAATATTGCCCAATCACGAGTGGAACTGAATTGATGAAAGTTTTATTTGTGCCTTCTGCCACCGCAATTTGAGCACCCCAACATTGCGAAACTTGCTGATAATTTTCACAATTAATTCCTTCATAAATTCCGATTTCCAAACCAGGCCCTTGCACGCAATTCGACACCGCCAAGTTAATTTCCAAATCAACACTACCTGCAATAAATCCAATCCATTGAATATTATGTTGCACAATCGTACAAAAATCAATTGGTGCCAATCCACTAATGGCACTTTCATGTCTTCCTTCAAATCCATCAATATCACATATAATACAAGCATCTTCGCAAAAAGAAGCCATGGTAGGAGGGTCGAAGCAAGGTTCAGGTTGTGCGTTTATTTTTGGTAAAAATAAAATTGAAAAAATTAGGAAAAGAAGGAGTTGTCGATACATTGGTTTAATTTTTTCTCTTTATCGTAGAACTAAATTAGGCTTTCCAAAAGATTCTTTACCTAATAAAAAATGTATGGTAATTTCTTTTGGTAAAACTAACGAATTGAATGCTTGAATACTAATCTAATTAGCGGATTTTTTGTCAAGAAAATTTACCTGAAATTAATTGATTTTAAGATATAACGAATCTGGTTTTGGAAACCTATCTTTGATTTTTTTGTAAAAACATAAGTAAATAATAATATTGCAGAAATTTTTAATTTAAAAATTCAATGGCAAAGAAAAAAATATCCAAAAAGCAATCCGCTCCAACTCCAAGAAAAGTAAAAAAATCAAATGTTCCAGACCTAATTATTGAAAATGGTTTTTGGAAAAAAAATGCAATTCCAGCATTAATTTTATTTTTGCTTTCAATTGGATTGTACTTACAAACTAGGACTTTTGATTATGTTTTGGATGACAAAATAGTGTATCATGAAAATGGATTAGTCAAAAAAGGATTTGGTGGAATTGCTGAAATTTTTGGGACAGAAAGTATGGTTGGTTTTTTTGGAGAACAAATTAATCTTCTTCCAGGAAGTCGGTATCGACCACTTTCGATTGCCACTTTTGCAATAGAACATGAATTTTTTGGACACCAAAATTATAAGATTGAAAATTACTGGATCAAGGAATTTAAGAAGAATCCTGCGCTCGCAAATAAGATGGATAAAATTAATTCAGATGGAGCAATTTTCGAAGTTATTTTTCCAACTGAAGAAAGTTTTCTCACCGCACTTACCGCTCATTTTTCCGAAAGTGAAATCAATGCAAACAAAGATCAATTTCTTTTTCATGCAGCTTATTCCAATTCAGGAATTAGTCATCTGATCAATGTTTTATTGTATGGATTGTTGGTGCTTTTATTGTTTCGGTTGTCGTCCGTACTTTTCCCCGCAGTTCAATCGAAGTGGTATTTAACTTTGGCATTTATCTCGACCTTACTTTTTGTTTTGCATCCGATTCACGTCGAAGCGGTTGCCAATGTAAAAGGACGTGATGAAATTTTAGCATTGACAGGAGCGCTTGCTGCCATGTTTTTTACCTTAAAATATATCGCTAGCGAAAAACCGATTCACTTAGTTTTGTCAGGTATTATTTTTCTCTTCGGGTTGTTGGCAAAAGAACATGTGTTGACTTTTATCGCATTAATTCCATTGACAACTTATTTTTTTACCAATAGTTCTTTTAAGAAAAATGCGATTTCGATAGTGCCTTTGGCGATAGCAAGTTTGATTTTTTTATATATGAGAAATGAGGCGATTGGTGGAGACAATATGTTTAACTTAAGTGGGGGAGCAGCTTCGACGGATTTGATGAATAATCCTTTTGTGGAAATGTCTGCGGGGGAAGCTTTGGCAACTAAATTTTACACTTTAGGACTTTACGTCAAGCTATTGTTATTTCCTCATCCACTCACACATGATTATTATCCTTATCATATTCCAATTATGACATGGGGAAATATTAGTACGATTGTTTCCTTTTTGTTATACATCGGAATGGGCATTTTTGCAGTTGTTGGTTTGCGCAAAAAAAGTATTCCAGCCTATGGCATTTTCTTTTTTCTGATTCCACTTTTTGCTGTTTCCAATTTGGTTGTTTCTGTGGGAACATTTATGAATGATCGATTTGTCTTTTTTTCATCGGTGGGATTTTGTATTATTTTAGGGTATTTGATTGCTCGAAAATTACCTTCTCCAATCTTCAATCTCGGACTATTGGGAATTTTGGTTTTAGGTTATTTTGCCAAAACAATTACTCGAATAGCAGATTGGGAAAACAGTTATACCTTAAACATATCCGCTGTCAAAAATTCACCAAATAGTGCTCGGGCAAATCTCTACATGAGTACGGCTTTGTTTAAAAAATATGCGCAACGAGAAACAGATAAAGAAAAGAAAAAAGACTTATTGCAAGAAGTGAAATTCTATGTTGATCGATCTTTAGCCATTCACCCAAGTTATGGATCTGGGATAAAAATGCAGGTAAAAGTAGCTACTGATATTTATAGATTGGATCGTAAAATTGAACCACTTTTGCAAACTTTTGAAAGCATTATCAAAGTGCAAAAAACGAATCCATCAGTTGATATTTATTTAGATCATTTTAAAAACAATAATTCTTGGACGAATGAATTAGCTGCCTTTAGTTATAAAATGGGCTACCAATATTTTCTCCGACAAATAGGTGATCGAGCGGCAGCAGCCAAGTATATTAATTATGGTTTGAGTATTGCACCAAACGATTCTTCCCTGCAACAGGCGGCGGCGGAATTACGAGGACAATGATATAAGGAAGAGTGATTTTTTTTGGAAAAAATAGAGAAATGTTTTCTTGTAAATAGGATTAAAGTTAATGAGTAATTAACTGATTTTCATTTAGTTATGCGTTTTAGGGAATTTGGATAAATTTTGAATCATGATTAAAAACAACAAAATGTTTTAATAAAAAGCAATTATTGTTGTTTTTGAAAACATTTTGTTTTAAATTTGTTTTATCAAGAAAAAGAAACTTACATTTTTTATCCAAAAAGAAATAGTTATGGTCAGTCAATCCTCCCCTAAAAAAATGAAAAATCCACTTGGCATCAATTGGTTTACAATAGTTGTTTTTGTGGTGCTTGCATTCGTATTTATCCGCAAAGATTTAAGTTTAAATTTTAATCTTAATGCACCTGTGAAAGTAGAAAAAAAACGTCCTCAAAATTACGAAGCTCCCACTCAAAAAATATCCTCTCCTCGCAAAAAAAAGGAAAGCAAATTAACTGAGAAATCTCCTGCGAAAAAAGAAATAGTGAAGGAGACAAAAAAGGGAACATCGTTGCTTAACTTCTTCGGCAATCCATTTAAGAAAAGAAAAAAAGGAAAAGATTTTTCAGGGGAATTAGCTGAAGTCAATCAATCAATTAAAGAAGATTATCTCAAACGTTTTGCGCATGTAGCGAAAAGTGAACAAGAGAAATTTCAAATTCCAGCCTCCATAATCTTGGCTAATGCATTGTTGCATAGCCAAGGTGGACGAAGTAATGTATCGACAGATTACAACAATCATTTTTCGATTCCTTGTGGTGATAATTGGGATGGTGGAACAGGAAGTTCAGAGGGAGTTTGTTATCGGATTTATGAATCTGCTTGGATGAGTTTTCGAAATCATAGTCAATATATTACTTCTGGACAATTTGCAGATTTAGTTGAATTAGGTGCAACAGATTACAAAGGTTGGGCGAAAGGGTTAGCGAAAAGGAATTTTTCAAACGATAAAAATTTAGCAAAAAACTTGATTCGAATTATCGAGCAATATGGTCTAAATGATCTCGACTTGTAGCGATACTTTTCAAGTCCCGTAAAATCTTTCCAAATCTTTCCAAACCTTTCCAAATTTTGTCAAAATTTGGAAAGGTTTACAACAATAATTTCAGGACTTGGAAAGTCCTGCTACGGGAAGAAAATGTTTAGATTTGTAGCAAAAAAACAATCATGAAATATTTTTTCTTAGCCTTCCTTTTCCTCTTTTTGCAAAATTGTGATACGCCAAAGCCAACTTCCCAACAAGACATTTCCAAAAACGAAATTTCAATTCCTTTGCCATCTCCCAAGGTGATTTCTGATCAATACAATGTGGCATTTCTAATCATGGACGGCGTTTATAATACTGAACTAACCGCACCCTGGGATATTTTCCAACATACTATTTTTAGAAAAAATATCAAAGCAATGAATGTGTTTTTGGTAGCAGATACACATGCACCTGTTTTGACTTTTGAAGGACTTCGGTTGTTGCCAGATTACAATTACTTGAAAGATGAAATGCCGAAATTTGATATTTTGGTGGTACCAAGTGCAGAGCATCATTTGGATTCGGATTTGGAAAATAAAGCGCTGATTGATTTTGTAAAAAGGGTAGGAGAGGAAGCGCAATTTGTCACTTCACATTGTGATGGAGCTTTCGTTTTGGCGAAAGCTGGCTTGTTGGACGAGGTAGCTTCGACGACTTTTCCAAGTGATATTCCAAAGTATAAAAAGATGTTTCCGCAATTAAAAGTCTATGACGAAATTGATGGCAAAAAAGTTTTATTTGTCCATGATGGAAAATTTATCACCTCAGCTGGCGGTGCCAAATCTTTTGAAGCGGCACTTTATTTATGCGAACATTTATATGGAAAAGAGATTGCGAAAAGTCTTGCGGGAGGATTGGTGATTGATTGGGATCTGAATGAGGTGACGCATGTAATTGAGGAGTGATGAGTAACACGTAGCGGTCTGCTTTAGCTGACCTAAAAGAAAGATTACCCATTATAGATTTTATTTACGGTCAGCTAAAGCAGACCACTACGTGTTACTCATTGCATTAAACCGAAAACCAACCCCATGAATATTCTCAATTTTCAACGTCTCATCTTCTTTCAAATATTTTCGCAAACGAGAAATAAAAACATCCAAACTTCTTCCTAAAAAATAATCATCTTCTCCCCAAAGTGTTTCTAAAATATCAGAACGCTTGAGTACTTCATTTTTATTTTTGATAAAATATCTGAGCAAGTCAGCTTCTTTTTGAGTGAGTTGGCGTTTGATAGATTCGTTTTTGAGTTGTAAATTTTTATGATCAAAATTGAAATCTCCAATTTGGAAAAGATGCTCATCATCTTTAACTACAATCTGACTTCGTTTGAGAAAAATCTCAATTTTCAAAATCAATTCCTCAATACTAAATGGCTTGGTGATATAATCATCTGCTCCCAATCGCAAGCCACGAATCCGATCTTCTTTCAATGATTTAGCCGTTAAAAATAAAATAGGCACTTGTTTATTTCGTTTTCGAATCTCCTCTGCAATCGTAAATCCATCGACATCAGGTAGCATCACATCTAAGATGCACAAATCAAAATTCTCTTTTTTTATAATATCAATTGCCTTTTGCCCATTTTCACAATAGGTGACTTTGTACCCTTCCAATTCCAAATTATCTCGAGTTACAAAACTCAAACTTTCATCATCTTCGACATAAAATAAGTGTGCTTTCATTTTTTTATTTTTTTAATGAGTAGTCAGTTTTCAGGTTGGTCGCTCTGCTCTTGACAATTTGCCAGAGGTGAATGACCTAAGACTTGACTCCTGAAATTATAAATTCTGTTCCTTCTCCTTCTTCACTTTTTGCTTCAATTTTCCAACCATGTGCAGTGCAAATATTTTTCACATAAAATAAACCCAATCCAAAACCTTTAATATTATGAACATCACCCGTGGGAACTCGATAGAATTTTTGAAAAATTTGTGACATAAACTCTTTTTTGATACCGATACCTTGATCCGCGATTCTAAGTTCTATTTTGTTTTCATTATCTCTGGTTTCAATAGAAATTTCGGGAACTGTTTTGCAATACTTAATCGCATTGTCGAGCAAGTTGTGAATGATATTGGTGAGGTGTAATTTATCAGCTTCGATGGTAGAATTTTCACTTTGAAGGTTCATCGAAATATGACCACCAAGTTGAGTAATTTTAATTTCTTCACTTTTGACAATATTGTCTAACAATGCATTTACATTTATTTTTTCTTTGTTCAATTCAAAAGAATCCCCTTCCAATGTAGCAATTTGTAATACTTTTTCTACCTGACTATTGAGTCTATTATTTTGATCATTGATGATATTGGCATAGCGAAGGAGTCGCTCATCTTTTTGAATTTCCTTATTTTTCAAAAAAACATTAGAGGAAATTTTAATCGTAGAAATAGGTGTTTTGAATTCATGCGTCATATTATTGATAAAATCTTTTTGCATCTGAGACAATCGCCGCTGTTTCAAAATTACTCTAAGCGCATAAATAAAAAACAAAACGGTAATCACCGAAAGTGCCGAATACAAAATAGATAATTGCATCTCACCCATCAAGTGACTTTTTCGATTGGGAAAAGTGACCCCAAAATAATAAGTGAATTTATCCACTTCAGGCATTCGTTCGGTTTTTTTTGCAGTCTCAGTATTTAGATTATCGAAGGTGCAATAATTTCCATAAACCATCTCTTGGCTAGAGCAATCATAAATACCATATTCAAAATCTTCATTGAGGGAAATGGCTTCTAGTTCTTGTCGTAAGAAATGTTCTAAATTCCCCGCATTAATACTTGCTTCAGTATTGACGACATAATAATTGGAAGAAATTTGAGTGACTAACTCTTTGGAAGGCAATTCGAACTGATCCGTTTTGGCTAATTTTTCTGTCGTTTTTCGAAGGGCAATTCTGACACTTTGATTGAATTCTTTACTTTTAATATCCCATGTTTTGAGTACCCAATAACTTTGAATACTAATGACTCCGATGATTGCCAACGCTCCTAAAGTTACTATTTGAATGATGATTTTGTTCGACATGAAAATTGATTAAAGGAATTTACTTTCAAAGTAAAACGATTTATTTGGAAAGTAGTTGCTGTTCGTTTTTTCTATGTTTTCCAATTTCCTGCTTATTTATGATAATGTAAAATGCTTAACAACATATTAACAAGAAATGTGAATCAAGAGTTGGGGTTTAAGTAATTTCGAAGTTCCTGCTTCAGAATAGTAGTTATTTTTTTAAATGGAAGATTTAGTTACATTCAAAATTCCTACTTGCGAAACGCTTTTTGTTCCGAAGCGGGAGCTTCAGAATTACTTGAACTCAACTATTGATTCGCATTATAATTTAAATCAAAAAATTAAAACGAGAACAAGAGTTTTTAAATCCTGAATTATTTTTCCCAAAAAATCAAAAAAGAGAAAAAGGAAATTTCAAAAAAATCAAAGGAAAGATTAACTTTGCAATTAATATGAATTTCATTAAAAAAGTAAATATTGCGGGTGTACTATTTCTCGTGTTTTGGAGTAGTCAATTGATTGGTCAGAGCGGAACCAATCCTTTCGAATTGCAGCATCGGACAGATAGAGAAGTAAAAGTAATAGATCCTAATAATGATATTATTGAGAAACCAACAGAGGTGGATGTTGCTAGTGAGAATCCATTTACGGTAATTCGTGTTCCAGGGAAAATGAAATCACCTGTGGTTATTCCTAAATCAGAGAAACATCAAAAATCGAAATCGACTAAAGTGACTGCCACAGATGATAAGAATTTCCGCTTTTCATTGACCTTGGCAATGTTGATTTTTATAGCCTTGAGTTTGACTATTTATCGAGCACAAATCACCAAAGCTTATCACGCATTTACCAATGAAAATGTAATGAAAATGTTGCATCGAGAGAAAGGGACGGTCGCTTACATACCTTATTATGTGTTATATGTTTTATTTCTTTTCAACTTTGGAATATACATTTATCTGCTTTTAAGATATTATAATTTGACTCCTGAAATTGCTAACTTTTCACTATTAATGATAACTGTAGGAATAGCAGGAGGGTTAATTTTTCTCAAACATTTAGCAGTCAACATTCTCGGTTGGGTTTTCCCCATTCAAAAAGAAACGAGCATCTATAGTATGACAATGACAGTTTTTGGAATCGTTTTGAGCATCATTTTATTTGTAGCAAATGTTATAATTGCTTATGCGCCACCTCAAATAATACCTTTCGTAATCTATCTTTCCTTCGCAATTATCGGAATTGTGTACTTTTTTCGCAGTATTCGAGGATTATCTATCGCTTCAAAGTTTTTAAATCGTAATAAGTTTCATTTTTTTATTTACCTTTGTGCCGTCGAAATAGCCCCTGTCCTGATTCTGTGGAAAATAGCAACAAGTGGGACAGTAATTCAATAAGTTTTTAAGGGATTAGGACACCTCTTTTTTTTAGAAAAAAAAGGAGATAATTTCTAAATGAAAAAACAATTTTGAATGTCATCAAATAGTAAAGCAAAGGGAGAATCTTTTCGTAAAATCAAAAGTATTTTGATTTCACAACCTAAACCTGAACGATCTCCTTATTATGAATTGGAAGAGAAATATGGTCTTCAAATAGATTGGCGCCAATTCATCCAAGTGGAACCAGTAACTGAAAAAGAATTCAGAAAAACTCGAATCCGTCCGGACGAGTTCACAGCAATTATTTTTACCTCAAAAGGTTCCGTCGATCATTTCTTCCGAATGTGCGAGGAAATGAGAATCAAGATGGCACAGGACACCAAATATTTTTGTTTGTCTGAAGCGATTGCCAATTATCTACAGAAGTTTATTGTTTATCGTAAGCGAAAAGTGTTTGCAGGTAAGCGATTAATTCAGGATTTGAAACCTTCATTTATGAAGCATAAGGATAAAGAAAAATTCCTTTTGCCATGTTCAAATCTTGGTGCAATGAAAGTTGTTGATTTCTTAGAGAAAAATGAAATTGAATATCAAGATGCCATGATGTATCGAACGGTTAGTGCAGATCTGTCTGACTTGGAAGATGTAACTTATGATGTTTTAGTATTTTTTAGTCCTCTGGGAATTAATTCTTTGTATGAAAACTTTCCAGATTTCAAACAAAAGAATACTCGAATGGCGATCTACGGAAGTGCTACTCAAAAAGCAGTTGAAGAAAAAGGGTTAACTATAAATATTCCTGCTCCGGCTCCTGATATACCTTCGATGACCATGGCTTTGAAAAAATACTTAGAAATTTCTAATAAAAAGTAATTTTTTTAACGGTTAATGCTTAACGGTGTACTGTTAATTTAAAAAAGCGGTGATTTTCATTTTTGAAAATCACCGCTTTTTAGTTGGCAGAAAATCAGTTTTCAATAACCAATCGGAACTGCCTACTGAAAACTGGACATCTATCTACTAATAATATCTCGGGGTCACCACCTTCCTACTTTTATCAATTTTGATTTCTTTACCTTTTGGATAAGTAATGGAAAAACTAAACTCAACAGTTTTGGATTCACCTGGTTGGAGTTTAAAATCCCATTTTAATTTCCCTGTATTTTCATAATATTGCGCACCATCAACTTCTTTGACATCGACATCAATTTCTTTTAATTTTGAAATTGGAATTTGGTCAAGTAACTCAAAATCAATCGGTCGGTTTCGATTATTTTTAATGGTAATTCTATACGCATTCGTCATTTTTTTCTTGCCTTGCAAAAATTGTTTCTTAGTCAACTCTTTCAATTTAGTTCTTTTGACCAGTACTTTTGGATCACGCCCCAAGGAAAGATTTAAAGTATCGCTCAAGTTTCGAGTATCCAACTGAGCCATCCCAATAAAACTTTTATCATAATAAATATTCATCGGGCCAGGCATGAAATCTAAAGTTTCCCAACCAACGACTTGTCCTAGCAAGAAGGCATCTTTATCCATTTTTGGAACACTATAATGTTCATAATTGGCAGGCAATTCCGTTTCGTTGACGAGAATGGAATAGGGTTTTCGATCAGCAGGAATCGTGTAAGGAAGATTTATTTCGAAGTCAGAACTTAACTCTGAAATTTCAATTTCTTCAAATCGAACATTGCCTCCTGGAGTAGCTGATTTTTTCATATTCTTATCCTGCTCTTGTTGGTAAACATTGCTATTTTGAATATTATTTAAACGACCTTGTTGGTAAGCATAAACTTGAGGAACATCCTCTTTGATAAACCAAGGATTCAAAATCGGAAGCGTTGCACTTTGGTTTACATCAGCCGTCGAAAGCACCACTTTTACCTCATTCCAATCAATTCCAGTATCATTAAAAGCGAGCGCTCGATATTTAATTTTAATCGGTTCAGAAAGATTTTTTACTGTCAAATCATAAATCGGAGACCAACCTGCACCTTGAACCACATAGCGCACTCGAAATGTTGTGGTGACACTTTGCGCACAATTTAGAGCAAGATAAATTTCAGAAGTGGGTCGTTTTCCAGCATTAAATTCATTGAGTTGTTGTTGAATTCTCCGTTGTTGCTTTTGGAACTCAGTACGCTTTTTTTTGATTTTTGATAAATCAGTATTGATGGTCAAAGATCGTTCTCGATAAAAAGCTGCCGTTGCTTTTAGTTGTTCAAAGTCCACCGCTTTTTCTTTGCCTGACAATTTTTTATTACTTTCCAATAAACTTTTTTCTTGTGCAATCGCACCTTCTTGATCTGCCAACATTTGTAACTCATCAGCAATCAATAATAAGGAATCTTGCAAAATACCAATCGCAGGATTTGATTCTTTTTTATCTTTTAAAAAATTAATTCGACTCGTAGTAGATAACATATTGACCTCACCGCCTTCTGTCGAAATTTGAATACTAGAAGGATTCATTTTAGGGGAAAGGCCGGTGAAAACTAATTTGTGTTTCCCCTTCTGAAGCGTCACTCGATCTGTTCGAATAATTTCTGCTCCTTGCAAATGAATTCTTACTTCTTCGATGGAAGCATTTATTTCTTTTTCTGTTTCTTGTGAAAAAATAGAAAAGGGGAGTAAGATTCCCAGAAGAATTGAACAATAAAATTTTTTAGTCAACATAGTTTTTATTTTTAAAAGTAAGTCGGTTTTCCAAAACCGATGAGAAATCAAATAATTACAATCAAATGTCTAATAAAAAATCCATAACAAAAATGGAGACTTGGTGAATGAGTCATTTGACTTGGTGAAAGGAGCAGATAGTAACGTGGTGGTCTGCTTCAGCTGACCTGAAAAATGAGAGTAGCGATTTTTTCAAAAAAAAAAATAAAAGAGAATTTTACCAAGATTACTTTTTTAAGAAAAAATCGCTTTGCTCATTTTTTAGGTCAGCTGAAGCAGACCACCACGTGTGATAGATAACCAAAATAATTATGATAGACAAAATTAGACATAAACTTTCCCAAACCCTCCCAGGTAGAATTGCTCAATTAAAAATGGCACCTGCCCTTCGACAACATTATAAAGGTGCGCCAGATGATGCTACCGTTGCCTGTGTTTTAGTTTTGCTATTTCCAAAAAATGACAATTGGCATTTCACTTTAATTCAAAGAGTGTCGCATAAAAAAGATCGTCACAGCGGACAAATTAGTTTCCCAGGTGGAAGATTGGAAGAAGACGATAAATCACTTTTAGCAGGTGCATTGCGAGAAGCAGAGGAAGAAGTTGGAGTGGCAAGAGATGAAATAAATGTGTTGGGAAAACTGACCCAATTATACATTCCCGTAAGTAATTTTTTAGTGCATCCGTTTGTCGGTTTTTTGGAAAAAATGCCAGAGTTCGTTCCACAACCATCAGAAGTTGATTCAATTTTGGAAATTCCAGTTGCCGAATTAAATAAAAAGGAGAATAAAAAAACAAGAGATATTAGTGGTGGAAAAAATATAATTTTAAAAAATGTGCCGTATTTTGATTTTGAGGGAAAAGTGGTTTGGGGAGCGACGGCGATGATGTTGAGTGAATTTGAGTGGGTGGTTTTTGGGTAATTAGAAAATTAAGTTTTATGTTAAAAAGGAATTGGCATTTTTTATTGATATTATTTTTATGCTTGGATATTGCATATTCTTTTTGCCAACATTTTCATGTTGCATTAGATGGAGATTTACCTAATATCATTCTTCCTGCAAAACAATATCAACCATTGATGGACGATCCATTAGGATTGAGTGTTTTGTTAGAAAATGAATCGTATGCTTCCCCAAATCGTTTTTTTGCTCATTGGTTTACAGCGGAGTATTTTAAAAATATACCTCACCTTTTGCAAAAAATAGTTTCACCAATTGATAGTGTTTATTTAGCATCTGCGATAATTAAAACATTTATTCAATTTCTTTTGATAGGGATACTTTCGATTTTTATTACCAATAAAAATAAGATAACTGATAAATCTTTCTTAATAGTTGCGATTCTGCTAACGCCACTTTTTCAAACTTCTGGATATTATCAATATATGGGAGTGATAGATAAGGCCACAACATATACCTTGTTTTATGCATTTCCTATCAGTCTTTTATTATTGTTCTTCTTACCTTTTTATAAAAAATTATATTCTAATATAAATATTGAATTAAGTTGGTGGAGAAAAATTATGCTGTTTTTTCTGGCAATATATTTATCTCTAAATGGGCCTCTGATTCCGCCAATTGTAATATTGACAATTGGTTTGATATTCAGTTTTCAAATTTTTCAAATCTATAAAAAGGAGAGGGAGAAATCAATAGTAGGAATAGGGAAGATGTTTTTAAAGAGAATAGGAAAGGAAACTTTATTCTTTTTTTTAGTCTTTTGTTTTTTCTCAATGTATTCGTTTTACATTGGTTTAAATACATCCGAAGGTTTGAATGATTCGATTTCAATTATGGAAAGATACCAAAAAGTGCCAATGGGTATTTTTAATATGTTGACTCAAAAATTAGGATTTCCAATTTTAATTTTGATAATTTTGATTAACCTTTTTTTGATGAAAAAACAATCAGAATCAGTTGAACGCAAAAAGATTTTTATTTTTCTTCAATGTTTAAGTGTTTTTGCGATGGTCTATATTTTACTTTTACCACTAGGAGGTTATCGAGAGTATCGTCCAAACATAATCCGAAGAGATACATTCTTACCAGTTACACTTTTGTTATTTTACACTTTTGGGATGACTTCATTTTATTTAATTCAACATCTTTTGCCAAAGTATAGAAAATGGTATGTGGTAGGATTGTTTATAGTTGGTTTTAATTTTATGATAGTAGATTTGCCCGATTTTCAAAATAATAAATGTGAAAGAGATGCTTTAGAAAAAATATCAAATACGCCAAAAGGTATTATTCAATTAGAAAATGATTGTCTGATTATGACATGGATAAAAGTTAAAGATCCAGAATTCACGGAGACGAATAGTCAAGTTTTGCAGATGTGGAATATTATAGAAAAACCAACATTGTATTATCAAAAATAAATTAATGTATTACAGAAAAAGTGGTAGATTTTTTTTCTCCATTTATTTGATAAGCGATTTCATAGATTCCCTCGCCCCAATTAGTAACATTTATTTGATGTGAAGTTTCTCCTAATTCTCCCTGTCCCATGATTCTTCCTGTTCCAACTTGAACAATAAAAAAAGGAGATGAAGAGGGTTCTATAACTTCATAGTTAGTTTTTTGTAAACCAAAAAATAGAATATTATTTACAGGATTTGGGTAGAGAACTAGAGTTGGAAGATTTGAATTATTCTCACAATCAGGGACAAAAATTTCCTCTTCATAAACTGAAAATCCACATTTGTTAGAAATAGTTAATTCATATTCGAAGTAATTATTTTCTAAGGAAGTATCAGGAATAACCCACAATGATTGATAGTTTTCAACTAGTGATGCATCTGAAAAACTTGACCATTGAAACTCAGAATCAGGATTATATTGAACATCATTTTTTATTGAAATTTCAAATCCACCATAGGTAAAACAAGGTTTTATATCATTATCTAAAATTGGTAAAATAGGTTTTCCTACTATTATTTCTTTCCTCACTTTCATGATTGCATCAGTACAATTATAGCTGAAATTATGAAAGGGTAAAGCACTTTCACTAAACTCATTATTAAAAGTATATCCAATCGTCGTCCAATTTCCTTCAGGCAAATCAATATTATTTCCATAAACGGAAGCTTCAATCCATCCTATGGAACTATCTTGATTTGCAACTACAGTCAATTCATTTTCATGAATATCAATTATGTCAAGGTTGTTTGAAACTTCCCAAGATACTATTTGATCAGTATGAAAAGCATTAACTTTGAATGCTTGATTTAAGCATGGAAAATCATCATCGGCAATTAATTGTAAATTAGGTTTCTGCTCAATTTTCATCCAATCAATTTCGATGACTTCATTATTTTTTGGAGTTCCAGTAATACCCATTCCCAAAATTAAATCAATAGGTCTAGTAGAGAAAGAATTCCAACCACTCAATTCATAAATAGAATTATTTCCAATCGGAATTTCAAAACAATCTAGCCCTATGAAGCAAACACTTTTTTTATTATGTTTTAAATTTCGAGTAGTCATTTTATAATATTTATAGAAGACTCGGAAGACCTTTCCATTTAATGACCAGGTGATTTTATAAGGTGTCCATTCTATTTCCCAAGTATTAAATTTTTCAGAAAGGTTGCCCAAGTTAGCATCTAAGCCATATTCTGCATGAGTATTATTATTGTCTGTTGTTACATTCCATTGATGTATTGAACTTCTAATTCTTCCACCGGTGCCATGAAAAATTTCGTAAGCATCTATTTCATTTCCTGCCCCATAAAACCATAAAGCACTATTGATATCATCGCTTTTAGGAAATTTTATTCTTGCAGAAAATTTTCCAAACTTATAACAACCCGATGCTTCAATTTTCCATTCCCCTCCCGCTAACGGATTTTTAGAATGAATCATTCCAAGAGAATATGGGTGGTTTTTAGTTTGAGAGATCCCATTTTCATCCATGTATGAATAAGAAGGATTGTCCTTTGCTACATGTAATTTTAAAATTCCATTTTCAATATTTACATTATTATCTGTATTGATATACTTATCGTTCAAACTAGAATGTACTTTGTTGAAAGGAGTAGAATAAGGATATTCCTTTTGCCAAATAGTAGTGTCAAATCCATTTTTGAAATCATCATTTACAACCGCCTGATACTCATTCTCATTACACCCCAAATGGTTAATATTTCTTTTGTAAAAAACTAAATTAGCACGAGTATTTTGATCGTAAGGAGACTTGTCGATCATCCCAATTGTATCACCAATCGGAGCATCAATATGTAATTTTCTGCAATGAGATTTTTGAGAAAAAAGAGTGGAACTGTAAAAAAAGAAAATGATGGAAAGGGTAAAAATTTTGATTTTCATGATGGAGAGTTTTAGTTGAGATTAGCTTAATCTTTCTTCAAGGTACAAAAAAATGATAATTTTGAAATGAAGATTTAGCCAATCAATACAGCCTAGTGGTACATCCCATAATTAAATGCCTATTAAAATTAGGCTATTTTTTAGTAAGACAAGGCATGAAGAAGAAAGATAGCCTATGCTCCCTGACTGATGAATAACGAAGTATTACGGAAAAAAAGACCAGTTTAATAGGCATTTAATTATGGGATGTACCACTAGATTGTCGTTTTACTTTTACTAAAAAATCGTTATATTTGTTAAAAAGAAAACAATGACACTTCAGTTAAAACGATTTAAAATTTCCGTAGAGGAATACTATAAAATGGCGGAAGTTGGTATTTTGAAACCAACTGATCGGGTTGAATTAATTGAAGGCGAAATAATTGCTATGAGTCCAATCAACACTCCTCACATGGGAATAGTCAATATTTTAAACCGACTGCTTTTCAAGAATATTTTGGAAGATGTAACTATCTCCATTCAAAATCCGCTTCGCATAGATCAACTAAATGAACCAGAACCTGATCTTTTAGTAGCTAAATTTCGCAAAGATGGTTATTCTAAAAAACATATCTCACCGAGCGATACTATGTTAGTTATTGAGGTCGCTGACTCTTCTTTAAAATATGATCGACAAGTAAAAATTCCACTTTACGCTCAAGCCAAGATAAAAGAATATTGGATTGTTAATATTCAAAAAGAACAAATCGAACAATATTCTCAACCAGAAGGAGATAAATTTTTGTCGAAAAAAATCGTTCGTAAAAATGGAACAATAATTTGTGGGTCGATTGATTTTGCTTTAGCTGTTGCTGATATTTTTATTTAACTCAGCCTGACATTTGGTGATTTTTTCCATGAAATTCTAAGGTGTTCGTAGGCAAAAAAGTGTAATTTTACGCCACGTACTATTTAAACCTAACCAAGAATTTTTTATGGAAAAAATTACTCCGTACCAACCTAAGAATAAAATCCGAATTGTTACTGCGGGTTCTTTATTTGACGGGCATGATGCTGCGATCAATATCATGCGTCGAATTTTGCAGAGCAGCGGCGCTGAAATTATTCACCTCGGACACAATCGATCTGTCCAAGAAATAGTCAATACTGCGATCCAAGAAGATGTGCAGGGAATTGCGTTGACATCTTACCAAGGTGGTCATAATGAATTTTTTAAATATATGTATGACTTGCTGCAAGAGCGAGGTGCGGGGCATGTGAAAATTTATGGCGGCGGTGGTGGAACCATTTTGCCTTCCGAAATTAAGATGTTGCATGAGCATGGAATCACTCATATTTATTCGCCAGACGATGGACGAAGAATGGGATTGCAGGGAATGATTAATGAGATGATGGAAGGTTGCGATTTTCCAGTTGGCATTAATTTGAATGGAGAAGTAAAGAAATTTGAGGAGAAAGATCCACATGCGATTGCTCGAATGATTTCGGCAGCGGAGAATTTTCCCGAAGAAAATAAAGGATGGCTCGAAAAAATTAGGAAAGAAAATGAAACGAAAACTATTCCAGTTTTAGGAATTACAGGAACAGGTGGAGCAGGGAAATCAAGTTTGGTGGATGAATTGGTGCGACGCTATTTGATGGATTTTGAGGAAAAAACCATTGCGATTGTTTCCGTTGATCCATCAAAAAGAAAAACCGGAGGAGCATTGTTAGGAGATCGGATTCGAATGAATGCGATTAATAAAGATCGAGTTTATATGCGTTCGTTGGCAACTCGTCAATCGAACTTGGCGTTGTCCAAACATGTGCAATCGGCAGTCGATATTTTGAAAGGGGCGAACTTTGATTTAATCATTTTGGAGACCTCTGGAATTGGTCAGTCGGATACGGAAATCGTCGATCATTCTGATGTGGCAATGTATGTGATGACTCCTGAATATGGCGCAGCAACGCAATTGGAAAAAATTGATATGTTGGATTTTGCCGATATTATTGCGATCAATAAATTTGATAAAAGAGGAGCGCAAGATGCTTTGCGTGATGTGAAAAAACAATTTCAGCGCAATCATCAAATGTGGGAAACAGCTCCGAGTGAGATGCCTTGTTTTGGAACAATCGCTTCGCAATTCAATGATCCAGGAACAAATGTTCTATATAAAAAATTGATGGAAACGATTGTGGAGAAAACGGGTGCAGACTTAAAACCTAATTTGAAATTGGATGCAGGGATGAGTGAAAAAATTTATATCATTCCACCAAATCGAACTCGTTACCTTTCTGAGATTTCTGAAAATAATCGACAATATGATCGTTGGGTAGAAAAGCAATGTGAAGTAGCTCGGCAATTATTCGGCATTAAAAATTCCATTTCCATTATTGAAAAACAAGAGGGAATTGAGAATCGAGCAATGATTTTGGAAGGTTTAAAAAAATCGTATGAGGAGTTAGAACTAGACTTGGATGGACGTTGCAAAAAAATCCTCGACGGTTGGGAAGCGAAAAAAGCAGCGTACTCAGCAGATGAATTTATGTATAAAGTTCGGAATCGAGAAATTCGAGTTCCGACTTTTACGACGTCACTTTCGCATATGAAAATCCCGAGAGTTTCGTTGCCAAGATTTAAAGATTGGGGAGAGATTTTGAAATGGGTTTTACAAGAAAATGTGCCTGGAGAATTTCCATTTACGGCTGGCGTTTTTCCATTTAAAAGAAAAGGAGAAGATCCAACTCGAATGTTTGCAGGAGAAGGTGGACCAGAAAGAACGAATACTCGATTCCATTATTTGTCGGCAGATATGCCTGCCAATCGTTTGTCAACGGCTTTTGATTCGGTTACACTTTATGGAGAAAATCCTGACCATCGACCTGATATTTATGGAAAAATTGGGAACTCAGGAGTGAGTGTTTGTTGCTTAGATGATGCGAAAAAATTATACTCAGGTTTTGATTTGTGTAATCCAACGACTTCAGTTTCGATGACGATCAATGGGCCAGCTGCTACGATTTGTGCCTTTTTTATGAATGCTGCAATTGATCAACAATGTGAAATTTATATCAAAGAAAATAGTCTCGAACATTTGGTGGAAGCTAAATTGAAAGAATTGTATGATGATAAAAATATCGCTCGTTCGACTTATCATGGAGCAATTCCGAAGGGAAATAATGGTTTAGGTTTGATGTTGTTGGGAGTGACGGGTGATCAAATTTTGGAACCTACGATTTATAATGAGTTAAAAATAAAAGCATTGAGTTCTGTACGAGGAACGGTGCAAGCGGATATTTTAAAAGAAGATCAAGCGCAGAATACTTGTATTTTTTCTACTGAATTTTCTTTGAAATTGATGGGTGATGTACAGCAGTTTTTTATCGAAAATAAAGTTCGGAATTTTTATTCAGTTTCAATTTCAGGTTATCATATTGCGGAAGCAGGAGCGAATCCGATTTCGCAATTAGCTTTTACTTTGTCTAATGGTTTTACTTTTTTAGAATATTATTTGTCAAGAGGAATGGATGTAAATGATTTTGCACCGAACCTTTCTTTCTTTTTTTCAAATGGAGTGGATCCAGAATATGCGGTGATCGGTAGGGTTGCTCGACGGATTTGGTCAAAGGCATTGAAGATGAAATATGGTGCAAATGATCGTTCGCAAAAATTAAAATATCATATTCAAACTTCCGGTCGATCTTTGCATGCACAAGAGATTTCATTTAATGATATACGTACAACGTTGCAAGCTTTGTATGCGATTTATGATAACTGTAATAGTCTTCATACCAATGCTTACGATGAAGCGATTACGACTCCGACGGAAGAAAGTGTTCGTCGAGCAGTTGCGATTCAGATGATTATTAATCATGAATTAGGCATGGCAAAAAATGAAAATCCATTGCAAGGTTCATTTATTATTGATGATTTGACGGACTTGGTAGAGGAAGCAGTTTTGTTAGAATTTGATCGAATTACGGAAAGGGGAGGAGTGCTCGGTGCGATGGAAACGATGTATCAACGAAGTAAAATTCAAGATGAAAGTTTGCATTACGAGACGTTGAAACATACGGGTGAATTTCCAATTATTGGCGTGAATACCTTTTTGTCAAAAGATGGTTCGCCAACAGTAATTCCAGAAGAAGTGATTCGAGCAACAGAAGAAGAAAAATTAAATCAAATCAAAACACTCGAAAATTTACACCAAACGGAGGCGGAAAAATCTGTTCAGAATTTGAAAGATTTGCAAAAAGCATCGATTAATAATGAAAACATTTTTGAACACTTAATGGAAACGGCAAAGACTTGTTCACTAGGACAAATCACCAACGCACTCTACGAAGTAGGCGGACAATATCGCAGAAATATGTAGTGGTAAACAGCACGTGGTTGTCTGCTTCAGCTGACCGTGAAAAAAAAATTTTGGCGAAAGCCAATAAAAAATGAAAAAGGTTATTTCCCAAAAGCGGAGATAACCTTTTTTTCTAAAAATTCTATAACGCTATTTTTAGGACAAAATCAACATAGATATTGTTCCAACAGATATGTGAAAACAATATTTTCATAGGAGTGCTAAAATTGTTAGATTTAGTTTGATATTTTTTATAGGCTTTCGCCAATTCTTTTTTTACGGTCAGCTGAAGCAGACCACCACGTTACTATAATGAAAACAATTTACCACAATAACTTGCCACATATCCAACCTATTGGCGGGACATTTTTTATTACATTTAGATTGGAAGGTTCATTGCCATTTCAGTATTTGAAAAAGATTAGATCGGAATTGAATGATAAAATCTTTGAGATAAAAACATCTCATTATTTAGATGCGAATCAAGCTATTTACAATCAACGCAAAATATTTTTTAAGAAGATGGATTGGGGATTAGATCAAGTAATTGATGGAACTGATTTTCTAAAAAATGAAAAAGTAGCACAAATCGTAGCAAGTAAAATTCATTTATATGATGGTGAATTATATGATTTATTAGCTTATTGCATTATGTCCAATCATGTTCATTTGGTTTTTGATACATCGATACAATTGCAAGATGATGAAGGATTTAATTTAAAAAACTACACTCAGGTAGATGAAATTATGAGGAAAATAAAAGGTGGAAGTGCTTACGAAGTCAATCGGTTTTTAAATCGGAAAGGTAAATTTTGGCAACAAGAAAGTTATGATCATTATGTGAGGAGCGGCAAAGAATTGACTGATATTATTTGGTATGTAATTAAAAATCCAGTTGCTGCCAGGTTAGTTGAGAACTGGGAAGATTATAAATTTACTTATTGGAAAGATTGTTACAATGTGTAACAATCAACATGTGGTGGTCTGCTTTAGCTGACCGTAAAAAAAATCCATAATAGGAGGAAATTTTACGGTCAGCTAAAGCAGACCACCACGTGTAAGGTGTTATTTAAGTTCCGCAGGAATCACTCTAATTTTTTCTTTTTTTCCATTCCGCAAAACCTCCAATTCCACCGCCTGCCCAATCGACTTCTCATCCAACAATTTATGCAAATCGTCAATCGAATTTATTTTTGACGTATTCAATCCAACAATAATATCACCATTGCTTAATTCAGAATTATAAGCCGCAGATTTCGCTTCAATTTGTTGAACTTGTACCCCTGATTTTACTTCCAATTGGAATCGTTGGATCACTCTAGGATTAAATCGAACGGTCTGTCCAGCAATCCCAATCACGCCTCTGCGCACTTTTCCATCCAAGATCAATTTCCCAACAATATACTCTGCCAAGTTAGAAGTAACGGCAAAACAAAGTCCCTGCCCCGAAGCAATAATTGCAGTATTCACCCCAATCACTTCGCCAAAAGAATTCAACAAAGGCCCGCCAGAATTTCCAGGGTTGAGTGCTGCATCAGTTTGAATAACATCATCAATTAACCGTTGACTTTCCGTTCGCAAAGTTCTTCCCAATGCACTCACAACACCTACGGTTAGCGTATATTGAAAGCCAAAAGGATTTCCAATTGCAATCGCAATTTGTCCAACTTGCAACGCATCTGAATCCCCAAATTTTATAAAAGAAAGATTCTCCGCATTGATTTTTAAAACCGCAATATCGGTAGCTGGATCATCACCAATCAATTGTGCAGGAAGCTGCCGACCATCTTGTAAGTTGACTGTTATTTTTTCAGCACCTTTGATTACATGACTATTCGTGACAATAAAACCCTCGTTCGAAATGATAAAACCAGAACCCGTTCCAAATGGATTTTGTGGTTTTCGAGTTCGTTGTTTTTGTGCAGTTGGTTTTTTCTTGACTTGAATTTGGACGACAGCATCGCTTGTTTGTTTTGCCACATTAATGACAGTTTGGGAATAAGCATCGAGTAATTGTCCATCATTATGAGAAGTTCTAAATGGATGTTGGGAAGCATTTTCGTCAGAAGTAAAATCTACCATTTGTGTATATTTTTAAAAACACATTTGAATTCTCTGGAGAGGAAAAAGTAAATATGCTTTGAGTCATCATACTTAATATAAAGTATTGAGTTGCGAGTTCGCATAAAGTATTCCAATTTTAAAAACTACTTTTTTTGTCAGAAAAAAATAAGGGAAGCATAGCATTTTGACAGTAAA
>Ga0114957_1001166_pt1 | contig 30368 bp, 31 predicted proteins | sample BantaG_FD_87175 | JGI IMG/M metagenome (GOLD analysis project Ga0114957, IMG submission 87175) | Marine algal microbial communities from Bantry Bay, Ireland - BantryBay_4 metaG | ecosystem: Host-associated > Algae > Red algae > Unclassified | place: Bantry Bay, Ireland | collected 2014-11-21
ACTTTTAAGCGATTTAATACTATCGTACATGGCAAAACCAGAAGTTACGTAACCACCAGGACTATTAATGTACAAAGTAATATCTTTAGTTTCTAGACTATCTAAATATAGTAGTCTATCGATAACGTGCTTTGCACTCTTATCGTCTACCATACCCCAAAGAAATACCTTTCTCTCGTCTAATAATTTACTATCTATTACGTCTTGCGCTTTTGTTATTTTACTCATTATAATTTACTTTTTTACTAAAATAAAAAAAGGTTTCCCATTATAGTAAACCTTATCAATCTTTTATAAAATATTTTTTATAGTAAAGCATCTATTGCCTCTGCATAAGATGCTTTTGGCGCTACACCAACTTGTCTTCCAACAACTTCTCCGTTTTTAAACACTAATACAGTAGGTATATTTCTAACTCCATATTTAGCTGCAAATTCTTGATTTGCATCTACGTCTAGTTTACCAACAATAGCTTTACCTTCGTACTCATCACTAATTTGATCTATAATTGGCCCAACCATTCTACAAGGTCCGCACCATGCTGCCCAAAAGTCAACTACTACTGGCTTATCGCTTTTTAATACTGTTTCTTCAAAATTTGCATCTGTGATTTCTAATGCCATAATACTATAATTTAATTGTGTGTTTAGTCACTGTTAATATACAAATTTAGTTAAAAATTACATGAAAGCTTGCAAACTAATAATTTGTTTAGCTTATGGCAGTATTGATTTGGCTTATTTTGTTATTGGCTTAAAAACCAAGCTTTACGCTATAACTTTTTTTATTTAATAGCAAAAAAGAATTTCGCATCAATTACAAAGCACTCACGATGTCTTTCTAAATAGAATTAATGAGTAATCTTTAGCACAAACCTCGAGATAACATTTAAAAGATTCCTACGCTTAAGTTTATTTATTAAAATTTAAATCTTGATATAGGAGAATAATCTTTTCTCTTTTTATTATTTTCCTACCTTTAAACTTTAATGTCTTTAACGATAAATCTAATTTTTATAGAAAACGTTGGTTTTTTCACTTCCAAAAAACCACCACTATTATTAATATGATATTAACTTTTTATATTTTTTTTGTTAAAGGCAGATTTAAGTTTTACTAAAAAAATCATCCTTTTAGCACGAATTTTTTAGTTTTTTACAGTTTGAAGAAAGTCTTTAAAGAGATTAATACTCTCCTCTTCATTATTGTATGAGTTAATTTTACATTGAATATTTTTAACAAAATGGCTTAAGATAATCAACTAGAAATTATTGTGGTTATCAAAATATTTTTTTACTTCTCCAAATAGTTGGCTTTCTATAAGGACTTAGAATAAAGTAATATTTTTTCTTTTTGTTGTATGCTGATTCTACATCAATAAATTTCTTGTATTCTTCTATTGGGTTATTTTAATCATGATTAATTTTGAATTTAATAGAAATAACAAAGCTATTTGTAGCTATTAAATATTAATTCTTTTATCGTTACCTGCTTTCTGCTCAACAATAACATTAACAGATTCGGTTTTATAATCTAAAACTTTATGAGCTATTTTTTAGTGAGAATTTTGATTAAGATTTATAAGTACTGCCTCAAGTAATGCATCTAGAAAAAGAGTGTCTAATTTATAATTTTCGTTAGGTCTAAAAAAGAATGCTAAAATATTTGCAAATTGAACTTCTAGTTGGTTAACTTTTAAAATTTCCAAAAAGGTTTTTCGAGGCTCAGTAAATATAATTTGTTCGACGTTTTCCATTTATTTATGTTCAATAATGCAAATTAAGAGTTCAACTTATAATAGACCTGCTGTTCTTCTAATTCACTTAACAATTCTTGACTAACTTTTACTTTTCGCTTACGACTTGGCATTTCTAATTTGATTTGTTCCCGATTATCATAAACTACAAAATCTAACAAATGATTACCAGGATGCATAGAAATTAAATCTTTTAAATTTTGAATTTTTTCAGATTCTAACTCCTTAATATTTAATTGTATTGATAGTTTTCGCACGTACTTATCCATAACATCATGCAATAACTGAAAGCTATTAAACTGCAGTCTTGGATCACTCTTTTTTCCTGTATCTCTATTCACCCAACCTTCGCGAACAAAGGTTTTTACGTGTACAAAAGTGTTTTTTACCAAATACATGCGATGCTTTAAATAGTCTTCTCCAAAAATGCGAAACTCAAAAGTATCTGTATAATCTTCGATTGTAAATAATGCCCAACCTTTGCCTTGTTTACTCACGCGATGCTGTACATCTGTAACTACGCCACCAAAAGTGATTTCTTTATTTACGTGTTCGTTTAAATGGTTAAAATAAGCTATAGTTCCTGTGCAAAAAGTCTTCATTTCTGTTCTAAAATCGTCTAATGGATGCCCAGAAATATAAACGCCAACCACTTCGCGTTCTTGCGCTAGTTTTTTCATAGTTCCCCAAGTTTCGCATGGTGGAATTTGAGGTTCTGCTATTTCAACTTCACTTTCTCCACCAAACAAACTTACTTGTGCAGAATTTTGGTTTTCTTGAAATTTATGCGCATATTTTATTGCTTTTTCTAAAAATGTTAAATCGCTTCCCTCCTTTTGGAAATACTGCGCGCGATGCACACCTTCAAAACAATCGAAACCACCAGCTAAAGCTAAGTTTTCGAAAGCTTTTTTATTAGCTGCACGCAAATCGATTCGCTTTGATAAATCGAATATAGATTTATAGTTTCCATCTTCTTTTCTGTTTTCTACAATTGTCATTACCGCGCCATGTCCAACACCTTTTATAGCGCCCATACCAAAGCGTACTGCATTATCTTTATTTACCGAAAATTTATAATAACTTTCATTTACATCTGGTCCAAGTACTGGCAATTTCATGCGCTTACATTCTTCCATAAAAAATGTAACCTGCTTAATATCGTTCATGTTGTTAGATAACACAGCAGCCATATATTCTGCAGGATAATGTGCTTTTAAATATGCGGTTTGGTAGGCAATCCAAGCATAACAAGTAGAGTGCGATTTATTAAAGGCATAACTTGCAAAGGCTTCCCAATCTTTCCAGATTTTTTCTAGTTTTTTAGCATCGTGACCTTTTGCGCTCGCTTGCTCGATAAATTTTGGTTTCATTTTATCAAGCACAGCAATTTGTTTTTTACCCATTGCTTTACGTAAAACATCGGCTTCGCCTTTAGTAAAATCTGCCAATTTTTGCGAGAGTAGCATTACTTGCTCTTGATATACTGTAATACCGTAGGTTTCTTTTAAATATTCTTCCATTGCTGGCAAATCGTACTCAATATCTTCGTCTCCATGTTTACGCTTTACAAAACTTGGTATGTATTCCATTGGACCAGGACGGTACAGTGCATTCATGGCAATTAAATCATCAAAAACCGTAGGTTTTAAATCTTTTAAATGCTTTTGCATGCCTGGAGATTCGTATTGAAAAACGCCTACGGTTTCTCCTCTTTGAAAGAGCTCGTACGTTTTTTCATCGTCCAGCGGGAAACTATCTGGATCTAATAAAATATTGTGTTTGGCTTTTACAATTTTTACTGTATCTTTTATTAAAGTTAACGTTTTTAATCCTAAGAAATCCATTTTTAATAATCCTGCATCTTCAACAACAGAGTTATCAAATTGCGTAACATACAAATCTGAATCTTTTGCCAAAGCAACTGGCACAAACTTAGTTATATCGTCTGGCGTAATAATAACACCACAAGCGTGAATACCAGTATTTCTAACCGAACCTTCTAATGATCTTGCAATGTTTACAGTTTCTGCTTGCAAATCTTCTCCTTCAGAAATATTTAAAAGTTCGTTTATTTTTTCTAAATCTTCAGCTCTAAATTTACTTCCTAATTCCTTTTCAGATAGACCAAAAATCTTATTCAACTTAGACATAGTTGGAATTAACTTCGCAATACGATCTGCGTCAAAAAGTGGTAAATCTAAAACTCTAGCAGTATCTCGAATCGATGATTTTGCAGCCATTGTACCGTAGGTAATAATCTGCGCTACTTGATTGCTTCCGTATTTGTTAATTACGTAATCCATAACACGACTTCGACCTTCGTCATCAAAATCAATATCAATATCTGGCATACTTACGCGGTCTGGATTTAAGAAACGCTCAAAAAGCAGATTGTATAATAATGGATCGATATTGGTTATCCATAAACAGTAAGCAACTACAGAACCTGCAGCAGAACCACGTCCTGGTCCAACAGAAACATCCATATTTCTTGCTTCGCGTATAAAATCTTCAACAATTAAAAAGTAACCTGGATAGCCTGTTTTCTCGATAACTCTAAGCTCGAAATCAAGTCTTTCTATAACTTTCTCATTAAGTTCTTCGCCATAACGTTTCTTGGCTCCAACGTAGGTTAAATGACGTAAATATGCATTTTCTCCACGCTTTCCTCCATCTTGTATATCGTCTTTACTTATAAATTCTTCAGGAATATCGAAGGCTGGTAATAAAACGTCCCGCGCTAATTGAAAATTTTCGATTTTATCTACAACCTCTTGTACATTACTAATAGCATCTGGCACATCTTTAAAGATGTTTTTCATTGCTTCGGCAGACTTAAAATAGTATTCTTGATTTGGTAAACCATAACGATAACCACGACCACGACCAATTGGTGTTGCTTGTTTTTCGCCATCTTTTACACACAATAAAATATCGTGAGCGTTGGCATCGTCTTGTTTTGCGTAATAGGTATTATTTGTAGCGACTAGTTTTACATTATGCTTTTTAGCCAATTTTATTAACGTTGGATTAACACGATCTTCATCTTCTTGATTGTGTCGCATCAACTCGACATATAAATCATCTCCAAATGTCTCTTTCCACCAAATTAAAGCTTCTTCTGCTTGGATTTCTCCAACATTTAAAACTTTACTTGGTACTTCTCCATATAAGTTTCCTGTTAAACAAATTAAATCTTCTTTGTATTGTACTATTAGCTTTTTATCAATTCTTGGTAAATAGTAAAATCCATCTACAAATGCGTGCGATGATAATTTTGCCAAATTATGGTAACCCTTTTTGTTTTTAGCAATCAATACAATTTGATACCCATTATCCTTTCTAGTTTTATCTAAATGGTCTTCACATACAAAAAACTCGCAACCAACAATAGGTTTTATTTTTTTTGCAGCGATTGTTTTGCCTTCTTTTTCAGCAGCTCTTATTTTAGCTTCAACAGCTTTATTATGCTTGTTTGCAGCATTAACAAAATGAAATGCTCCCATCATGTTTGCATGGTCGGTTAGCGAAACAGCTGGCATATTATGTTCTGCAGCCACTGCAATTAAATCTGTAACACTCATAGTAGATTGTAATACAGAAAACTGAGAGTGGTTGTGTAAATGCACAAAATCGACTTCTTGTAACTCCTGTATGTTTTCTTTTATTTCTTGTGAAGAAATATCGATTGCTTGCGTTTTCTGGAGTCTCGTATTAATTTTAGCACTTTCCTGCTTTAGATTAATGTGTTTTAAGCCTATTAGTTTAATAGGTTGCGGATTCGCTTCCAAAAAATTCTCGAAGTATTCTGGCTGTACGTCTAGCTGTTTGGCAGTGTATTCTTGCCTTCTTATCAACTCTAAAAAACAACGTGTGGTAGCCTCTACATCTGCGGTTGCATTATGCGCTTCTGCAAATGGAGTATTAAATAAAAAAAGATGCAACTCTGTTAAAGTTGGTAATTTAAACTTTCCATAACGGCCTCCTGGTAACTTACAAAGATTTGCTGTATGTTCTGTACAGGTATCTAAAACTGGTAATTTTTGTAATTGGTTTGCAACGCTTTTACGCACAAACTCTGCTCCCATAATATTTAAGTCGAATGTTACATTTTGCCCAACTACAAACTTTGTTTTATTTAATGCTATATTAAATCTTTCTAAAACTTTAGACAACTCGATACCTTGCTCTTGTGCCAATTCTGTGGAAATCCCATGAATTTTCTCTGCATCGTAAGGAATATTAAAACCATCTGGTTTTACCAAATAATCTTCGCTCTCGATACAATTGCCCATATCGTCGTGCAATTGCCATGCAATTTGAATACATCTTGGCCAGTTATCTGTATCTGTAATTGGTGCATTCCATCGTTTTGGTAAACCTGTTGTTTCGGTATCGAATATTAAATACATGTATTATTTTTTGTCTTGTTGTGAAGCCGTTTAGCGAAAGAAAACAGTGCCTATAAAATTACAAAAAATAGTTGCTTTTTTTAGTGAAAGTTATAAACAAAAAAATCCGCTCGTTCGAGCGGATTTTTTAAATTCTATTTTTCTATTACAATTTACGATACTAGCTCTAATTTAGCTTTCTCAGTATTAATTGCGCCTTGAATCGCGATTCTGTGCTTCGCAATCAAACCATCTATGGTTGGTGGTAAATTTTTTTCTGTAATTAATTTGTTATACTCCTCTAAACTTGCTTCTTCTCCTCGAATAGCTTCTTCTAAAATAGCTTGCTCGTCGTTGCCAGAAAAGGTAGATTTTAAATTCATCCAGTTTCTGTGCATTGCGCCTTTAAAAGATCCTGAATCTTCTGGTATTTGACCGTACTGTAGAATTTCGGTTCTAAGCTCTTTGGCGAAATTACTTCGTTCTGAAGCTCTTCTTTTAAAAAACATTTTCAGATCATTGCTTTCAACATTTTTAAATGCATCAATATAGCCTTTCTCTGCATCGTAATTCTTCACTAATAATTCATTTAATTTATTTGAAATTTCTTCTGTGTACTTCATATTATCTTTTATCATTTTAAATTTCAATACTTTATTTAATGATGCGTACTGTTTTACATCAGCATTAATAACATAACATAAATGAGAGGCGTTGTCAAGTGATTTAACAGACTTTATGAGTATTTAAAGCTAGTTTAAGAGTTTTTAACAAAAAAAAAGCAACCTAAATATTAGGTTGCGCTTTTAAAATATACTGTGTATTAATTACATACAGCTTAAACCATCTATGGTTGTTTGTATTGAATTATCTGGATCACCACAAGCTGTTTTTTGTTCTATTAGTGCTGTCTTGTAAGCATTACAAACATTAACATAATTAGCATCACTTTCCGAAGTACCATTAAAATTTACTAATGCATCAGCCACAACATCTGTTGCATTTGAGCAAGATAAGTCTTCCGTGTTTACAGACGCTCCAACTAATGGCACCTTGTAAAAGAAACCTTTGCTAATATTTACCGAAGTTAATCCAGAACTATTAAATGCATTAAAATAAAATTCACCAGAAACAAAACCTTCTTCGATATTTACCTCTTTTAAATCTATTATTCCTCCTGCTGGATATAATTGTACATTCGCGTTTGGAAAATTATTAGTAGAATATAAAACACCATCAAAGTCTTTAAAAGATCCATTAGAAATTGTTTCTGTAAAATCATATATATCTGGATCTGTGGAGTTAACTTCTAAGGTTATAGTTTTAAAATTATCAGATCCCACAATTGTTAAAACACCCGAACTATTAATATTTGCACTAAAGGTTACAGCTTGCCAAAAATTACCGTCTATTTGAGCTTGAAACGATGGTGTATTAAATTCTATCTGATTTCCACAACCTAAAAATGTAAAGGCTACTAATATTAAAACAATAATTTTTTTCATAGTTTTTCGTTTCGATAACTCAAAAATAAAATAAAAATTTATAATGAGATACAATTATATTTAAAAACTTGTTATTTAAATAAATATTGTACATTTGCCAATTATATTAATATAGAGGTCGCGTACCTCACAAATTAATTTTTATGCCTGTAAAAATAAGATTACAAAGACACGGTAAAAAAGGAAAACCTTATTACTGGATCGTAGCAGCAGATGCTCGCGCGAAAAGAGACGGTAAATATCTAGAGAAATTAGGTGCTTACAACCCAAACACTAATCCTGCAACTATTGAATTAGATGTTGATGGAGCTGTACAATGGCTACAGAATGGTGCACAACCAACTGATACTGCCAAAGCATTATTATCTTACAAAGGAGCTTTATTGAAAAATCACCTTGTTGGTGGAGTTCGTAAAGGTGCTTTAACAGAAGAGCAAGCTGAGAAGAAATTTACTACTTGGTTAGAAGAAAAATCTGAAAAAGTAGATGCTAAAAAAGATGGTGTATCTAAAGCGGAAGCTGAAGCTAAGGCCAAAGCACTTGAAGCTGAAAAAGCAGCTAACGAAGCAAGAATTGCAGCTAACGCACCAGTTGTGGAAGAAGTTGCTGACGAAACTCCTGCTGATCAAGCAAAAGCTACAAACGAAGAAGAATAGAAAATTAATTTTTTATACTTTTAAAACTCTGATAAAAAAATCAGAGTTTTTTTATGTGAAATAGTGTGCTGAAATTGCAGTATATTTTTTTTGAATACTATTATAAGGAGAATATTCTATTTAAAAAACAGAATATTTGGTTAAAACAAAACAAGGTTTCCGTTTTCGCGGAAGTGAAAATTTTTATTTTTCAATGACTAAAGAAGAATGTTTTTTCCTAGGTAAAATTGTAAAAAAATACAGTTTTAAAGGTGAATTACTAATAAAGTTAGATACAGACGAACCTAAATTATACGAAAAATTAGATTCTGTATTTATAGAATTAAGTGGTAATTTTATTCCTTTTTTTATAGAAAATTCTCAATTACATAAAAGTGAATTACTTCGTGTTAAATTTGAAGATGTTGATACCGAGGCAGATGCGGATGCCTTAATAAATAGTGAGTGTTTTTTACCACTAGCAACCTTACCTAAATTGGATGACGATAAGTTTTATTTTCATGAAATTATTGGCTTTAAAGTTGAAGATAAAAATTTTGGAAACGTAGGTGTTATTAAAGGTGTAAACGACACCACTGCGCAGTCACTTTTTGAGATAGATAGAAATGGTATTGAGATATTAATACCTATGAATGATGAGTTTATTGAGAAAGTAGATAAAAAGAATAAAATTATTTTTGTTGAGACTCCTGAAGGATTGATAGATTTATATTTAGAAGAATAAACCGATTCTTAACCCCTCTAAAAGTAAATGACATAAACTCTTATGGAAAAGCAATTTAAATTTAAGCAATTTACAGTAAATCAAGACCAATGTGCCATGAAAATTGGTACAGATTGTGTTTTACTTGGTGCTTGGGCTTCGGTAAAAAAACAACCTTTTGCGACTTTAGATATTGGCGCAGGAACTGGCATTCTCTCACTAATGTTAGCACAACGCAGTAATGCTGAAATTATTGACGCGTTTGAAATAGACGAAAAAGCCTATGAACAATGTGTATACAATTTTGAAATGTCGCCTTGGAGTGATCGATTGTTTTGTTATCATGCAGATTTAGCAGAATTTACCGAAGAGATTGAAGATAAATACGACTTAATAATTTGTAACCCACCTTTTTATTCTCCCACCCTGCCTTCGGCATCTCTCCCAAATGGAGAGAAATTAATGTCTCAAGCACGAAGAAAAGCACGTTTTCAAGATGCCATGCCGTTTGATTATTTAGTAGATTGTGTGTCTAAATTATTAATGGATGATGGAACTTTTTGCTCTATTATTCCGTTTAAAGAAGAGGGTGAATTTATTGCCTTAGCTTCAGCTGTAAACCTAAAAGCAAATAAAATTTGTCGTGTTAGAGGTGCTAAAACCTCAAAAATAAAACGTTCTTTAATCGAGATGTCTTTCCGCGAAAGCGATGTAAAAATAAGCGAACTCATTATTGAAAACTCAAGACATAATTATACAGTAGATTACATAAATATGACTAGAGATTTTTATCTTAAAATGTAGTAAACTGTAATGCATTTCGTTATTTTTGTGAAACTTATAAAGTTACACCTTCATTTTTGAGAATTCTCTAAATATGAATACAAAATATTGTTATGAAACCAGATTTATTTGAAGCTCCAGATTATTATAACCTTGACGAATTATTAACAGACGAGCATAAATTAGTTCGTGATGCTGCTAGAGAATGGGTGAAACGAGATGTTTCTCCAATTATTGAAGACGCTGCACAAAAAGCAGAATTTCCAAAGTCTATTATTAAAGGTTTAGCAGAGATTGGTGCTTTTGGACCTTATATTCCTGAGGAATATGGTGGTGCTGGATTGGACCAAATTTCTTATGGTTTAATTATGCAAGAAATAGAACGCGGAGATTCTGGTGTAAGAAGTACTGCTTCGGTGCAAAGTTCTTTAGTTATGTATCCAATTTGGAAATACGGTAACGAAGCGCAACGCAAAAAATACTTGCCAAAATTAGCAAGTGGAGAATGGATTGGTAGCTTTGGTTTAACAGAGCCAGATCATGGAAGTAATCCTGGCGGAATGACTACTAATTTTAAAGATATGGGAGACCATTATCTATTAAATGGTGCCAAAATGTGGATTAGTAATTCGCCTTTTTGTAACGTTGCTGTTGTTTGGGCTAAAGATGAAAATGGTCGAATTCACGGTTTAATAGTAGAACGTGGTATGGAAGGTTTTACAACACCTGAAACACATAATAAATGGTCACTTCGTGCTAGTGCGACTGGCGAACTTATTTTTGATAACGTTAAAGTTCCTAAAGAAAATTTATTACCTAACAAATCTGGATTAGGTGCACCATTAGGCTGCTTAGATTCTGCACGTTTTGGTATTGCTTGGGGCGCAATAGGTGCTGCAATGGATTGTTACGATACTGCTTTACGTTATAGTAAAGAGCGTATACAGTTTGGTAAACCTATTGGACAGTTTCAATTGCAACAAAAGAAACTTGCCGAAATGATTACCGAAATTACCAAAGCACAACTCTTAGCTTGGAGGCTTGGTGTTATGCGTGAAAATGGAACTGCTACCTCAGCGCAAATTTCTATGGCCAAACGTAATAATGTTGATATGGCTTTAACTATCGCTCGCGATGCGAGACAAATGTTAGGTGGTATGGGAATTAGTGGTGAGTACTCGATTATGAGGCATATGATGAATCTTGAAAGTGTTGTTACTTACGAAGGCACACACGATATTCACTTATTAATAACAGGCTTAGATATTACGGGCTTAAATGCTTTTAAGTAACGCGTTAATAGATATTTAACGTTGTTATATAAGCTTTGTTGCGTGGTTTAAGCTGTGAATTTACTAAATAAAACACGAACGGCGAAATTCCGAAGGAATTTCCCAAGTGAGCCAAAACCAGCAATAAAGTTTATACGGTGTTAGGCAAAGTTTTTATTCAATTATTCTAAATCCTCTGTCATTATGTCGATTTTCAAAAGATTTTTTAATATTCCAATTTTTGATATTTTCCTTTTCAGTTATTACCCAATTATTACATAAAAATTCACTTTTCAAGATTGTGTCATTTTCAAAAAAACCAAATTGCTTACTGAGGTGAAGTTCAAAATTTCCATAAACATTTGAAGCAATAGAATAATTAAATTTCGAGATATTTATTTTATATTTTTTTATTGATAAAGAATTAAAGTCAACTCCATTATATTCTTTTTCAGTCGATTTAGAATATAAATTTACACTTTCAACAATACTATCTTTCAAAACGATTGTTAAAAATTTGAATTGTCCATTTATAGTTTTTCGTGAACTTAAATCTCCAAATTGAAAAAACCTATATCTATTATTAGAACTTTCATTCATTGTATCTAACTCTTTTTGTGTTGGTATTTCAGTTGTAAGTTGTATTTTAATTCTATTATTTTTCTTATACTTTTTGCAATTACACAATGATAATATGCTATCTTCTTTTATTGAATTTGATAATTTAAAATATCCAAATGCATTTTTTTTAATAAGTGCTGTGTCAATTTCAAATTTATTTTCAAATTCTTTTTTTGTATTAATTCTTTTTTCTTCTCCAATATTTATTTCATTCTTACTTTTCTTTTGTTCGTTCTTTTTAACACAACTAAAAGCCAGAATTAATATACTTAATAATATTTGAAGTTTCGGTTTCATAATTTTGCCTAACAATGTAATATAACATGATTTGTTGTTTGTAATATATATTCGTATATCTGCAAACCCTAATAATTGAACAATAATGTTTGCGGATACACAAAATCGTTTTAACTAAATTATACGTTTTATTAAAAAGATTACATTTATTTAACTGTGTTTTTTATGGTTTAATATATTATTTTCTTGTAGTGAAACAAACTTAGATCCCGAGTTTAATAAGATTGATAACAACAAAGTAGAAATTACAAATAATGTTGACCTCCCAAATAACAATAAAGAATTTAAAATTCTGGGTTTAGGAAATAGTTATACAATTGGACAAAGTATTTATAGCACCTGTAGTTTCCTTATGCAAATAAAAAATAACAATTTAACGTTAATATAATTGCACAATCGTGTTGGACAACTACAAATTTAAAAACAGCAATTACTAGCCAAAATCCTGATAATAATTTTGATCTTGTTACATTATTAATTGGTGTTAATAACCAGTACCAAAGTAAACCATTTTCTATTTATGAGACTGAATTTCCTATTTTAGTAAACACTGCCATTGAAAAGGCAAATGGAGATAAAGGTAATGTTATTGTGGTTTCTATTCCAGATTACGCGTATACTCCTTTTGGGAGTGGCAATACTCAAATTTCTTTGCAAATAGATACTTATAATGCTTTCGCAGAAAATTATTGCACCGAAAATGGAATTGTTTTTGTTAACATTACCGACATTACAAGACAAGGTATTGCTCAGCCAAATTTGGTTGCTTTAGATGGATTACATCCATCTAAAATTGCTTACAGTAAATTTGTTGAACGATTGCTACCTATTGCTTTAGAATTAGCTGTTGATTAAGTTATAATTTTTAGCTAATTTCGTTTAAACTACAAAAATGTTTTCAGCTAAAAAAAGATTGGATCGCGCTTACAAAGAGGCTAAAATTATAGACTTCGATAATGACAGTAAATTTGTGCTTTTTAGCGATTGCCATCGTGGAGATAACAGTTTCGCAGACGATTTTGCTAACAACCGAAACATATACTTTCACGCTTTAAAACATTATTATGCTAAAGGTTTTAGTTATTGCGAACTTGGTGATGGCGATGAACTGTGGGAAAACCTTTCGTTCGAATCGATTTTAAATGCACATAAAAACGTTTATATGCTTATGAAACTTTTCCATAAGGATAACCGTTTACACATGATTTGGGGAAACCACGATATGGTTTATAGAAATCCAGAATATGTAAAAAAGAACCTATCTACTTATTTCGATCCCAAAATTGGTAAAAACGTGGAACTTTTTGGGGATATTAAATACCATGAAGGGATTGTTTTAAAGCATTGCAATACAAACCAAGAAATATTTTTAGCTCATGGACATCAAGCAGATTGGTGGAATTACATTTTCTGGAAATGGAGCCGTTTTATGGTTCGTGTGTTGTGGAAACCTTTAAATATTATGGGTATTGCAGATCCTACAAGTCCTGCAAAAAACTATATAGAACTTATTAAAGTTGAGCGCAGAACAAAAAAATGGATAACAGAAAATAATAACCTAATTACAATAGTTGGCCATACACATAGACCACGCTTTCCCAAACCAGGTGCTATTGCTTTTTTTAATGATGGCAGTTGTGTTCATCCAAGGAGTATAACTGGAATAGAAATTGAAAATGGAAAAATATCCCTTATTAAATGGCAAATTTCTACAACTAATGATGGTAATTTAAAAATTGTTCGGGTTTTATTAGAAGGACCAACCGCTTTAGAAAAATATAAAAATAATTAATTTATAGTATACACGTAATTAGTTATAACCTTTAATAGGTAGTATCTCATAAACTATGAAAGTTTTAAAATCTCAGTTTAATATTTAGCCTGAGATCTTAATAAAAAAAGAATTATTAATGCTTGCAAACATAGAATTAATTGTTGATGCTCAGTGTTTTAATGTTAATTAATCATTATCATTTTTAAATTTATATTAAATTACACCATTAGTTTTATCTTTACTACTTAAAAAACATGTAAAATGAATAAAAAAGATATTAAAATACTTCTGGTAGACGATGAGCCAGATATTTTAGAAATTGTAGGTTACAATTTATCGCAAGAAGGTTATCAAATTATTACAGCAAGTAATGGAGCCGAAGGCGTTAATAAAGCTAAAGCCAAAAAACCACAACTTATTATTTTAGATGTAATGATGCCTGAAATGGATGGTATAGAAGCTTGCGAACAAATAAGAAAAATACCAGATTTAAAAAATACAATTATTACTTTTTTAACTGCTAGAGGAGAAGATTATTCTCAAGTTGCTGGTTTCGATGCTGGAGCAGACGACTATATCACTAAACCAATTAAACCCAAAGTTCTTGTTAGCAAAGTGAAAGCATTATTAAGACGCTTAAAAACTATAGAGACAAGTTCTCCTATTTTAAAAATTGGAGACCTTATTATAAACAGAGAAGAATACAAAATTTCAATAAGAGGAAAAGAGGTTGTTTTACCAAAAAAAGAATTCGAATTATTATCGTTATTGGCAACAAAACCAGGAAAAGTTTTTAAGAGAGAAGATATACTCGATCGCGTTTGGGGAAACGATGTAGTTGTTGGTGGTAGAACAATAGATGTACATATTAGAAAGCTTAGAGAAAAGATAGGTAATAAATCTTTTAAAACTGTAAAAGGTGTGGGTTATAAGTTTGTAGATTAAGAGTATGGAAATAAGAAAGACTTATAAATTTGCATTTAAAACAGGACTATATATAACTATAATATTAACACTTGGTGTGAGTTTCTTTTTATACGCTTTTTATAAAATTAATTGGCTAAGTATTCTATTTTTTGCTGTTTTTTGCTATGTCTTTTCATTTTCTGTAATTCAATACAGAGTCCAACATTTTATATATAAACGTGTAAAACAAATTTACGATGATTTAACATTGTTAGAGGCTACAACCTTTAGAAGAAAGAGAATTACCACAGACATGGCTACATTAACACAAGAAATAGACAAGTTTGCCAGAGATAAAAAAATTGAAATAGAAACTTTAAAAGTAAGAGAAGAATACCGTAAAGAGTTCCTTGGTAATGTTTCGCACGAATTAAAAACACCATTATTTACTGTTCAAGGTTATTTAGAAACTTTAATTGATGGAGCTGCAAAGGATAAAAAAATTAGAGAAAAATATTTAGATAGAGCAAATAAAGGTGTAGAAAGATTAATCTATATTGTTAAAGATCTAGACATGATAACTAAACTAGAAGTTGGAGATGTACGTATTGAAACCGAAACGTTTAATATTCTAGAACTTATAGAAAGTGTTTTCGATTTATTTGAAATGAAATCAGCTAAAAAAAATATAACATTAACTTTCGATCGAGAGTATTTAGAACCTATTTTAGTAACAGCAGATAAAGAAAAAATACAACAAGTACTTACCAATTTAGTGGTTAACTCTATTAAATACGGAAGAAACAAAGGAACTACCGAAATTAGTGTAGAAAATCTTATAAAAAATAAAATTATAGTTCGTGTAACAGATAATGGAGAAGGTATCGAAAAAGTGAATATTCCAAGATTATTTGAGCGTTTTTATAGAGTAGATAAAAGTGGTTCTAGAAAAGAAGGAGGTTCAGGTTTAGGCTTAGCAATTGTAAAGCATGTTATCGAAGCACACGACGAAAAAATCTACATTGAAAGCGAATTTGGTGTTGGTAGTGAATTTTCTTTTACTTTAGAAAAGGCTCAATAATTCTTCAAAATTTGGTGTAGTAGATTTTATATTAAGTACATTAAAAAAATTTAATTGCAAAATGGTGCGATTTCCAAATCATCTAAACGTTTTTCTAGATACTCTTATATTTAAATTGCCCAAACATAGTAATTTTTTTACCTAATTTAGCTAAATCCACAGCGTAGGTGTAACCAGAATGATAAATAGTTATTTTACTATTATATATTGTTTTTCTAAAGCGTTATAAGTTATAAAATTACCAATAATGTTTCTACTCTATTTAGCTTCAATTTTCGCTATTACAAAAAATTTGGAATCTAAGTTGCTTCCGTTGTTTAAATACCAAATATTAAAATAATGCAATTCTACAAATTCTAGGTTAGGCAATTCTTTTTGGAGTAGTTTAAAGCATCAACATTTCGTGTAATAATAGGCTCAAAACTACTTTCTAAAAGCCTATAAATTATTACAATTCGTCTTATGGCGTGTTCTATTCTCAAATTAAGTGGAGCTACGAAAATTCATTTCTTCATAATAAATAACGAAGATAATCATTATAACACTCTCTTTTAATTTGTTAGTTTTGCTGAAATTAATTTACAACAGTGGGAAGTAAAAATAAGCTAAAAAGATTTAACGAAAATAACACGTTTGCAAATGTGTTTCAGCCTAAACGAGAAGAGTTAGTAGATACTAATTACCAAATGAAAGGTAATTGGAACATAAAATATTTTAAAAACAACAATCCGTTAATTTTAGAATTAGGTTGTGGTAAAGGAGAATACACTGTAAATCTGGCTAAAAAATTTCCAAATAAAAACTTTATTGGTATAGATATAAAAGGTGCTCGTTTTTGGCGAGGCGCAAAAACAGGAGTTGAAGAAAACATACCTAATATTGCGTTTATTAGAACCCAAATAGAACTTATAGACCACGTTTTTACAGAAAATGAAGTCGATGAAATTTGGATTACATTTCCAGATCCACAAATAAAATACAAGCGCACAAAACATAGAATGACAAATTCTAAATTTTTAAAACGCTACAAAAAAATATTAAAACCAGAAGGCGTAGTAAACCTTAAAACTGATAGCGAATTTATGCATGGTTACACACTAGGTTTGTTACATGGAGAAGGCCATGAGATATTATATGCCAACCACAATGTGTACAAACAAGAAGGTAGTCCAGAAGAAGTAACAAGCATACAAACACACTACGAGAGTATCTATTTAGAGCAAAACAAACCAATTACGTATATTAGGTTCAAAATTAAATAAGCTTTAAATAAAATTGGAAATAACCACAACGTTTAGCATTGCATTATTAATAGCCTTGGTGGGTGTAATTCCACCTGGCTTACTTAATATGACAGCTGCTAAGATTAGTATTAAAGATGGACATATACGAGGTCTAGTTTTTTCGGTTGGTGTTTGTACTATTGTAATTTTACAAACCTTAATTGCACTTGTTTTTGCAAGGTATTTAAGTAATCGTCCAGACATTGTAGATATCATGCAACGCGTCGCTTTCGTGCTTTTTGTTCTATTAACTATTTACTTTTTGGTGGTTGCAAAAAAAACCGACAAGCCCAACGTAGAGTCCAACGTTAAAAGTAAAAAAAGTCGCTTTTTTCAAGGTATATTATTATCTGCATTAAATGTATTTCCAATTCCATACCAAGCTTATATGGCAATTACATTTGTTTCTTTTAAGTGGATAAAATTAGATCCGTTAGGTATAACAACTTATGTTGCTGGTGCTGCTACAGGCACATTTGTAATGCTCTATATCTATGTTTTTTTCTTCGAAAAAATAAATAGTAAAAAAATAAAATCTCAAAAAGGTATGAACTTTATTATTGGAATAATTACTGGAATTATCTCTATAATTACTTTAATAAACATTATTAATGAGTGGTAATACAAAGGCTGAAACACTTAATTTCTTCGAAAAAGTCTATCAAGTAGCTAAACTAATTCCTTATGGTAAAGTAACAAGCTATGGTGCAATAGGTAATTATTTGGGAGCGCCAAGAAGCGCAAGAATGGTGGGTTACGCCATGAATGGTTCTCACGGTAAAAATGTGCCAGCACATCGTGTAGTTAACAAAAAAGGTTTACTTACAGGAAAACATCATTTCGATGGTACAAATCTTATGCAACAACTTTTAGAAAGTGAAGGTATTATAGTAATAGAAAACCAAATACAAGATTTAGAAAAGGTGTATTGGGATCCTTTAAAAGAGTTGTTATAGCACAGTATCAAAACTATCTCCTTTCCAATAGTTAAAGCTCTTTTTATTAATAGCTACTTTTTTTAAAAAACCTTTTACAACTAATTCTTCAATATCTGCTCTTGCTGTTTGATTTGTAATATTAAATGTATTTTCAACTTCTTTTACTGTAAAAAAACGATTGTTATCGTCTTCTATTTTATGTAATAAAATAGCTTGACGCTCATTAATGTTTTCAAGTTTCAAATATTTAGAAAGTTTAGACTGTTCTTTTTTCTTTTTAGCAACATATATTTTTAGCTCTTCAAAGGCCCGAAGCAATACTTTAACTTGATAATGAATAAAGTAAGTAACATCCATGTCGTCAATCTCTGTATATAAATAAGCCTTTTCGTATTGTACTTTTGTTTTCATTATTACTCGCGAAATAGATAAATACTCGGTAAGACAATAACCATTTTTTAAAAGATACCAATAAAAAATAGCACGTGCAGTTCTACCATTTCCATCTGTAAACGGATGAATAAATCCAATAAGAAAATGTAGAATACTTCCCTTTACAATAGGATGAATAAAATCTTCTTTAGGGTTGTTATTAAAAAATTCGCAAAAAGATTTCATCAAGTCTTTTAACTCCTCAAAACTTGGTGGTGTGTGTACAATTTCTCCAGTTAATTCGTTAACAACGTTTATTTCATTATTATTTCTAAAAACACCCACATTTTCATCTTCAAGCGTATTTTCTGTAACTAATTTATGGATCTCATAAAGTTTTTCTATCGATATATCGTCATTTTTATGCTCACTTATATATTGAATAGTTTTGTAGTTATTCAATATCATTTGCTCACTTTTGTTCTTAGGCTTTTTACTTTTTCTAAGCATATCTTTTGCCTTAACACGAGTAGTTGTCGCACCTTCTATCATAGATGAAAAAATAGATTCCTCCATCAAAGCATTTTTTAAATAGTCTTGTTTATCTAAATCTGTAAGTAGTTGTTCTTTCTGTAAGCCAGCACCAAAGTTGAAGTCTAAATAATGGAGTTTTTGTTGAAGATATTCGTTAATATTGTAGTAACAATGATATTTTAATTGTAATGATTTTTTTGTTTTTTTTAAAAATACAAATGTGAGTTTTTTATTAAGATTTCTTTTAAATTTAGTATGTTTCCAAAGTTTTATTGTATCAACTTCTTCCTCTTTTTCTGTAAGTCTATTAACCTCCTTATTTAAATACTTAACTTTATCCCAGTATAAATATTCGCTTTCAACTTTTTTAAAATTAGTAGATAAACCTATAAAAAGACTATGTTTAAAAAGGTTACTTTCAGATATTTTAAAGTCTATTTTCGGCGCTTTTTCTATCATTATTTCCTAATTTATCAAAAATTTACAAATACCATCAAATATACGAAATATATAATTATTTCCTAATTCTTCAAATATTTATAAATAATAACTAATATCCACCATTGGTTTTAGTTATTATAGCATAAAAATTCTTCAAACTAACCGCTTTATTCTTCAACGTTTATATAGTATATTTGCATTTAGAATCAATCTGAATAAGTAAATATAAAAGAATTTAGGAAGTTTGTCTTCTTTTCAATCTTTTCTAGTATTTAAATAGAACATGAAAATAACAAAACAAGATATATTAAAAGCACTTAAAACCATTACCGTTCCTGGCGAAGGACAAAACATGGTCGATAGTGGCGCAATAAAAAACGTAGTTACTTTTGCAGACGAGGTTATTGTAGATATAACAATTACAAATCCAGCATTACAAGCACGTAAAAAAACCGAAGTAGAAATACTTAAAGCCATACAGGAAAAAGTATACGAAAAAGCACAAGTAAAAGTAAATATAAAAGTAGAAACACCAGCAAAACCAGCAACAAACAAAATTAAAGGAAAAACAATTCCTGGTATTCAAAACATAGTGGCAGTAGCCTCAGGGAAAGGAGGTGTTGGTAAATCTACGGTAACAGCAAATATAGCAGTAACCTTAGCGAAAATGGGATTTAAAGTAGGCGTTTTAGATGCAGATATTTATGGCCCATCCATGCCAATAATGTTCGATGTCGAGTTAGAAAGACCATTATCTGTAACCATCGACGGAAAATCTAAAATGAAACCTGTCGGAAATTATGGTGTAAAAATACTATCTATAGGTTTTTTTACAAAACCAGACCAAGCAGTTGTTTGGCGTGGACCAATGGCAGCAAAAGCATTAAATCAAATGATTTTCGATGCCGCTTGGGGAGAGCTCGATTTCCTACTTTTAGACCTGCCACCGGGAACAGGAGATATTCATTTAAGCATCATGCAATCGCTACCAATTACTGGATCAGTTGTGGTTAGTACACCTCAAAATGTAGCCTTGACAGATGCTAGAAAAGGAGTCGCAATGTTTCAACAAGAAAGTATTAACGTTCCCGTTTTAGGCATCATAGAAAACATGGCATATTTTACACCAGAAGAGTTACCAAATAATAAATATTACATCTTTGGTAAAGAAGGTGCTAAACATTTAGCAAAAGACTTAAATATACCACTTATAGGCGAGTTACCATTAGTACAAAGCATTCGCGAAGCAGGAGATGTAGGAAGACCAGCAGCTTTACAAATAGCAACACCATTAGAAAAAGCATTCGAAACCATTACAAAAAATCTAGTGCAAGAAGTGGTTAGTAGAAACGAGAATTTGCCAGAAACCGAAGCCATAAAAATTACAACCATGGCTGGATGTTCAGCAGTAAAGAAATAATTAATTCACTTTAAAACCTTTCTTTTAGAGAGCTTTTAAAGTGTTTAAAAAATAATAAATGACTACAGAAGAATTAAAATTAAATGTAGAAAAGGCACTCAACGAAATTCGTCCGTTTTTACAAAGCGATGGTGGCGACATTTCATTGTTATCAATCGAAGGTGGAAAGCTTGTAAAAGTACAGCTTGAAGGTGCTTGTGTTGGATGTAGTGTTAACCAAATGACATTAAAATCTGGCGTAGAAATGACCATTAAAAAGTACGCACCTCAAATAGAACAAGTTATAAATATCGAGAATTAAAGTTTGGGCTTGACCACAAAGGTTAGGCTGTTACTTCTCCCTCCCTGCGAGGAGCTTCAGACAAACCGTTCTATCTTTCACGCGCTTCCTCAATACAAAACTTAAACGTTAATACTAACCTGTAAGATTTTCGTGCTAAATTTGTTTTAGTATCCAACATAAAAGGTTTTTAAAAAATACACACTTTCGTTGGCATTATAATGAATAAAACAGACATACTAATATTTACTCGAAAAACCCTTTTTAGTAGTTCTTAATAAAAGTATTGTTTTGTTCCAAATCATAAATGATAGTTTAGAACTCTCCATTATAGTATAGCTAAGCAAGGATATTCTTGCATTACAAAATTTACATTGATAACTCACTTATTCTTAAGCCAATAGTAATTTGTGCCCTAGCATCGATGGCAAACAACACCCTGCATATCAAGTTGTTCTTTAAAATGCAATCTGCAACTCTGTTTACCCGTAAAGTGTACACTAAAAGAAAATGTATCCATATATAACTATTTTATAATAAATTAAATATTCAAAATTATGTTCGGATTAGCGGTGTTTACGGGCGTGTAATTAAATAGTTACCAATATTAAGTTATTGTTAAAAGGCTAGTAAATATTTACTAGCCTTTTTTTTATTTTTATATTTACTACTATTATTTAAAATATAAAAATTATGAAAAAAATTTACCTTTTGCTTTTTACATTATTAATTACAATGAGTTTAACGGCTCAATCTATATTTATTAACGAATTACATTACGATAATACTGGAAGTGATGTTGGCGAAGGTTTTGAAATTGCTGGTCCAGCAGGAACAGATTTAACAGGATGGACTGTATTATTATATAATGGAAATGGAGGAGATGTGTATAAAACTGTTGTATTATCAGGTACCATTGATGATGAAGGTGCAGGTTACGGAGCGTTACTTTTTACTCAAGCTGGTATTCAAAATGGAGCGCCAGATGGTTTAGCATTAGTAGATAATAATAGTACAGTAATTCAATTTTTGAGCTATGAAGGTGTTATTACTGCTACAAGTGGACTAGCAAATGGAATAACCTCAACAGACATAGGCGTTTCTGAATCCGGCACTACACCAATTGGACAATCTCTACAGTTAACTGGTATTAATGGAACAACTTATTCTAATTTTAGTTGGACTGAACCTGTTGCCGAATCTCTAGGGTCTTTAAATACTAATCAAACATTTCCTACTCTTTCTACTATTGAAAACCAGATTGCTGAATTTTCTATCTATCCAAATCCAACATCAAATGGTTTTGTTAATATTAAAGCATCTAAAAATGAAGCAATACAAGTTGCTGCTTACGATATTTTAGGAAAAAAAGTAATAAACACAGTATCAAATTTTGAGCGTCTAAACGTTTCTAGCTTAAAACCTGGAGTTTATGTTTTACAATTAAACCAAAATAGAGCAACAACTAGTAAGAAATTAGTAATTAAATAAACTTTAATAGTATTATTTTTAAAAGAGCGTTACCATTGGTAACGCTCTTTTTGTTTACTTTTGTCTGTATTCTCGATACAAAAATTGTAAAACAATTTTCACTCGAATTGACATAAAAAATGATAGACCAAAACCAAATATTTAACATTAAAACCGAAGCTGAATTTAATGCTTTAGCCTTACAAGTCTTTAGGTTTCAGTTTGAAAACAACCCTGTCTATCGTTCATTTTGCGACTTACTTTATAAAAATCCAAGTGCTATAAAAAAAGTTGAAGACATTCCTTTTTTACCAATTCAATTTTTTAAGTCGCATCAAGTCCTTAGTTCTTCCGAAGCTATAAAAAAAACATTTACCAGTAGTGGTACAACTGGAAACGCTACTAGTAAACATTATATTACCGATCTTTCGGTTTATGAAGACAGCTTTAACAAAGGTTTTAATACTTTCTACGGAAATATTGAGGATTTTATTGTATTGGCGCTATTACCAAGCTACTTAGAACGCGAAGGGTCATCGCTTGTTTATATGGTAGATAGCTTGATTAAAGATTCTAACCGTTTAGAAAGTGGGTTTTATTTAGATAACCTTACTGCATTAAGCGCAACTTTAAAACGTTTAGATACAAAGGGACAAAAGGTGTTATTAATTGGTGTTTCGTTTGCATTATTAGATTTAATTAAAGCCTATTCATTTAATCTCAATAATACCATTATAATGGAAACTGGAGGTATGAAAGGCAGACGAAAAGAACTGATTAGAGAAGAACTCCACACCATTTTAAAGCGAGGTTTTGGAGTAAATACAATACATAGCGAATATGGCATGACCGAGTTACTAAGCCAAGCCTATTCTAAAGGGAATGGTGTTTTTAATTCCCCTAATTGGATGCGAATTCTTATCCGTGATACCGAAGATGCTCTAACGTTAACCAAAAAAGGGAAAACTGGTGGTATTAATATAATAGATTTGGCAAACATTAATTCTTGCTCCTTTATTGCTACTCAAGATTTAGGTCGTGTAAACAAGAATGGTTCTTTTGAGATTATTGGTCGTTTTAACACTAGCGATATAAGAGGCTGTAATCTTATGGTTTTATAAAAAATTAAACCAACTAAGTAATTATTACGTATTTATTACGACTCAATAGGTATGAAACATTTAATATACATTTTTTTCTTAGGAGTAGTTTTCGCGCAAGCACAAACAGATTACAACACTAAAAGAGATTTTGTAGCCGAAGGTTACGATGTAGTTTCCTATTTTGACAATAAAGCAGAAAAAGGACATAAAGACTACAAAACAACATACGATGGAGTAAAATACAAATTTGTATCTCAAGCACATTTAGATATATTTACTAAAAACCCTAAGCATTATGTACCGCAATATGGTGGTTACTGTGCTTATGCTATTGCAGAGAAAGGTAAAAAGGTATCTATAAATCCAGAAACTTACGAAATTAGAGACGATAAATTATATTTATTCTATAATTCTTGGGGAAATAACACTTTAGAATCTTGGTTAGAAAAAGATGTGAAAAGTTTAATAAATAAAGCCGACCAAAGTTGGAGATTAATCAGTGATAAAGATTAATTTTTAAGTTATGTTAAAGAAAAATTAGTTTTAGTTGGTTGACTAATTTTTAGAAGTCCGTTTGCAGCTTTGCAATCGGGCTTTTTTATTAGTTAAAAATTGTTTTCTAAGCTTGTAAAATAAACACAGATTTAGTTTAAAATCTTATTGTTTAAAAATACCCGACAGGTTTTAAATACTAGCTAGGTTCAGCAACTTTAAACAAATTTTATTATATAAGTATTCTTCTTTCCTTTATTTAAAACTACGTATTTATCGTTAATTAAATCTTGAGCAGTGATTTTATAATCTTGATTTACTTTGTCTTTATTTACAGAAACAGCATTTTCTTTAAGTGCTCTTCTGGCTTCACTATTACTATTAAGAAAATTTGTTTTATTTGCTAACGCTGCAATCATGTCTATACCTTGGGCTAAATCTGCCTTAGAAAGTTCGGCTTGTGGTACACCTTCAAAAACATCCAAAAAGAGTTTTTCGTCAAGCGTTCTAATATCTTCATTAAAGCTTTTACTAAACAAAATTCCAGAGGCTTTTTCAGCATTTAAAAAATCGTCTTCGCTGTGCACCATTGTGGTGATTTCTTTAGCTAAACGTTTTTGTAAAACTCGTAAATGTGGTGCTTCGGTATGTTCTATAATTATTTTTTTAATTTGTTCTTCATTTAAAAAAGTAAAAATTTTAATATATTTTTCGGCATCCTCATCACTAGAGTTTAACCAATATTGATAAAACTTGTAAGGCGATGTTCTATTGGCATCTAACCAAACGTTTCCACCTTCGCTTTTACCAAATTTAGAACCATCACTTTTTGTAATTAATGGACAGGTAATGGCGTAACCTTTTCCTTGATCTATTCTACGAATAAGCTCTGTTCCTGTGGTTATATTTCCCCATTGGTCGCTTCCTCCCATTTGTAAAGTGCAATCTAAGTTTTTGTACAAATGTAAAAAATCGTAACCTTGAACCATTTGGTAGGTAAATTCTGTAAAGCTCATACCATCTGAAGTATTTTCACTAGAAATTCTGTTTTTTACAGAGTCTTTGGCCATCATATAATTTACAGTAATGTGTTTACCAACGTCTCTAATAAATTCTAAGAATGAGAAATCCTTCATCCAATCGTAGTTATTTACTAAAACTGCTGCGTTTTTTTTGTTGCTTTCAAAATCTAAGAAATGAGATAATTGCTTTTTAATGGCTTCTTGATTGTGTCTCAAGGTTTCTTCGTTTAACAAATTACGCTCGCTAGATTTCCCAGAAGGATCACCAATCATTCCAGTTGCACCACCAACTAAAGCTACTGGTTTGTGCCCACAACGTTGGTAATGTGCTAATAACATAATTGGCACAAGATTTCCAATATGAAGGGAATCTGCAGTAGGATCGAAACCTATATAAGCACTACGCATAGCTTCGTTTAGGTGTTGTTCGGTTCCTGGCATTTCTGTGTGTAACATACCTCTCCAACGTAATTCTTCTACATATTTATTAGCCATTTCATGCTTAATTTTGTGTTTAGAGTCGCAAAGATAAAAAAGGCAACATAATTAAGTCGCTATATTGAATATTTATTACCTTAGAGTTATGGTTTTAGTTACAGGAGGAACTGGTTTTGTAGGTGCACATTTACTTTTTAAATTGTTAAATGAAAAGCAAACTGTACGTGCTATTTACAGAAATAAAAAAAAGTTTGACATTGTAAAACGTATTTTTTCTTATTATTCTAAAAATGCTGAAGCTCTTTTTAATACGGTTGATTGGGTTAAAGCAGATTTAAACGATATTCCTGCTTTAACTCAAGCTTTTAAAGACATCACTCACGTTTACCATTGTGCAGCATTTGTGTCTTTCGAGCCAGATAAATTTGATGTATTACACAAAACAAATATTGAAGGCACTGCAAATATTGTAAATTTTTGTATTGCTAATAGTATAACAAAATTGTGTTATATAAGTTCTATTGCTGCTATTGGAAAACCAAAACCAGGAGAAATAACCACCGAAAATACGGCATGGAATCCTGAAGCAGATAATAGTGTTTATGCTATAACTAAATATGGTGCAGAATTAGAAGTTTGGCGAGGCACACAAGAAGGTTTAAACGCTGTAATTATAAATCCAGGTGTTATTATTGGTCCTGGTATTTGGAACTGTGGTAGTGGTTCTATTATTAAAACTGTACACAACGGTTTAAAATATTATACTAAAGGTAGCGTTGGTTATGTTGCCGTAAACGATGTTGTAAATACAATGGTTTTACTCATGCAAAGCGAAGTTAAAAACGAACGTTTTATTATAGTCTCTAATAATTGGAGTTATAAAAAATTCTTAACGTATTGTGCAGACGCTTTAGGTGTTAAACCTCCCAAAAAAGAAGCCAAAATGTGGTTGTTACAAATAGGTTGGAGACTAGATTGGTTAACACATAAAATTACTGGAAAGCGAAGAAAACTAACTAAGCAATTGGCAGATTCTTTAGTGTCGCAATCTCAATTTAATGGAGATAAAATTAAAGCATTTGTTGATTTTGAGTATTCTAATTTAGAAAAAGAAATACAGGAGACTTGTGACTTCTTTTTAAACTAAGGAACTCAAATCTTAGTAAGTAAGATTTGAGTTTTTAACATATAATTGTTCATAATTAAAAAACACCTAATTGGCAGTGTTTGTATAACTCATAAGCTTTATTATTTCTTTTAAAAATCATGAAGCCAAAACCGTTTGGATTAGTAAATTTCAAAAAGCCGTATTCATAATTCTTTGTAAAAAGAACTTTACCAAATGTATATAATTTAACATTATCAAACCTTTCTACTTTTTCATTTGGAAATTGGTTTTGTATATTCTTTATACAATCTGTTTCATTAATATATTTAATATAATTTCTTTTTGCTAAATATTGAGGTTTAAAAAAAGCTATATTTTCTTCGTTAAAAATAGAATCCCTAAGGAATATATCGTTACACTTCGTTTTCGTTTTCAGTTTTTCTTTGTAGGAAGAAATTAACCTATCAAACTTTTCTTCATTCATAATTTTAGAACCAGAAATTTCTATATAATTATTAATAGGAGAAATCCTATCTATTCTTTTTAAACAAATATTTTCAATATAAGAAGAGATAATTTGAATATTTAAACGCTCCCATTTTTCAATTTCATAATTTTCAGTTTCTTTTTCTTTGCAACCAAATAAATTAATCACAAGGAGCAGATAGACTAAAAGGAAAACCTTGTTGTTCATAAGTTGTTGTTATATCACTTGAATTAGTTATTGTTACGTCTTGAGCAGTTCTCTCAGCATGGTTAAGTGCAGTAATTTCATTCCTAAAATCTGGTGAGAAATCGGTAGTGTAGTTATCTAAAACTGTTAATGTACCACTATACATAATCTTTTTGGCATATTCTTCTGTAATGCTAACTTCTCTATTTGTTGCATATTCCATTAGAGCATCAGTCATTTCATCAATTATGTTTACCATGGTTACATGGGAAAAATCAGCTAATTCTTCTTGATCAGCACTTGGGTTATTTAGTTGAGCTAATTCTTGACAATAAGCTATTGCCAAGTCTGTATAATCAGGATTATTATTTGTTGAAATTTGATTTGTATTTAAAAGATATCTAAGTAAGGCATGAGTATTCTCATGTATAATTGCTGCTGCTAATTTAATATCAGAAATTGTTCCAAAATTCATTTCATTAAAAACTATTTCTGATGTACAATTACCTGTTACACATATTAGGTGTTGTCTAGTAAATGCAAAAGTTGTTGATGGATCAGCAACATTCCCATATTCTTCTAAATCTGCAAAGTTTTCTGATGAATACACAACATGATATTGACTATCCGATTCAAAAGCTTCTAAGAAACGAACATTCAAATCTGAACATAATCCCATTACATCAACTACTGCATCAGCATGGCATGGAAAATAGATAACAAAATCGTGATTAAATTCTATACCTACTGTAAATAATTCATCTAATTGTACACTATCACCATCTGTATTAGTAATACCTATAGTTTGCATCCCATTACTTGTATTATTGCAAGGCTCAGCAGATAATGGGTTAGAAAGCACCGCTGTATTGCCACCTCCTCCAATTGTATCTCCTGTACTAGGATCTACAGGTGGGGCTGCAATTTCGTTATCTAATTCGCATATTGTAGAGCAAGATTGGAAAGTTGAAGGACCATTGCTTGTGCCTATATAAATACAACTTCCCCATTCAAGAACATTTCCAGAATGATGAGTACCATTACCAGCACAATCAATAAAAATAGTATTACAAGTCCTATTTACAACCTCCTCTTTTTTGAGTTTGATTATTAAAAAAACCTGCATATAACTCTGTAATTGTTACGTTTTCTGAACTCTCTAACATACTACCATTATACAAATTTTGAAACTGCTCTGCTACCGGTTTTGTATATAAAAAGTAGCAGATATACATATGCATTTTTTTATCTAAAAACAAAGATAGCAGAAAAGAACGAACCTTTGGCTTAGCTCTTAACTGCTATTTTTTATATACCGTGTTGTGCAACGTAATTATTCAAAATAAAGTTGTCTAAAATATAAAAATGTCCAAATAGGAATAATAAACTGCCAAATCTTACTTTTATTGACTATTCCATTAGTTTTTAACTTATAAAAATCTAAAAAACATCTGTAGATGTAATATAACACAAGTGATATTAAAAAAGGAAATGAAAATTCTAATTTTAATAGTAAAATAACTATTAAAAAAGGCGAAAATGCAGCCAAATAATAATCTAATAATTTCATAATATTATGGAATAGGCTCATAATCTGAGCAACATGAATTTGTTAAAGCGTCATATGCACAAGCAGCCGCTAATGCTGCAGCTGTTTGAGGTAAAAAAGCACTTTGCACTGTTGCCCAGACCGATACCCAACCATGATTAGCATAAGCATCTGTTAAACAAGCCTGTGTATTCTCTCCCCAAGAAGCATTACAGCTATATTCGCAATCTCTACTATAACGGTTAGATGTTTTATTACTTTCTTGCGGTAAAACAATATAAATAGTTTCAGATGTCGAATCAAATATAGTAGTATAAATCAGTTCATTATCAAAATTATAATTTTCAATCTTTTTAACAGTATCAGAAACTACAATTGTTTTGACAACCATAAATTGAGATAAATTATCTCCATTAATGAATGTAAGAGCAATATTACTCTCGTTTTCAACACTAACATTAGTTTGATTAATTATGATAGTCTCTTTTCCATTATCATCAAAATAACTGACACTATTAGCAAAATCAAATCCAATATTTTGGTTGTTTCGATTAAATAAGTTAAATTTATTTGTTACATCATTATTTACAGACCAATTAGTAATTCTACTTACAACATCTAAATTAGTTTTTTGGAAATTTAATTCTATACTATTTGGTGGTTCAATATTGTCATCTTGTACGCAAGATAAAATAGCTATACTAAGTGATAATAAAAATATTTTATAAACTGTTTTCATATACTTTATTTTTAGGAAAACAAAATTGTAATATTATATGTTCTCAAGTTAAACATTATTTTGTGAATTTTTGATATTCAAATCAACTTACTCTATATTTTTAGTGGCTTTTCAGTTTTCACATGCTCCACGTTTTATGGATAGTCAGTCCTTTATGACCGTTCTGCTTTTTTATGTTGCACAACACATGATACTGCACTAAATATTCTCTATAACCTTCATTTTCTACATCGTAATGTAGTACAATATTTTCGATATAAAATTGTGGTGGTGCTCTTATTACTTTAAAAGTATAAGTATGTGTACTTGCATAAATTATATATTATACCTCGTCTGTTACAATAGTAATGTCTTCGTCTCCTGTTTTATTTTGAGACTGTACATTAGATATTTTTGTTTGAAGCTTACCTATTTTACTAGCAACATTATTAAAATGTAACGATTGCTCGAATGGTATTTTTTTATTTATTGCTAAAGGTATTGTTCGTTTTAGTTGAGATTCGTCTAAAACTGTTTGGTCGTCTTTATCACAATTAGTTAATAGTAGCGCAATACCAAAGGTTAGTATTCCAATTTTTAATAGTTGTTTTAATTTGTTTTTCATTTTTTCAAATTAGCGTTAAGTTTAGTGTTTTAAAAATGAACTACCTCGAGGCAGAGCCGTCGAGGTATCAAAACAATCGTAATCAAAACAATCGTAATTGATTTTTATGTATCTTTTTGTATTCGGATTTACCTTGATTTTGAAGGTATCTCTTTA
>Ga0114957_1001173_pt1 | contig 30191 bp, 50 predicted proteins | sample BantaG_FD_87175 | JGI IMG/M metagenome (GOLD analysis project Ga0114957, IMG submission 87175) | Marine algal microbial communities from Bantry Bay, Ireland - BantryBay_4 metaG | ecosystem: Host-associated > Algae > Red algae > Unclassified | place: Bantry Bay, Ireland | collected 2014-11-21
ATCACGACCACCACCACTACGAACTCCTTACTATCCTCTAGTGCAGGCTAGATGAAGGGTCTGAGTCAAGAAAACCTTTCACACTTCTCATTGCCCAGTATGTATCATATGGCTCCATAGGTGTGTTCGTTCATATGTATGAGGAGTCGGAATTTTTTATACTATCCTCCTTCCTAAAGTATCAATAACCAAAAAAGGTAATTCACCTTTTGAGTGCATCTTCCTTTATCATTTCAACTACTCTGTCGTACTGCTTCATCATAGATTTTATCTCTGGGTCTGTTATACTAGATAGGTCTGTTGCCATTTGTTATGATAATGTAAAAGGTTCGTAGTCTCAATCTTGTCTCGGTCTTAAAACGACATCGCCTCACATAGGAACTATTCTCGATGCCTCCCATTCTCACTCATTACTAAAATGAGTAGCCCATTTCTTCAAGTCTGGTGGCACTCTATACACACCAATGAGAGAGTGGGTGCTTATATATTGGTGGTCTCATAGGTCATTTATAATTGTACCTCATATAAGATATATTTTTCTAACCATTGTCTTCCAATTTATTAGATAAAGTTTTCGGTAATTCGTTTATAAAAATTCCTTCACATACCAACTCATTATGTATCACAATAGTTGTGCAACTACTTCCTCTGTGTGTTTATTGTTCTCTATACCTTTTGCTTTGAGAACTCTCACTGATGTATGATATAATTCGTGTGCAACCAGTCACAAATCGGCTTCTTCATTGAGCCAAGTTGCCAACCACTTCACTCAATCATCTCAAGTGTACAATACTGCACATCAATGTGCTCAAAAAAAACTGTCTATCGGAATAGTATTGTGATATCAATGCAATGTATCCCCTATTTCGGAATACTTACATCTCATAACTAACACCTCTACATCGTATATAGGTATATATAGTATTGAATGTCTTTTTGTTATCGGTAATTTTTTGGATTTTTTTCCCATAAGAGCATTGTTATCGGTAAAATATTAGCTTTTCTTCCTATAAGGCAATGGAGTTATAATTTTTTATAGTCTTTTCCTTCCACTTTCTTTCGTTCTCTCACTTTCTTTTTAGGTTATATATTTCCTTGTCTGTCTCTCTCCTCCATTTTAATCGGTCTTTTTTTGTTAGATTAGCCTTCTCGAACTTATGGCTGTGCTTGCTTCGCCAACCAATCTTGGAAACTCATTTATTGTATGGGTGATAATAAGGTTTTAATCTTGTGTATTCCTCACGAGCATAATACCTCACCCAGATGATTGGGTCTCTTCGCTTTCTTTCCTCAACCTTCAAGACAATTCAGTATAGCTTATTACTCATTCAACAGCTATTTGATATAAAGTCTCATACAATTGGAGTTTTCGGTATCTCTCTTTTCATACAAAGTATTATGAAATTAAAGTGCAAACATATTCAAGGAACTCATCAGATTGGTCCTCTATTGGTTTTTCGTGCTTACCTAGCATTAAGTAGTGCATAGAGTTCCAATAATTATTCATAGCTTGCATATCCCTGCTTCAAAAATTTTCCTTGTCTGCTGATATGAAACAGTATTTATCCACATAAGCATCTATATGTCACCTATGTACTGGTTTTCATATGACTCTTCAAATCTTATCTAGTCAAAAATTTCAACTATAGTACCTTACCCTAACAAATATTTCCTCACCATTTGGGTTTTTATCCAGAAGAGAGTGACTGAATATATTTCATCATATATCAAATAGTTCCACTATCTCCAAGTATTCGTCATCATATAGTGGGCTTGTTATTCTACACCCAAAACCAAGTGTCTTTTCGGCGATGTGCTTATTTATATAATCAATCATTTCTCGACTATTCATTGTCTCTATAATGAGTTAAAAGCACTCAATCTAGGTGGTCCATTTCGTGCTGCACAATCATTGCAGCATTTCAACTAAACCATTCTAGTCTTTCATTTCATTCCTGGTCAATGTAATGTAGCTGTACTTTCTTTCTCCTCTCCACCTCTATCTCTCAATCATCTAACTCCGATAAGCAAACCTCCTTATTCATATGCTTCCACTTACTACCCTCTGCAATAGTAGGATTGATGAATACTTCTTTTTTTCATCGGTTCATTATAAATCCCCTCAAAGATATTCATATCTGAGGCAGTGCAAGTCATACTCACTTTCTTCACAAGTGATTTTCTTCCAGCAATGAGAACATTCATTCTCGTATCTTTCTTGAACTGATTGCTTCTACATCAACAGGATTTAACCTATCACAAGTCTCCTCCAAAATTTTTCTATCTGCTGGTTCGTAAATAGTATGTATTCTGAGGTCATCTCAGTGAAATCCTCTCCATTTTTCTACAGTCATTATTGTTTGTGAATAGATAAAGTTCAAACTGGCTTGTCGGTTTCGTATAAATTCTCTAGCTTGCAATTATTTGGGTTTCAGTCCAGGTAACCTATTCTTTTGAAATTAAAATAGTCTACCCCCATAAACATAGACCAAACAAGTCTCGCTACATAATAGCATCTTCTTTTTTTCCTCCCTCCTTCTAGTGGATATAACTGCACCCTAGCTATCGGTCTTCTTGTGTCATTGCCTCTTTTAATGTCTCTCTTTATTTCCTTCGGAGGCATAATAAAAGTATGGACTGTTCACCACCTAGAACCACGAGTAACTGCTCTCTCGTGGCTCTTAATGTCTCAGTCACTACTTATGCTGTATGGTAAATCATATACCTGCTTTCGCTCTAACATAGTAAATAGTTTTAACTAAAGAACTTTCTCATAAATCTTTTTATAAATCCTCCAACAATTGGTTTAGTTCACTCTGGATTATTTCTAATTCACAAGTCCTCCATTGCTTCATTAACTACATTCTCCAATTCTCACTTTCTATTCATAACACTTACTTGTCTACTCAATTCTTCATAGTCTCACCTTAATTGAGAAAGTTGCTCAAAATAAGAATGATAATCTAGTGATGCTTCTGCCATTTTATGAAAGTTTAGTGGTCACATCTCTCAAACAATTCACTCATTCGGAAGCAAACTCACCTGTCAATCTCACTCATCTCTAAAGACAGTAGCAGAAGGAACTTTAGTAAGTTTTGTTTTTTCTCACAAGGTTCACTCTCTTTGCTTTTTATAGAACTTATCCATTGCATTTATTTGTAGGTTTTCAGTAGGCAATCATTTCTTTGAGTTTACCTTTACCATATGTACTGTAATGACAGGTACATGGAATGTGTATTTTTTCATAAGAATTATTTTAATAAAAAGTCTCTAAGGTCGTCTGGTAGGTCTGATGCTTTCACAACATATCCATTTCCTCAAATCTTCTGAGATACTCATAGTAGTTTTTCCATTAGGTCGCTTGTCTTGCCTTCTTCTTGTATCTCTAAATCGAATGCTGTCTTTAGTATATCTCATAGCTTTTTCTGTTCCTTAGTCGGCTTCTTCACCACATCGAATAGAGCCTGTCAAAGATTTAGCCAACCATTCTTGGTCCTAATATGGTAAACACCATACTGATTGAGTCAAACAATAACTCAAAATCAATCTTGCATACCAAGTCTTACTGGTTTCTTTACATCTGTAATGTCATACTTTGAGCCTGTAAATATCTCAAATCATTCTCACTGCATTGCAGCGATGTACTCTTTGTTTACTTCTACTAAGGTAGTTCAGTCTAGTGGTAATGTTTTAATAGTATCTAACATATATATGAATAATAAATTAAAGCGATTTTTCCAACTCAATGGCTTTTTCTAATTCTGATTTCCATTCTGATAGTTGCTCCTCCGTATCTGCTATCCTATTCTTTGATATCCTTATAGATGTTTTCATTCAATCCTTTATCTTCTTTATAATCTTCTTCATATCGGCTTCTTTTATTTCTCCTTCCTCTGCAATTAGCATTACCTCTCACTTTATCTTAAACATATCTCTATGGTATGTTGGTAAGAAGGATACCTTTCATTTCACAAATGGAAACTTTACATACCTGTATCTTACATAGTCTTCTCATAAATCAATAACCACTTCCTGGTATTTGCTATCTCTATGAGACTTTATAAATGCTATCATAGTGGTGTATAATCAAGAAATAAATCTGACAGGTTAGTACTCTTTGATGTTGTTTTTACTTTCATATCTCGTGAATTTGATTTGTAATTAACCATTGCAGTTGACTGACTAACAAACTCAACCTTTCATTGTTCCACTCCCTTCGTTGTCTTAGATAGACCCTCCGTATCTTGAATATGCTTTGGAACATAATACACGGTGGTTCACTTCTTTAGTTCTTTTGGAGAATTAACTCTTTTCATACTAATCAATAATGTATAAAGATATTGTTTCTATTGCTGACTTTAGTCACTCTATGTATCACTCATCTTTCTCGGTTTCTTTTACTTTCTCTAGATGAGAAATCTGTAACGATATGACACTTACTAACTTTTTAAGCAACTCTTTGATAGATTTTTTCATAGCCCTGTACCTAAAGATTAAAGCAACCTACCTGTTGCTGTCTTCCATATATGTTCATTTATCTTCCTAGCTTTCGCAACCTTAATATCGGTAGGCATATACATATAGTACTTATTTTGGACTATTGCTCTACATCTCTTCAATGTTGTCGGCTTTGCTAAATTTCCAGATAAGTACTGGTCTCTGGAGATAAAGCCAGCGACTCACTCAAATACTTCTCGATACTTCCAGTCTAGTTGTCTGTCACTATTCCTAGTTACAGGGTAGAATTGTAGTAGGTAAGCCACTCTTCACAAAATTGTTTTGATGTTGTTCTTCTCTCATAATGTGAACATTAAATCTGTCTTGTCAATTTCTTTTTTCATAGCTATTATTTGGAAAGATATAAAGCAGAATTACTTTTTGGTAAACTTGCATATACATTTATTGTCACATATATGTATCGGTTGCTTTCCCACATAGTAAAGCATTAAGCCTATCACGACAACAAATACTCCGTACAATCAATATTCTTCTTTTAGCATTTCAAGGAGGGTCAGTAAATCCCCAAAATATCAAATAAGAAATGCTGAAATAGTATAAACTATATAGTCTCCTGTTGATGTAGAGTTTATTTTTTTCTTAATCATTTTCTGTTATATCCTCTTTACTAAAAGCCCTAGCAACCAATCAAAGTGCTCAATCTTTTGGTATCTTACTGTCTTTCTTAGATATCATATCATTCACCATATCTCTACAAGTCTCCTTCATTAGTTTTCTTAACTCTTCACCAAATCACATCAAACTCTCTCAATTCGGTTTTCTTTTAATTTTTTCTTCAATGTGAGCAATTCATTTATCCATAAACCTATCCACATTTTTATCTAGTGTTTCAAGATTGCTCCCTCAAAATAATACAAGATGTTCTGATGCTAATGTTGCACACTTATCAAAGACTAAATCTCTGAGAACTAATGATGAGTCTTTTTCCTTTTTCATATTTTCTGTAAATGAATAAAAGTATGGTTGTTATATTTATTATTTTCTTAATTTCAAGTCTAATTTCTGTATAATATAAATGTTTAGTATTTATTCACAGAAAATATGGATTGAAATAACTTAGATGCTGGTCTAATTCAAAACCTTCTAGCACAAAAATGATTACCAGTAGAGGCACCAGATGTTCCTGTTGACATTCCACCAGAAGAGGTAGTGGCTGGTGCAGAACTTCCTTGAGACTGATGAGATGAAGGGCAGGCACAATTCGCACAAGCTGCAACAAGTTTCTTTCCTATCTTTGATGCTGCAAGTAAAGAGGATAAGTTTCAGTTTGTTATACAATTACTTAATGGTATGCAGGCTGATTGATAATTTCCTTGCAATAACAAATAGTTTTAATATAACATTAGCAATCCCTTCTTTGGGGATTACTATAAAAAGTTGTGTTGCCCTACACTCCTCCTTAAAAAGCCCCTATAAAAAGGGGTTTTTTGTATTGCTATAAGATTACACTTCAATATAACAAAGATACTTTATATTCATAAAAAACAATATGGAATTATTTGACAGACTGATTGATGTTTACGACAGAGATGTAATGACTCCAGAACTCTACGATGAGTTCAAGGGTATGGTCGAAGATGAGTTGACTAAGAATGTTCCTGTCACTAGGAATAAGCTAAGAAGGCATTTTGATAAGCCTATGGCTATGTATAAACTTATCAGATTTTTAGATGAGAATTATTACTTGCCACCATTCTTCCCTCTACTAGAGGATATGAAATCATTTAAGCACGAGGTAGAACATCACCCAGAGTGATGAGTGTTTGAGCATTCGTTGCAATGTCTTAAACTCTCAAGGAGCAAAGATGCTATTACAAATTTCTGTATACTGTATCACGATGCTTGAAAGGTAGCTACTCACAAAATGGAGGACTGAAAAAATACTTACAAAGGACACTGAAAGGTCTGAGCAGTTATGGCATACGAAGCACGATGACCTATGTTGGGTCGAGAAATGGATTGGGTAGATACTCTCTCATTCATATGTGGTAAGCATATGCTTATGCACAATCTAGATAAATTAAAAAAATCTTCTATCCTAGATTTAACAACATCGCCTTACTGGGAAATACTAAAAAATGTACATATGGTTGATATACTTTCGAGACTCAGAGAGAATTGAGAAGAAGATGTAAACAATAGAATACAGTATGCTGAGTCAATCCATAAACAATATATGAAGACAGAAGAAGATGAAAAGAAATTCAAGACACTGATAAATGGGAAAAAGATAATTGACAAGTATCCAGGACTTCCTGGAATATTTATTGGAAATATGAAGCAGTCTGTTAGAGAGTCAATCATAGAAAAGAACTTCAATGTTACAGATGAGGAGGTTCAAGTTTTTATGGAAGAAATCTATGCAGAGCGAGAAAAAAAGGGACTCACTAAAAAGTTCCAATCTTTTAGTAATGTAAATAATTCTTAATGTTATTACTAGCTTATTGAACACTGAGGGCAGGAGAACCAAACTTTGGTAGGTTCAAATGACTCAAACATCACAACACATTTAGAATGCCTGGTTACAAGATTTACGACTTATGATTTTATCCAGGAGCAAAACCAGCAGAAGCTACTGATGATATCGTTGTTGACTTAATTGAATTGCCAGATGAAAGTATTAAGGTAATTGATGTAATGGAAATGAATGCTTGATACAGCATTAGGACTGTTAGACTTCCTGGAAACAAGCCAGCAAGACTATATGTTTACGAGCACGAGGTAAAGGAAACGGACCTCATTAAAAGTTGAGATTGGATTAAACACAGGAAGGGTAAATCTAAAGAACACCCAAAGATGAACTTTATCAAATAAGTTTTATTTATGGACCTATGAATACACTGAAAAGACAGGGTTGAAGAAAGGTCCCCAAAAAAAGATTTAGCTTGAGTTAAGCACTTACTGACATTACCAAGCACAGATGTTTATATAAATATGAGAAACAAGAGTCAATTTTACTTCGTAACTAGGCGAAAAAAAAACATATTCGTCGTAGCAAAGAAGGGTAGAGTTATCACTTGTTTATATAAACCATACAATCGGTTGAAGTTCAGAGTTAAGTATCAGCTTAAAAAATTAACTGATGATGAAGTAAACAAAGTTAAGTTAATGGTTAAACTGGACCGAAGCCTAGATTGACGATGACTGTACAATGATATCAAACAGTCTCAAGATGCTTTAATTGCTTTAGAGTAATGTCAGATAGAAAAGTAAATGGCTCATTAAATTGGGGGAAACATACACGAGCAATAATGGACTTAAAATGATTGTCTGGAACAGCAGACTTATATTTTTTTGAGTTTATTGTGCCTATGCTAATATTTTGCAATGATTGCAAAATAGATTACATTAAGTTCTTCAACAATAATAGAGAACTTGCAGATGCTCACCCACAATGATTTGTTTTGAAGTGTCACAACTATGTAAACAAAAAACTCTGAAAAGAAGAAAAAAGTATGGAGCGATATGAAGACTATCTTGTAGAGAAATACATAACATTGTCTGAGTAGCTACCACAAAATACTTTATCCTATCACAAACAATTATGCACATATATTATGACTCAGTCAGTCCCACAAAGTTACAAATGACTCTTGGTTCTATTATTGGGATACTATTATGCTACTGTTTCTATCTACCTAACCTATGAAGCTGGTCTCGGTTTCTTATTTGATTTATGTTTCAAGTGCTTTGGTATGCACTGCGAAATTGGTATTGGTATAAGAGGAAACTCGGTCGACAATTAAGATTAGAAAGAAAGATTATGAAAAAGCTGCAGCCAAAAAGATATCAAGATATTGTAGATGCCCACGAGAGAATTGGCAATAAAAATAGAGAGGAATTTTCCAGACCACCAAACATTCCCCTTGCAATGTGAGAAAAATAATATATATAGTCATCAATAAGGAAGACACAAATTATCCACAACTTTAATCAAGACAGGGCTTCATACGAAGCATTCTCGGCAGGTAGAGCCACTTCGGTGGTAGGGGTCTTGAAATAAAAGCCAACAGAGTTATTGGGTTGTGGATAATCCAGTGTCTCCCTCTGTTGGTTTTTATTTTTCAAAAAAACTTATGTCAAAGAAAATTCTCATCAAAAGAGCAGACAAGATGCCTTTTAGTATGATTGCTAATTACTACTCAAACGACATTAGAATTAGTTGGGAGGCATTCTCTTTCCTGTCTTATTTCTTCTGTCAAAGTGATTGATTTTGAATTTCGACTGCCTCATTAGAAAAACACAGGAATTGGTGAATAAGAAAAGTTAGGTCCACTATGAATGAGTTAATAAATAAGTGATATATGATTAGGAAGAAAAGTAGGACACAGGTAAGAAAGGAAGATAATTATCACATAGAATGGAAGTGATGATTTTACACAATGGAAACTCACTATGTTTTATTTGAGCAACTCAGTGAGAATGAAGAATATATGAATAAGGCGACGGACTTAGAAAAAGAATACATCAATGAGATTGAAAAGTTGTGACAATGTACAAAAGACAAATACAATAAGCTGAGGGTCTGAAACAAGGGGAAAAAACCTAAAGTGCTCAAAGAGCAGTTAGTGAAAAAACCTAAAGTGCTCAAAGAGCAGTTAGTGAAAAAAGAGACTAAACCTATTAAACCAGCTAAGGTGAGCCAAAAACCTACAAAAAAGCAGAAAGAAAAACACTGAGTGCTCAAAGAGCAGGATAATACAAGTATTACTTGAAAGACTATACATTCAAATAGTATACATACAGATAATAATACTACAAAGATTATAGAGACTTCGTCTCAAAAAACTTCTAACACATCTGAACAGGATAATTCTTCTGAGGAAATAGCTACTATAGAAGTCAATGGTAACTTAGTAAAAGCAGATGATATGCCAAGTAACTACAGGCACGATATCACAGTGCTGTGCAAAGCTATAAAAGATATAGTCAATTGATGATGACTAGCATACGATAAAGCAGAGGAGAGGAAGTATTGAAAACTAATACTTGATGCAAAAGAGTTCTGAGCAAATGCTGAAAGGTGGAGCTGCTCAAGGAGCAACCTAGCAATATCAGTAGCGAAGTACACAATGGAGAATGATTTTTGGAAGTGACCACTAACTGGACCCAAAGCGATATACTTGAATTATGTTGAGGTGGTAAACAGATGAGTCACAAAAAGTAAATCGAATGTGCCACAACAAAGGAAGATAAAAAGTGCTTTTTAATTTTATTATTATATATCAAATGGCTACTACTAAAAACAACAATGAAGATTTCTACAAAACTTTAACACAAGGTATTAGAAACGAAGTTGATAAACTTATGGATTACTGTGAAAAAAATGACATTCCATTTATGTTTCAATTTGTAATGCTTGCCAAAGAGGAGACAAAAAAGAAAGCTAAAAAATGATTTGTTATCAAGTGAGTTCTCCAGGATAGAAAGGTTTATGCAGCACAATCATTTGAGGCACACAAACTAATCGAAGAGGGCAGAGCAATAATAGATGACTATGAGTGAAGAGTTTTGGAGCAAGATAAATTAAATGGTGTTGCAAAATAATATAATTTATATAACATACATTCATTATGGGAAAAGCAATAAACAGAGAAGAGTTATGAAGGTTGGTTAAACTTGGTAAAGCAAGAACCATTGAGATTGTAATAATAGACCTTCCAGACTGAAAGCACGAGGTTTTAATTTGAGGTGACCAAAGGTCTGCATCAGATGACGGACTTATGGTATCTATGTTGTGTGAAGGTATCTGATTTATACTAAATGTTATGAGACAATACTTGAAGCCAAAGCAATTTAATAAAGAGGTTAAGACTTGTGTGGAACATATAACAAACCAAGCTATATGAAAATATGAGTGAGTACAAAACTTTAAGTAAATCTGCTTTACATTCTTATACATAGCTTATGATACGACCATTCACCCTAATTAAGGAAAACAAAAAACTCAAAGAAGATGTCGCTCGCCTAAATAAACAAAAAATAAGTACCTTCTCAGAGACTACTCAACTCCTCAAATCAATTAGATGACTCAAGGAAAAGTTAAGGGAATTTAGATGAATTAGTTGCATATGAGGAAAGTGTGGTACACCAAAATTCTATAGAACTAAAGTCTATGCTTGAGAGACAAGAGTCGAGTCTGTAAGAAAACTTATGAGTAAACACAAATGATTGGATATAAACTTAATGTTGCTTGCTTACTATAGACAGATAGAGTCATACCCTTGCTTAGATAAATCGGTATATTCCTTTTGGTGAGATGTTCAGAAGTGAGTCATACCTGCACCTTCAAATATAAGAAGGATTATTCAAAGAGAGTTAAGTAAAAACAAGAAGAAATAAAAACTGTATAATGTAGTTGCTATTAAAATTAGCATATTTTATTTAATCAATTTGACTTATGGAACTTACTAAATGTCAAATTACATCATTGGTAGTTTATGGGGTTGGTTTCCTCTTAGGACTAGCACTGGTGTCTATCTATCCTATCCTAATCACTCTTATTCTAGTATCTGGTTTCGGTTTATTCTGAACAGGTAAATGTATAATGGGTGCTTGCGATATCAAGATAGGTAAAAAAACATCATCTTAATGTATAAGATTTTGTTTTACCTACTCTTGCTTTGATATGTTGCAGGACTAACCTATCTGCATTATCAATTGCAATGACAATGTTTAGTTGAAATTCACGAACTACTTAGTGGTTTGCAGAGTGTACCTAAATAATAAATTGGGGGGTTAGTCTCCCCCACTTCTTTATCTACTATCTAATATGAGAAACTTAATATCTTCAATATTTATAGCACTATTCGCTCTACTATTATCTTATGGTATTCTATCAAGATTTTGATACATATACTTCCAATGTGATTTACAGTCGGTTCTAGAAGTCACAGATGATTGAGAGGTTATTTGAGAGTGATTTAACTTCACAATACCCACAGTACTAAATACCGAAAAGGAAGAATGAGTTACAATGAATATATATAAACCAAATAAATGCAACTATCGTTTTACATTTACAAATCCCAATGAATACAACGAAGACACAGAAGACTGTACCGAAGAAGGTGCCTTGAACACATTTGCGACTTGATGATGTGAGACCTGCACCGAAGGCTGTCAATTGAGTGGCAACCAAGTGGGAAGTGGTGAGAACACACAAGCAATTCAAAATGTTCTTGAGTAATCACTGACTGCCAAAAGTAATTAGTTTTGACCACGACCTTTGAACAAGAATAAGTTGATTGGATATGGCAGAATATGTTGTAGCAAATTACACAGCAGAAGACCTAAAAGATTTAACGGTATTCGTACATACAGCAAACCCAGTTTGAGGTACAAATATTGAAAGAGTCTTTAGGGGCAAAGTAAGACAGATAGTAAGAGTCAACCCACTAACTTGGGGTTATCCACAAACAGACTCTGATACAAAAATGACTACCAAAAAAGGGGACCCACTGAGAGATACATTCTAATGAATGGGGCTTCTAATTAGCCCCTTTTTTTATTCTTAATAAATAATTATGTCAGAGAATACTATACTAGAATATGTTAAGTATTATTGCTTTTCTATGAAAGACGGTAGCAAGAAGTTTGTGTCAGAAGAAGATGCACCTGCTGCTATAGCAGAGTATGCTAGAGCAAAGAGAGACAAAGATGTGGTTCGGTTTTGAGATGAGTTCATACACACATTCCAAATAGAAAAGTGAGAGTGGGTTACTCTTTGAGATACACAACAATGGATTGAAGCACAACCAAAAGAAGACCAGATTGCTATTGAAGCAAGAAGGGAGCAAAAAAAGGCTTCAATATGAAAGGACTTCAAAAACCTTTCTGAGATAAAGTGACGATTGGCTAGGTATAAAGCAGGAGAGGTGAGTTTATAAAAAAGACTTGCTTTCTTAATGTTTTTTGTTATATTTGTTATTGAAGTTATTTTATTCGCTTCCTTATAAGTTATGAAATCAAACTACAAATTGTGAAACAACTTGGGCGATGCCTTAAAAAAAGAGATTGAACATCAAGCACAAAAGTTTAATCTTGAGTTTCCAAAAATGGCTATCTTATTTGAGAGTCGAGTAAATGACAGAAGAGAAAAGTGTGCATTTAATACATACCTCAGAAAGAAGGGGTATTCATCAAATTAGTTTTTATCTTTTTCCTTATTATAAAAATGGCTATATGAACAACACAATGAGCAAATTCTATGCTAGTATTATTGGCTGGTATGGGACAGACAGAACCAGAGGCATTCTTCCTTTGAAAGAAAGGTTGAGAAGTAGTAGTACCTAAAGCAAACTATATTGATTGAGAGTTTGTTAGGGCTTACAACGATACCTACAAAGCTAACATCAATTGAACTGAGGTTGATAAGTATGTATTCAAAATGGTCCTCAGACAGGAGGATTGAAGTGATATCATATTCTCTGCAACCTGTAATGGTGCAACAATACCATTCATTAACTCAATCGCTAGTGCAGAAAGTTTGGGTAAAATATATATCAAGTCTTACCTAAAGGAGAGAAATGGTAAAACATATAAGTCTCTATTCGTGCTAAATGATTGAGAGAAAATGGATTGGAAACGAGATATGAATGAGGTGAATAGTTGGAAGACCTTAATAAAGGACCCAGACACTTGAGAAGTCGTTAAAGCAAAATACGATAAAATAGAAAAACGAATGGCTGCAGTTATTGATAAAACTGTCAGTAAAAACTTTAACGAAGGTGGGGAAACTAAAGATGTTGCAGATGAGATTATGGAAATGGAAAAGAAACAGCAAGCAGATACACAGCAAATTACAGAGTCTGAGCAAGACTTCTCGGAGTTCTTAGATGAAAAAGAAGCAGCAGCTAAAGCAAGTAAAGCACCTGCCCCTGCAACAACACCTGCACCTACTGCAAAATCTGTAGCAGATGATGCAACAGCAGTTCAAAATATGCCACCAGAAGAAGCACCAGCAACTACACCTGTAGAGACTGCACCAGCGAAAACGGAAACCCCTATCACGGAACAAATAAAAGCAAAGCAAGAGACTGTTGAAGTATACCCACGAGAAAAAGATATGTAGTCTTTATTCTATTTATACTATGTTTGAAACACTTATATGTGCTATACTCCCTGCCATTATATCGGTTAATGGGTGTAATCTAATCAAACCAAGCTACACAGAAGAAGACAATAAAACACTAGCAGTAAGTCTCGTAAGAGATTTTGCTGACACAGAAGAAGAAATAGGCAACTTGAAAAAGTATGCTCTTAGTTTGCAGACGATACAGAAGGACATAAAAGAACTGGAACCTCTAATATTACCTGCTGTAGAGTCTGAACAAGCCATTAAGGAAACTCCCCAAGAAGCCGAACAGCCAATCGGTGGGGAGACCTTTCTTTGATATGGTAGAGTCACTTCATATTGTTCTCCAAGTACTGGGTACTATCCAGCAGGAACAAATATAAATTGTATGTGACGATGTGATGAAACAGCTAATGGCTTCAAATTAAAGCAATATATGAAAGATACAATAGTGGCTTGTGACCCTATGCGACCTATGTGAACAAAGTTTAGGTTAGATATGGGTCGAGGTTCCTATGAAGTTACTTGTTTGGATAGATGACCTGCAATACAATGAAAGACTAGGTTTGATTTATGGAACTGAATATGAGGTGCAGCCTGCACAGAAGCATTTACTCAAACTTATGATTGAACTGCAATATATCTAATAGAGTAATACTGTATAATGATTGCGATATTTACATCTTCATTCACTTATGAAAGATAAGTACTCCAATCATCATTGTTTCCCTATTTCGTTGTGGTGAGTTCACCACGAAAGTAATATTGCAAGAGTAGTGAATGGATTACATAAAGAAATACACCAAACACTAGACCTAAAATACAGTATAGTTAGGAAGGCTAGAATGAAATTAAATGATGTTTTAGTCCGAACACCAGCAAAGATAAAAGACAGACAAAATATACAAAGAAAATATTTCGAAAACCTTGACCTCTTGCCAAAAAAATGAGTAATTCTACACGAGAGGAAGTTTACGGACCAGGTTAAGTACAGAGAGAGTCAGTTAAATTGAATGAATGCTGTATCTTGAAGAGATAAATATAAAGTAAATCAAGAACTCAAAAGGTATCTTTGAAGGTCAGAGCCAAACAGTGCCTTACTCGATAGTGCTAAAGAAAAACTTGAAACTATTTTTGAACTTGAAATACAAAGGTGTTTATCTCAATTAAAATTCATTCAAGATGTATATGAAATCAAGGAGGAAAAAAGGAACATCTAAATACTTTTCAAAAAAAAGAATAATAGATTGAATAAAGTTTGACTCTAAACAAGAGGCAGTGTATTATGAGTTCTTAAAAAAACAGCTGGAAAGTGGTGAGATTAAATCATTTGAATGTCACCCAACATATGAGTTGCTTCCAAAGTTTAGAGACAATCAAGGAAGGGCACACAGAACTATGACATACATAGCAGACTTCATCATCAAACACAATGACTGAACTATAGAAGTTATAGATATAAAGTGAATGGCTACTGAGGTCGCCAAGATAAAGAAGAAACTTTTTTTACATAGATACCCTCACATAAAACTGACTCGGTTAGTTTATGTTGTCAAAAGGTGATGACGACTTTCTTGGGAAGACAACCATAGAATGAAGAGGGAAGAAAAGAAAGCAAAAAATGCAAGCACACACTAGGGACCGACTTAGGTCTAGAAAAAAAGAAGTAGATGACTATGTGCCTTGCGAATTGTGTCGCAGGGACCCAGTTGTTGATGTCCACCATTTAGATTGATGAATGGGAAAAAGAAAGCATAGAAGAGATTGAAGTGATTTAATTGGTTTATGTAGGAGTTGTCATAATGTCGTCCACGACAACAATAATCACGAAGTGGAGTTAAAACTGATTAAACTAATATCATCAATTCTAATGAATAAATAGGTTGATATTATATATATTTTATTTATTATCTTGTTATGAAAAATGCCAAGAAGGTTAAAATCGTAGTTACAGAAAGGTCGACTCCAGAAGGTATAGATATATTTATGCCGACTAAGTCATTTATGAAATTGCCAGGAGAGTGGTGAGACAGGATTGCAAATCTACTAATCACTAGATGAGCAAAAAAGATTGAGGCAAACATAACCTGTGCAAGAAGACTCAATACATTAGTTCCAGGAGCAGCAACACAATGCAACATTATTCCATATACAAAGCAAATTTTATTCTCTTTTAATAAATAATGGCTATCTGAAAAGATATTGAAAAACTTGCTGATGAAGCAATAGAAACACAGGAAAAATCATCTGGGTTTGATATAGAAACAATCAGAGCAGATATTGATAATATGCTTTGAATTAAGCATCTTTCTTTCTCTGCTGTTAGAACATTGATGACGAATGAGCAGAGGTTCTATAGATGATACATACTGGGTCAGCGAGATGAGTTTAAGTCAAGACCTGCTACCATTATGGGTAATGGTGTTCACGATGCCATAGAGTACCTTTGGAACAATATGCCATTTGATGAAGAGTGGTATAAGAAAAACATTCTCAAAAAAAGAAAATATGAAACAAAGTTAAAAGTTTGGAGAGAGGAAGTGATATCTAAACTTCCAATGAAAAAAGCTATGAAAGTTTGTATGGATAGAATTACAAAAGAAACCACAGGAGAAAAGGGAAAGAATGTTATTCGATGAAAGACTCAAGATGAAGATACAGTAAGAGAAGCTGCTAGAATATCTTTAATAGGTTATGCAAAAAACCTACCAATCTATCTCCCTATTGCAGCAGAGTGAAAGGTTATGTACGAAGACCCATTACTCTTACTCCCAATCAAGATGAAGATTGATTTGGTAGCTAGAGACCACGACAATAAACTCGTTGTTGTTGACCATAAAACGGTATCAAACTGATATCAAAAGATAAATGGTGAGTTCTATCCAGACTTCGATATGCAGTGATGATTGTATAAGCTGTGAGTGGAAAAACAATTATGAGAGAAGGTGGATAGAGTTATATTTGACCAGGTCTTAAAAGGTAAATTAAATATTCCAGGAAGACGATATCAAGCTGAATTGAGAGAAGCAATGGAAAAAGCTGGATTATCTATTTCAGATGAAGAAACAGGTAAGTGGCTTACAAACGACCAAATGAAAGAGATACTGATTTCAAAAGAAATAATCAAGTATCCAGACAGACTGCAACCATACACTTTATGAGAAGATGATTTTGAAAGAATTGAGTTCTCAGCAAGGAGGGTGGCTAATGATACATTAGTTAGGGCATATGTACTTATAAAAATGTGAGCACCATTCTATCCAAACTTCTTCGACTTTGAAGATTGACAGGAGTCTTACTTAGATTGGTTGTCCGAACACCTTTAATTCAAATATAATATAATGTCGCACTTACCAGAAATTGTCAAAGACAAATTGTATTCAACACAAGAGTTGAAATCACTATTGTGATATACTTCTAATTTCTGAATTAGAAATTTCATAATCAATGAGATTATGCCTAACTACCCAGACCTGGTTGTAGTAAGGTGAACACAAAAAAAGAAAAGGAGATTTGTTATGTGAGAAGCGATACTCAAATACCGAGAGTCGCAATCGGCTTAGCTTCTTGACTATTAGAGAGTACTTTCGTATACAGAGAGTACTTTTCTTTTAGTTGGATAACTATTTATGAAAGACCTCTGTGATATAGTTAGGTATTACAAGGTGGATAAAAACAAAGCTAGGGAGCACTTATACTTAGTACTTCGTAAAGTAATGAGGTCGGTATATAATATTCGTTGAATTGATGTAAACTCTTGACACTGATTACATTGATTTGATGATTTAGTTAATGAGGTGTTTATTCACTTAGACAACTTAATAGCAGAATGAGTCATCAATACAGATGACTATGATGATTTTCAAACCAAAAAATATATATACCGTGCAATACAAATAAAGACAAGGAACCTCTATAAACAGAGGAAATTTTTTGATGTTCCATTCTGAGCAGACTGAAAAGCAATTAAGACAGTAAACAAACATACCCCTATGGGAACCGTAACATATTTTGTACAGAAGGATAAACCCAAGATAAGTCAAACGATACCTCGTGTAGCAAAGAAAATATCTAAAGAAATAAAATTATTACTTCTGAGGAAAAGCCCCAAACAAAAAAGAAAGTCCAGGAAGTATAAGTATTACAACTATGCAAATGTATGAAATACCGATGAGCAAGAGTATATGCTTTCAGAAGAAGTGGATATGGTTCAGATTATGGACAACACATATCAATACGAGGCAATACTAAGATGATTTAATAGAGTTCTAAGTTTAGAGGAAAAGGATATCTTTCACAAAAGGTTTGAATTATGAATGAGGATAACTGAGATATCAGATACACTAGAACTTTCAAAAAGTGCAGTAATTAAAACCTGTAATTTAATTATTAAAAAAATTAAAAGATATGTCTACAATCAAGAGGACTATTATAGAGCCTTGTATTCCAAATCCGATTGAGGTTCCTGTAAGGATAACTGACCTTGAGGGGAAGAAGCCTCGACGAGATGAGAGACAGACTGATGAGCAGAGAGCGAGTAACTATCAGTTTGGTAGTATAGTTCACACGGTTCTTTTGTGAGCACTGCACTGCCCACCTAAAAAGCAGATGCTCTATGAGTATTACAGACCTCGACTGACCAAGAAAGAAAAGATATTATTGAAGCATCGGTTTTGACAAATTGATGATTTGCCAGAACTTCTTATGGTCGAACAACCTATGAGGGAAGTCTTTGAGTTCGGAAAGTACAAAGTCGTCTTGTTTTGAAAGTGTGATTGAATATATATAAAGAATAATAGTATATTTATTATCGACTTAAAGACTCGTGCACACAAAGCTGATATCGCAGAATTACAGGAAATCTACCAACTCAAGGGCTATGGTTACTTGCACAGGTGCGAGAACATTGAGTGGTGGAACTTCATAAAGAAACCTAAGGAGGATAAACAGGTCGTATCATTCAAGATAAACCTTGAACAGGCACAGAACGAAACTGTGGATAGAATAACACAGTATTTATCCAAAAATTATGGCTATCAATGAAAGCACCTATCAAGACCTTCATAAAGGAAGGGAGACAAGTATGAGAATTAGAGTGGTCTGCTGGACATTTCTTATTCGACCTATGACCACTGGTTGATACAATCTTAAAGCCCTTCAAAAAATCAAGCTGAGGCAAATCAGCTGATGCTTCTTTCAGAAGGAAGGTGAGACAAGTTATTGAAAAGCGAAGAAAGTATGCAATAGTATTGGAACCAAATGCAGATAAGTTTGAGCCTCTACCACATATCAATGCAGCTATTATTGATATGATATGAGAAGACCGAGAAAAAAGCATTTCACAAATTAAAAGTAAATACTGATTAGCACACTTCGTTGTTGATACATTTATTAAGGCAGCTTGAAGTACTACTAATTGACAACCAACTTACTATGCGAAGGAAATGAGAAAAGATAAACTCGGTATTTCTGTCCCAGAAGCACAGGTAGTTAAAACCACCAAGAGACCAGCCGAGACTATCACAACAATACCAAGAGGAGATTGAGCAGGTCAACATATGCAAATAGCCTCAGAAATGGCTACTCCTCGTGCCAAGAATGGAAATGCGAGGAAGAATACATCACAATCCTTACAAGTATCCACTTGATGAGGTTGAGGCAAAAGAGTTGATGAAGAATGAATAGCAATCAAAGAGGTAGCAATACCCTCTGTAAAGGAATGAAAAACCGACAAAATAAAGAAAATTGTAGAAAGACCTGGTCGTGTAAAAAAGCCGAAGTTCCAGACAGGTGTTTCTAAAGTAACATCTTGATGAGTTGACTGATGAGATACCAAAAGACTTAGAGAGGCAAACAAGAAGCAAGTAGCACATAGACCACCTCCTGCAGCTGTAAAGAAAAAATGAGCGACAATAGATACTAATGAGAAACCGCAAGAGGAGAAAGAAGATACAATACAGGCTTGAATAATGGACCATTATGTTGATTATCAAAAGACAGCAGAAGACCTAATGGACCCATTACTAAAAGATGTGGTCGTTGGACCTCGCTAAATTTGTTTTTACCTTATTATTATATACTTATGTTGATTAAAAGATGAATTGCTAAAACTCTCGTAGATGCTTACAACGGTCTAATTAGCTTGGATACAAAGCTATCTGAGGCTGGAGTTGAGTTTATGTCTCTTGAGCAAAAGGTTAAGCTATGGAAGTATGGGTCTAAATTGAGAGATGCTGTACTAAAAGTAGCAGAAGAAAACAATGCTTACAACCAAGAAGTATTTGAAGAGTTCTTCAAAGACGGTGGAAGTGAGTCAGAGGCTGGTAAGAGAATGCTCTCGGAAGAGAACCAACCAAAGGCAGATGCTAAGGTTCGCAAGTTCCTAGAAGAAGAAGTTGAAGTAGATTGCCCTAAGTTCAACATCGAAGTACTTAATGCTAATCTTATTCCTCTACAACTATACTCTGGTATAAAGGTAGGCTTCTGAGATAATGTTAAGTTCCTAAATGTGCCACATTCAGTGAATAAGGTTGAAGTAGACCAGGAAACTGGAGCAGCAGAATAAAACTGTATAATATATATGATTTTATCAATTATATAATTACTATGCTAGTTTCAAAAAACAGTCCTCGTTATAACAAAAAGAAGGCTACACCCAAGAAAAAAACATCAAGAAGAAAGAGTAGTAGTTCAAATGGTCACAATACTGACCCTGCTATGCCTAGTATTTCTTGAGAAGAAAGGGTCAGTGTCAGAAAAATAAAAAATGGATATCTTATCAACAAGTCTTGGTCAGACAAGAAAGGTAGGTATAAATCAGAAGACACATACTCTTCTGATAATCCATTAAAGTAAAAGTGACAAACGGTGTTTGACAGAAAAACCCTACTCGTTATGAGTAGGGTTTTCTGATATAGTAGCCTTAAATGATTATGTACACTCATCATTTAACATTTTTGTCGTCTCATATCTCAATCAACATCTCTTACTCGTTCTACCTCCCAACTAAACCCTGCTCTCGGTTCTAGTGAGTTATTACCTGCAAGATGTCATCAAACAAGACCTGCGTGCCTGTATATCAAGCATCAATCTTCTCACATACCTGGTCGAACCGTTCAGTCTGGTGCATTCGTTAATCAGTTATCCATTCTTCAACCAGCGAACAGTAATGTACCAGCAGGTAGGAAGAATGTCTTTGTACCTCAATATTCGTACTGTTTTAAGTCATTTGAGTTGGCTCAAGCATATCAATTTGATATCTGATTTAGTGGAGCATTATTAGCTTCTCAATACTTAGAGTCAATAAATACAAATGGTGCAACTGAACCCATTAGTATAGTTCTAAAGGCATTCACTCAGTAATTCACATCAGCTGCTCAATCTAGCGATAATCTATATCGTCAATCTTTTACTACTCTTAATGCTCAAACGCTGACTGTATCTCAACTTGGCAATGTTAGTATCGCAGTTTCTGCTATTATTCATCAACAAACATCTTGGTCAACTAGGTCAGAAGGTATAAAGAACCGTCAACTATTTTGTATATCTGCAGCACCTCAAGACTCATAGCAAACTTCATAGTCAGTAGACATAAATCTTTTTGCAAATGGTTTACAAAAACAACAGTCTTTTAGACTAAATGTCATACTACAACCAGTCTTATCTATATCTATACATCACTCAAATGCCTCATTGATTAGGTCTTCAAGATACATAGGAGGACAAGATGCTCTCATTGCTACCTTCTCATCTTTATCTACTGGTGTATTTATAGGACACAACTCTAACACATACCTACCGTCTGGTAATTGTTTCTCGTTTATTGTGAATAATGAATTATCACAGCTGGTTAGTTTTTCAACTAAAAATCCTGGAGTATCATCAGAGTTTACTCATACCAATTGGTCTGGCTTGTCACAGCAACTTGAGGTAAGCAAAAATTTATTTCAAACCTGGTCGATATTTATTGAACCGTCTGGCGACTCAACCATTACATCAATATCAAGTTCGTATATTTTACCACACCTAGTTTCTATTACCTCTTCAAATTTGGTTACAAATGGAGAGTTTTCGTATTGCACATCAATGATTGCCATATTCTGACAGGTTGGTGTGCTGCAGCATCAGCATCAAGACATATTATTTTTATATAATCTAAATTATTCAATTAGATTATACAGTTTTAAGTATAAGAAAAACCCTCCGAAGAGGGTTTTGTTTATTTTATAGTAAACTTATCTCAATACACTCTAGCGATATGAGCGAACTCATTACCATTTAGTTTGCTTCATTCCATAACTTCTATATCAATATTTTCAATATCGTAATCAACTTCTTGTGACCTAGCCTTTTCAACTTTTTCTTGATATTCTTTATATTTTCATTTTTCTATATTTCCTTCACTGTTTGTATAGGAAGCATTTAACTTTTTAAGTGCCACATCAAGAGGCTTTAGTACTGTTTCAAGTTTTATTTTTATTTCTGCTATCTTCATAACAGAAATGACTTCAACAACATTACTTGAAAGGCTAGTCAATCAGATATACAAATTATCTAAATCGTTTAGAGATTTTTTCATTATATATGAAATAATATTATAAAATATAACATATATAACAAAATTTTTTGTAAAATCAATAAATTTATAATTGTATATCTTCTGGTTTTACCTTGTATGGCTTAATACCTTGTCTTTTTAGTTCATTTTCTGCATTTTTTCTGTATTTTTTCACATTAAATCAAACATTATCTCCAACTTTTATTTTACTAATTTCTTTTATATCTTTTTCGTATGTTAAAATTTGTTCTTTCATATTTGAAATATGGCTATTGAGATTTTCTATTAACTCTTTTTTTCATTCAACAGCTTCTTTATAATCTTTTTTTAGTTGATTTTTATTAAAGTCAGATATACTATATTTAATATCTTTTAGGGCTTCAATCTTATTTTTGATAAATACATTATCAGTAGAAGAGTCTTCTTCTAAAGATTTCTCTAAGAATTTTATTTGACTTAAAATTCAATCTTGAAATTGTTTTTTCATAACACTCACTATCTCATCAACAGTTTTTACTTCATTTTCTTTTGCTCTATCTAATTTTTTAGAAAAAATTTCAATTCTTTCTTTTAGACCAATTATGTTTTTCTCAAGAACCTCTTTTTTTGTTTTTTTGAAAACCCTAATTCAGTCCTTAGTAGTTATCATTGAGTCAATTCATTCTGGGTGTCAATCAGAGACTAATCTAGGATAACTAAAAAGAACAAAATCACCAATATTTGATATTCAGTTTTTTTTAAGTTGCTTCCACTCACTTATAATTTTTTTGTCTTTAGAGTCACCTGGACTTTGAATTGTGTAAGTCATAATTTTATAGAATAAATTGTAAATAATTTATGAAGAAAGACCTAATTAGGTCTTTCTCCTTATAGCTATTTCTGCGGTTCAAGGTGCTACAGCAATACCTGCTTGTGCAGCATCTACCCAGAACACTTCTCAAAGAGCAACATTTGCAACTCAAGTAGGAGTATTTATATAACTACCTCTATTGTGGTCAACAAATATATTTTGGAAATATGCTTGTTGATTTCTTGTATGAGATGTTGCAGTGTGAACTAATCAATTACAAGCAATCATAGTATGACTTCTACCTGTAAGGTTTGTCATAGATGATGCCTCTGTATATAGCATAGAGTGCATAGCATTGTCTCATACAATGTCACATACAAAAGAACCTAAGAAACCAAGTCTTTGTGCTCAATTTACACTACTTGTAATAGTAGTTTGATTTGAACTTAAATGATGCCATCGGTCTCAAGAGTCAAATCAATTTCATCATCAAGCTCAAGTATTATCAGATGAAGCAAAGTTCGCTCCCAACATTACTCAATCTCAAGAGTTTCTCATAAAGTTATTGTGACCATTTATCATAGACATAGCGTGTCATTCTCTATCCAAAGCGGTTGCTATACCTCAGATAACAGTATTTCCAAATCCTCATATATTCAATGAAGCATCTGCATCTTGAGTTAAATTATCTAAACCACTCATTAAATCATCAGAAGCTTGTCTCAAATGATTTGGATTTGTGATTAAAATATTTCTCAATCAGAATTGACCAGACCTTGTTGCACTATTCATAACTAATAGTCTTCAAAGTTGGAAATTATAAGTACTTGATATTCAATTATCAGACAATATATCTCAGTCTCTACCTCACTGTAAATTATATGAAGCATCAAGATTAGTTGAGCTTATTAAGTTGTCTCTACTAGCAATCTGCACATTATCTCTACAAAATCAATTTCAAGGAATTATGCTACTACGTGTATCTCAAATTTGAGCAGACAATCAAGAACTAATGAAGCTTCAACTAGAAGCTAGTTGTGCAGATTGATTTCATCAGTCAATCGTTGTTCAATTTGAAGAATATGCTCAATGTATTCTTGTTGTATTTCATATTAGGGTAACATTTTGTGAACCTAAAGCAACTTGCCTGTGATTATTTGTGACTCAAACTATACCTCCTGTAAGAGCATCATTAGAGTCCATACCACTTGTGAGTACATTTTTACCTCCAGGTGTAGTTATTGAACCACTATGGACTGCATCAATGTGCATACTTCTATGATAAACTGCTTTATCACAAAAAGGATTGTATTTTCTTCCGTCTTCATCTAAGAAGTCAAATGCACTAACTTCAACTTTTCTTGTATTTCAACTCGCACAAACAGCTATGCTGTCATTACACACTAAAGATGTCACCGCTGTAAGAGAACATAGATTGAGTCTTGGTGTAAATACTGGAGATGTTGCAGTTCAAGAAGGAACTACATCAATACCGTATCAACTTACAACACTTGCACAACAATCATCTGCTCAACCAAATGGTCCTATAGTTATAGTATCATCTGTTCCGTCTTCAAACTCTCGTGTAAGAGTCACTGTTCAATCAGCATTGAACACAAAGTTTGTGATATCAGAAACAGTATTATCACAATCTGGATAAGGAAGAGTGAAGTTAAATGAGTTTCCACAAGAGTCTGTCATAGCTATATTTGCTTGACAGTTTGCTGCATCAAGAGCAGGAACAGCAGATGTGATTACACAATCAGCAAGTGTGATTACTTCATCAAATGTACTTCCGTCTTCTAAGGTGTATGTTATTGTAATAGTATTTGTGTCTGGGTCGTAAACTGGGTCTGCATCTACAATAGTATTATCACAGTCTGGTATTGGCACATTTGCATCAAATGTCCCTCAACAAGAGTCTGTCACAGTGAGTATCACATTACAGGCTGTTCATAGAGCACCTGTGACACTTTCTATTACACACTCTGGTGCTGTATTAGAAATCACACCAGTATTAGAGATACTTATTCAATCTCCTGGTGTAAAGCAAGTTCTAGCTATAGCACATATTTCTTCTGGTGTTGACTTACAAGAACCACAACCTCAACAACCACCTTTTCAACCACCTCTGTTTACGACGGTAATATGAGTGTGTCCTCAATTGGAATTACTCTCTCTAGATTTAGGAGAGGCTTTCTTCTTCACTCTATATCAAGCACCAGTCATTGTAGTTTTCTTTCTCTTAGCCATTAGAGTTATATATAAATTAAAGTAGTCACTTCGCTCTTAATCGTTTCTTTGGAACCCCTCATACATATTGGTCACTTTTTGGATAGTATCATTTATTCGGTATCTTACCTTCCTTCTTCATTTTCTCTACTCTTTCTTGTCGCTCTCTCTTTGATTGTTCCTGCTTTTCTGTCTTTTCTTTTGCCATACAGTTGTCACACTTTGTTTTTGCTGGGCAGGTGCTGCACACAGGACCTCAGCATTCTATGCACCTTTTATCTAGAGATACCATTCAGATATATTATACAGAAATAAATAAGTCGACTTACTTAGCTTTTTTCTTTCATTCGTCTCAACCCTTTGTATAAAAATATCTCTCTAGACATTTAGGGAGTTTAATTCTAGTGCTCTTTCGTTTGAGCCTATTTTTATAGGGCTTCCTACAATATTTGCAGGTACCTTTTGTACTATATCATCATCAAGAACAGCCTATACAAGTCATCTTCTTTTAATTCTTTTATAAAGATTTTTGAGTTTCACTTTTCATCTAACTAATTTGTAGTGATGTTTCGGTCTTCCTGTATTTCTTGAGGCTCTATCAATAAGCCTTTCACTCTTCGTCATCTTCGCTCTTTTCCTTCAATAGTCTGTATATTCCAGTGTTCATTTTTTGAATATCCCATATGTCTCAAAAGACTTTTTGGTTATTCATTCTGCTTGCTTTTGAGTCTTTCATTGACTCTTTAACTTCTTTACTGTTTGTTCATATAATCACATCAAATATATTATACAGAATTAAGGCTGAGGTATTCAGAACTCATCATACATCATAACTGCTGCTTTGTGTATTGCTTCTTTTGTGTCTTGGTTGCTTGCCTTGTCGTGTCGGTAACCAAGCAATGCTCTCGTCTTTATTAGATATTCTTTGTACTTCTGACTTATTGAAACAATTGGTCTAGCAGGCAATGTATTGCCGAGTTCTGCCTTCCTGTAGTCTCGGAATGTAGCATACTCTGAGTTCCAAAAGTTGTCTCAAAAGTCTCGCTTTCTTCCAGGAGATATATCCTTATGCCTCAACACATCTTCATATGTTGTTCACATAATAGTGTGAAGGTATTGCACTAATTCCTTAAATGATTTTTTTTGTGCTTTAGTGAAGTTGTGTCAGTCTGAAACAATCTCTATTCACACAGTACTATAATTTAGATTAGTTTTTCATTGTCGTGAAGAAACACCTGCGTGCCGAGTAGCAAGATTAGGTGGTGCCAATTCATACACATCTCAGTTTGTGAATATCAAGTAATTGCAACTCACTGTGTTCTGTCTTATATTATAATCAGTCGGTCTACTTGCATCTCTATTACAAAGGTAATTCAAAAGTCCCTCGTTTGAGCCAGGTCCTGTATGATGTCATATAATTTTCCACATAGTATTTCTTGTCTGGAAATGTTTTGTGGTCCTATGAGTCTTGATTAACTTCATAATCAGAGTGGGTGTTTTCTAAAAGTTCCTGTAGACTATCCTCCTTTGTTGGAAAAAGAAATTTGAATGCTTCGTATTCTCATACAGCAGCAAATCAGATAGCTAGTCACTCAATAATTATTTCCCTAATAGCTAATCACTGTATAAGTGCAGCTAAACCTAGACCAAAGATTAAGGCAACTATAGGTAGTCGTCTCTTGTCTTTTATGAATGGTTTAACTATAGCTATTAAATAAATAATTGCTGTAGGTGAGGCTACCATAAGTATTGCATCAGTTGCTTCCATAGTGATATAATTATTATAATAAAATTACTTTCATATATTTTTTATTTCATTTTCTATATCATTTAATTGTCATTTTATTTCTCACATACTCTGTATGAAAAAGTCTATTCTTTGTTCAATAAGTTTTCAATCAGAAGCAGTAAATCTGTCTTCCTCAATAGAAGAGACTCTTGCATCGAGCCTAGTCAAGAAGACAGTGAAATATACCACTTGTAGTATTATTGTTATAATCAGACCGTAAGATACTTTTCTGTCAAAAGACATTTCCTTTATTCATTCTGCCATTCATATCATTTAATATGTAAATGCTTCTAATAATATTATACAGTTTTATAGTATGCTACTATCTTTTTTGCAGTATCTTTCTTATAGTCATCTACTGATGCTTTAATTCACAGGTTATTAGCTATGTCAACTAATTCCTCTTCTCAAAACTGTTTCATTAGTTTGGAGAAACTCATTCATTTACCCCTCTGTTCCTTTTTTGTTTCGGTTTTTTCTGTTTTCTCGTCATCAGTGTTTTTACTACCTGCAACTAGGACATCTCTCTTCTTATCAATTTCTTGCTGGTCTATTTTTTTGAACTTAGCCTCTATTAAACCTTGTAGTCTATTTTTTTCAATCACCATATCTTCGTTGACTGACTCTGGCTTTTGAGGGTCTCAAAAAACATCTATGTAGTAGGGTTGACCGTGACTACTGAGTTGTTCGATGTCTTTTTCCGTTTTGATTATTAGTTGTTTCATAGCAAATATTTAAGGATAAATTATGCTCTAATGTATTTTATATGAAGCATTACATAGTAGTTACCTGCTTGGTCCTTATTGTTGTATTGACCTATATAGACTCTTTGTGTTGAACTTCGTTCTGTCAATTCTTTATTCATAACTGGTGCATCTGGGAGTGCACCTGGTTTCGCTCCAGCAGGAGTTGTGTCATCTGCATTTGGATTTCAGCTGTATCTATAGTTACCTTCTGACTTAATTTGAGGTGGTCTATAGCCTGCAAAACTAGGTACTTGAATATAAGCTCGCCCAGTAGCATTTGTTGCCTGGACTCTAAGTCTGATATAGAAGTCTTGGACATCTTTCTTTTGACAGTTAAAGTTTTCTACAACATACCTATAAACATCAGTTACTATTGTTTGATTTAGTGTTGCAGTCCCAGCGACGGTAATAACTGGTGTAGCTAGGTTTGTGAATGTAGGGCAAGGTGGAATAATCAACTCAGAGTTTCATCAACTTATAGAAAGCACTCAAGTTGTAGGATTAAATGAAAGTGTCTGATTGTCATTATCGGTGAGGTTTGCTATAGTCGTATTTATGGTATTTATTTGAGTCTGCAACTCATCACAACAGGTTGTATCTCACAACTGGTCAGATAATGTATTTATTTGATTTTGAAGGTCCTCGCAATCACACTCATTTATTATCATACCTTCACAGTATGTAACAGCAGAGTCCACATATGTAGTTTCAAAATCAATAGCTATGTGTCGGTATTTTGCATCATAAACATCTGCACCTCAACCATTATCGTCTTGTGTAACTTTGAACTCAAATCAATTAGCAGTTCTGGTTCCCTCGTCAACGGAAATTTTAGGAACATCTCTAGTTGAGATATTTTCCTCTGCTCAAGTCAAAACAACATATTTATCTCCGTCTGGGTGAGGAGTATCAAAAACCATTCTATGGTGACCTGTAGCTATTGTTTCTATTGTACAGCACCTTGTCTGAACAATAGTAGCATCATCTAATCAAGAAGCAGAAGCAAACAACATAATTGCTTTCTTCTTTTTCAATATAGAAACACAGCTAGAATTATTAGCCATAGCTGTAGCTATCTTATCTATTGAGTCTTGACATATATTTATAGTGTGCATAGGTAAGTTTTAGTTAATAAATTGTCCTGGCTCTCACTTGAATGGATACAGGTCTAGCTTAAATCATTTGAATTTTAGTAATCAAACTGTCTTTGGGTACAATCTTTTGTCGTCTATAAACATTTCTTCTATCTCCTCCATACTCATTGCCTTGTCTCATATGTATGGGTTTATATCTATATCAGACAATTTGAACCTTTTAGGATATATTCAGTCTCGTGTTTTTTTTGCCTTCTTTATCTTCCATACATCTGGCTCTTCTGTCTCGGTTAATTTATCTATGTATGCTGGACTATATGTGCATAATCTTAACCTAACTTCTGGATAATTTTTCTTGAAAAAATCACGAATGGTATCCAATCTTGAGAGATATCTGTCTCAGATAGGAAGCGAGTAAATATCACGATTTTTTTTGATATTATTTCGCCTCTGTAGAGTTCAAGGTAGATGTTCAAGGACTTTTTTTCAGCCCTTGATTTTCCACCTTTTCTTTAGAATTTTCATATCAATCATACTGGATACATTCATAATAAATTAGCACTGTGCTGCAGAACCTGTTTGAGTATCTCATTCATCATCAACCACAGACCGTGTTCCAGCTGCATCATCATATGTGTTTGTCCAATTCTTACCTCAAGTGGTGAGTATAGTTACACTAACATTCCCAATACCTGTAGGAACAGTTATACAAAGAATTGAGTTTTTATCTTCTGCATCTAATCCAGAAGAAACTACACCATAGTTGCCTCAGATAGAATTAAATGCTTCAATGAAGTTGGTTATAAATGGTTTTCAATCATCACCTTCTCAGACCGTTAAGTCTCAAGTTATTGGTATTTTAATTTCACCTCCTTCTCAGCAATCTCAACCTTTGTAGTTGATTACTATTTCAGAGCCTTCCATTGTTGCTTGAGAGAAACTTGAAGGGTCAACATCAAATTTAACTCTTCAAACTACTGATTTTCCTGTTCCTGTTAAGCAAGGATTTTCCGTTTCTTCATCACAATCTCCTGTCCCACAACATTTACAGTCTGGTAGAAGTGTTATCCCTCAACTAACATCAATAGGTTTTCACATCTTATCCAAATAAGTTGTTCCTACTGGTGTCTGTCACTCGAATACTCACACAGGAGTTACCTCTGCTGCAACTCAATCAATCTCTGCACAAACAGTTTCTACAGGAACTAGGTTAGTTGATAATGCTGCTAGTTGGTCAGCACAAAGTCTTACAATTTTCATAGTTAATTGGATAAGGGTAAAATAAATGGGTTACTTGTTTCCTCTTCTTCACAACATCATTCTCATATTTTTGTCTCTTCTCCTATATCTAGCAGATACGGATTTTCGACTATCACGGACTCACCACAA
>Ga0114957_1001179_pt1 | contig 30082 bp, 26 predicted proteins | sample BantaG_FD_87175 | JGI IMG/M metagenome (GOLD analysis project Ga0114957, IMG submission 87175) | Marine algal microbial communities from Bantry Bay, Ireland - BantryBay_4 metaG | ecosystem: Host-associated > Algae > Red algae > Unclassified | place: Bantry Bay, Ireland | collected 2014-11-21
GCAGCCGTCTTCTCCTGTGCAGCCGTCTGCTCCTGTGCAGCCGTCTGCTCCTGTGCAGCCGTCTGCTCCTGTGCAGCCGTCTGCTCCTGTGCAGCCGCCAGCGCCGACGCCGTTTCAGGCAGCGGAATTCACGCCCCAGCCTCAGCAGGCCGCTGTTGAGGAGACGCCTCGTCTCGCTGAGAACGCCGATGCCATCGACGATTTGCTGCGGCAGTTCCGCTCCCGGAACGACACTTAGGGGGGGTGTTTGGTAAGCCGCGGGTGGGTGTCTTCTGTTTAAAGGAAGGAGGGTCTGCCATGCGGCGCTGTCTTTGCTGGCGAGGCCAGCGGGGAGTTGAGTTGGACTGCGTGGGCGAGTTTATGATGAGCAATTGGGGGCGCTCTTTGGGTGCTTGGAGTGCGGGTGCTGGATTGAGGGAATGAGGGCTAGAGAGGGAAGAATTTTTATTTTTTTCTAAGGTTTCCTAGACTCGGCTATTCAGGGGCCGGGGGTTAGCTTAGATGTTGTTCGAGGACTTGGAATGACTCACCTGCGCCGCCGAGGGTGGCTTGAGGGGAGAATTCGGCTTGGGATCGGAGGGGAGATGGGTGGAGGGAAATCTCGCGGCCCCAGGCGATGAGGTCATCAAAATTGACGTCAAAGGTGAGGTCTTGTTGACCTGGGTTGCGGTAGGCGTCGGGAGGCCAGAGGAGCTGATGGTGGGCGTAGGCGCGGAGGGTGCCTGCGGGCCGGCGATGGTAGATCTCGGTGGCGGTTCCGCCGTAGTCGATGGTGAGGACGGCGCCTTTTTTTAGGCGGGAGAGTTCTTTTTTGATCCATTGGTGGATGGATTCGGCGATCTCGAGACGCTGGTTTTCCGGCCAGAATTGATCGAAGAGGGTGGAGGTGGGGAGGTTTGGCGACGGGGCGGGACGCCCCGGCCACTTTTGCCAGTGCTCGCGCAGGCCATCGAGGTGGAGTTCTTCGAAGCCGTCTGCGCTTTTGCGGAAGATGCGGACGGGGAAGGCGTCGAAGAATTCGTTCGAGATGATGAGTGCTTCGGAGTCGGTCTTTTCGAGCGCTTCGGTGAGGGTGGCGTGCCAGTGCGGTTTTTTTCCGAGGCGCTTTTTTTGGCGTTCGCGGAGGTGGGGGGAGATTTCGACGAGGTGGTAGTGGAGTTTCCGGCGCTGGAGGAAGGGGAGGGCGGCGCGGATGTCAGCGGCGAGCGAGCCATCGCCGGGGCCGAGTTCGATGACGGGGAGGGGTTTGCCGAAGTGAGACCACTTTTCGAGGATCCATGCTGCGATGGATTGGGCGAGGGCTTTGGTAAGCTTCGGGGTGGTGGTGAAATCTCCCCGGGCGCCGAGGATGGGGCGGGGGGTGGTGTAGTAGCCGGAGGGCCCGTAGAGGGCGCGGGCCATGAAGTGGTCGAATCTCTCGGGGGGCATTTTTTAGCGAAGCTCTTCGGCAAGGGCTTGGCATGCTTTGATGTCGAGTTTCCCGGAGGCGAGGACGGGGATGTGATCGGTGGGGATGATGGTTTTAGGGCACCAGAGGGAGGGGAGGCCTTCGTCAAGGAGCTTGTAGCGGATGTCGAGGGCCTCTTGTTCGAGGGCTTCTCCGGCGATGGTGGAGAGGAGGAGGATGGCTTCGCCTTTTTTCGGGTCGGGGACGCCGACGATGGCGATCTTTCGCTCGGTTTCGTTATCGAGACCGAGGACTTTGTTGACGGCGGCCTCGACGTTTTCGTGGGGGACCATTTCTCCGGCGATTTTCGAGAAGCGTGAGATGCGTCCTTCGATGTAGAGGAAGCCATCGTCATCGACGCGGCCGACGTCTCCGCTTTTAAACCAGCCGTCTTTTAGGATGTCATCGGTGAGTTCTGGTTTATCGAGGTAGCCTTGGAAGATGTTTGCTCCTTTTAGCCAGATGATGCCGGATTGGTTGAGGGCAGCGGGTTCGTCGGTGGCGGCGTTGGTGATCTTAATGGCGACGCCGGGAAGAGGGGGGCCGACGGAGCCAGGGCGGTGGCAGGGGACGAGGGGGGTGCCGTCGCCGGGGTCGGCGAGGGGGAGATTGACGTTCGAGCCGGGGGAGGTCTCGGTGAGGCCGTAGCCTTCCATGGGGAGCTTGCCGAACTTGTCGTAGAAGGAGTTGGCGAGATTCTCGGGGAGTTTTTCGGCTCCGGTGATGACGATTTTGAGCGAGGCGAGTTGCTCGGGTTCGATGCGGCGCATGTATCCGCGGAGGAAGGTCGGGGTGGCGAGGAGGACGTCGATTTGGTGCTTTTCGATGAGGGTGGCGAGGCGCTTGTTATCGAGAGGGCTCGGGAAGGTGACGAGATCAAGCCCCTCGATGATGGGGAACCAGAGGGTGACGGTGCAGCCGAGGGAGTGGAAGAGGGGGAGGCAGCCGAGGAGTTTGGCGTCGTCTGGGAGGCGTAGTTGGGAGCCGAACTGGGTGACGTTTGCGAGGAGGTTACGGTGGGAGAGGGGGACGCCTTTTGGTTCACCGGAGGAGCCGGAGGTGAAGAGGAGGATGGCTTCGTCATCGCCCTTTTGGCCGCCGACGCCGAGGATTTTGGTGAGTAGGGACGTGGGGAGGATTTTAGAGAGGAGGACCCATTTGATGATGCGTTTTTTAATCTGGGGGAGAACGCGCTCGATGAAGATAAGGTCACGATTCGGCGGCCAAGGGAAGTCGGGGACTTTCCGGACGAAGGGATCAGCGGTGATGAATTTATCGATCTTCGCTTGGCGGATGCTTGAGAGGACGGCGTCGCGTGAGGCGGTGAAGTTCAGGTTGACGGGGACTTTTCCGGCGATGAGGACGGCGAGGTTCGCGACGAGGCCGCCTTTTCCGGGAGGGAGGAGGATGCCGACGCGCTTCTTTTTGGTGGCACTTTTTATTTCTTTACTGAGTGCGATGGCGGCACCGAGGACCTTATGGTAGCTGAGTTCTGAGTCATCTGTGCCATCGAAGAGGGTGGTGGATTGGCCGTGTTTCTTGAGTCCCTCGATGAGGGCAACGGTGAGCGAGCCGCTGAAAAAATCGCGTCGGGAGAAAGATTCCTCGGCGGCTTGGAGGAGGGATTCGCGGAAGCTGGCGGGGGATGCTTCTGTGGGCGAGAGGCTTTGGCCAAAGTTGAGGACGGCGGAGGGCAGCTTTTCTTTATTCTCGACGGAAAGTGAGGCCTCGGCGGGGACTGAGATATCGAGCGGGGCGATGGGGAGGCCGAGCTGGCAGAGGGCGGCGATGGTGGCCGAGGGGATCTGGCAGGCGGTGGCGGGGAGGCAGGTGACTTTTCCGGGGAGGAAGATGAGGAGGTCATCGCCGCTGATCTTCGCGGAGAGAGTTTTACCGACTTCGCTAAGCGACTTGTCTTTGGCGGAGAAAGAAGCGCCATTTTTTCCACTTTCCTTGAGAAATGCTTCGAGGGCTGGGTCGAGGGTGGTGGATTCCTCGGCAAGCCAGGTGACCTTGCGGGGGTCGAGGGCGGAGAGGAGTTCGCGTGCTTGGGCGGGGTCGAGGCGGCCGGGAACGATAAGGGCACCCTGCTTGGGGAGGCGGTCGAGGGAATGAACTTGGGCGGGGCTACTCATGGCGATTGACTGAGTTTAGCAATACACGAATTGGGGAGAGAGGAAACAAAAAGGCCGAGGAGGGCGCTTTCTTTCTTTCAGGCGGAAGCGGCGATTGGTAGACGAGTAGATACGAAAGTCCCGATGAGTAAAAATCAAGGAATGCGCGACGCCGAGGATCGCTATTGGAAGGCTAATTTGCGATGGCTGGTGGTGATTCTGGGGACGTGGTTCTTTGTTTCTTTCGGGTGTGGGATTTTATTTCGCGATTGGCTGGATGAGAATTTTTTTAAGGTAGGGACGGCACCGTTTGGGTTCTGGATGGCGCAGCAGGGCTCGATCATTTCTTTTGTCCTGCTCTTGATCGCTTACGCGAAGATCATGAACGGTCTGGATGCGAAATATCATGTGGAGGAGGAGTCGAAGTGAGTCAGGATCTTTGGAACTACCTTTTTATCGGGGCGTCTTTTGCGCTCTATATCGGGATTGCCTTTAAGCAGCGGGCTGGTTCGACGAAGGAATACTATGTCGCGGGTGGCGGGGTCTCGCCTTTTGCGAATGGGATGGCGACGGCGGCGGATTGGATGAGTGCGGCGACTTTTATCTCAATGGCGGGAACGCTGGCGAGTAGTGGTTACGATGGGTCGCGCTTCCTGATGGGGTGGACCGGCGGGTTCGTGTTGCTGACGGTTTTGATGGTTCCTTTTTTAAGGAAGTTCGGGAAGGCGACGGTGCCGGATTTTATCGGGGATCGCTATTACTCCAAGGCGGCCCGGCTGGTGGCGGTGGTGTGCGCGATTTTCATCTGCCTGACTTATATTATGGGGCAGATGCGTGGGGTGGGGATCGTTTTTTCGCAGCTTTTCGGGATCGGGATTCCGGCGGGCGTGATCATCGGGGCGGCGATTGTTTTTTTCTATGCGGGCCTTGGTGGGATGAAGGGGATTACCTATACGCAGGTGGCGCAGTATTGTGTGATGGCCTTTGCTTATACCATTCCGGCAATATTTATCGCGATCGTCTTGACGGGAAATGTCATTCCGCAGCTGGGCTTGATCGGGGAATATACGAAAGGTGGGGAGGGGACGCCTTTTTTAGAAAAGCTGAACGCGATCAATACCGAGCTCGGCTTTAGCAAATATACCGATGGTTCGCTGGCGAAGATTGATATGTTCTGCATTACGGCTGCGCTGATGTTCGGGACGGCTGGGCTTCCGCATGTCATCGTGCGCTTTTTCACGGTGAAGAATGTCAAGGCGGTCCGTAGTTCGGCTTGCTGGACGCTGAGCTTTATTGCGGTGATTTATCTCACGGCGCCGACGATCGGGGCTTTTTCGCGCGTGAACTTAATCGATAAACTTCACGACACTGCTTACGAAGATGCGCCGGCGTGGTTTCAGGATTTCGAGGAAACTGGGCAGATGGCTTGGGTCGATAAGAATGGTGATGGCAAGATCCAGTATTTCGGGCCCGGGAAGTCTGACTCCGGGAAGGCTGGGGCTGTTTTTTTGGGAAAGGGACCCCTTTTCGCCGAAGGCCGGGGTGGGAGTGGGGAGCGCTTGCTCACGAACGAAGTGGTGGCAGCAAGCCCGAACGAGCTTTGGTATGGTAAGGACATCATGGTGATGGCGAATCCGCATATGGCGGGCCTGCCGAAGTGGGTCATCGCGCTTCTGATGGCAGGATGCATCGCGGCGGCGCTCTCGACGGCGGCGGGTCTGCTGCTTGTCCTCTCGACCTCGATTTCTCATGACTTGATGAAGAAGGTGGTTAAGCCGGATCTTACCGATAAGGAGGAGATTAAGTGGGCGCGGATTGCCTCGCTGGGTGCGCTTCTCGTGGCGGTCTACTTTGGCATCAATCCGCCGGGCGCCTTTGTGGCGAAGACGGTGGCCTTCGCCTTTGGGCTTGCGGCGTCCTCCTTCTTCCCCGCGCTGCTGCTTGGGATTTTCTCCAAGAGAATGAATAAGGAAGGTGCGATCGCAGGGATGGTGACTGGGATTCTTTTTACTCTCAGCTATATCATCTATTTCTCCTATCTCGGCGGAACTCCCTCGCAGTATTTTCTAGGGATTTCGCCCGAGGGGATCGGCTTTGTTGGGATGATTGTGAACTTTATTGTGGCCACTACGGTGAGCCGGCTTACCGCTGAACCTCCGCAGGAGATTAAGGATTTGGTCGATCTAGTTCGCCGTCCCTAGGCGAGGACGGGGATGCGCCCGTCCGGGGTGAGAGCTTCGGCGGGTGGCCCCTCGAAGTGATCGCGGACGAAGCGATCCCATTGATCGCGGGTTTCGGTCGAGAGCTTTTCCTGCATTTTCATCTCACAAATGCCGCACATCATGCGAGGGAAGGGGTCGAAGATCATTTCGGAGCCGAAGGCGAGGGCGGCGATCGAGTAGTCCTTCAGCTGCTGCACGGGTCGATCGCAGGTGAGGCAGGCTTTTAGCCAGTCGGTGTGATGATCACTCTCACCGAGTTCTTCCGAGCGCTTGTCGAGATCGACATTTTCATGATGGAAGTTCTCAAGATTCTGTCGGGATTCTTCTGAGAAGGATTGCACCATTTCGAGGTGGCAGGTCTGGCAGAGGGTGTATTCAAAGACGCACTCGGGGCCGCGAAAGGTCTTGCTGATGATATGCGGGACCGCCATTTCATCAAAGTTCTCCTTACAGCTCAGGCATTGATAAAAAGGGCCATCAAACTCGACTGAGTGAAAAATGCGCGGAACCTCGCTCATGGGAGTGACGCTACCCACAGCTGGCGCGAGGTCTAGCGAAAAGGATGTCAGGAGGAGTGAGGCTTTAAGGAATCTCTCGCGCTACTAACTGACCTCATTTTTCTTACCTGTAATTTCTAGAAAGGAGGCTAAAATGGGGCTGAGCGATGAAGAAGAAATACCAACTGATTCTGATCGGAATCCTGCTTTTGATTCCGGACCCGATCCCATTTGTCGATGAGGGAGTGCTTCTCGCATTCTTCATGAAGACCCTCACTGACCTTGTGAAGGAGCGTCGGATCGGGGGGTCGACGTCTGAAAAAAAGGGAAATGACGAAAAAGGGCCAATAATTGATATTGATTAACTTCTCTCCATGGAAAGAATTTTGGAGGGAAAATCGTATTTCCCACGTAACACCCATGTCTGAAGAATCTACTCCTAACGAACAAGCGGCATCCTCTGAGGAGGGGAAGGCTGGGCTTGTTTTCCTGACCCTATTCATTCTCGCGCTGGTCGCTGCCTTGGTCGCGATGCCTTTTTCCGATCGTCTTGAGGGGATTGCGGCGCTTCTATCGGGTGATGACAAGTATGCCGCGGTGTTTGGGAACATGCACCCGCTGGTGCTCCACCTACCGATCGGGATCGTGTTTCTCACCGTGGTGATGGAGTGCTTGGGCTGGATTTCCTTCGGCCGCTACCGACCTGTCACGACGGTTGGCCTTTTCTTTGCCGTCTTTACCGGAGCGCTCGCTTGCGTGACGGGCTTTGTCGACATGCACTCGGATGGCTATGCTGATGCGAAAGTTTGGAACGATCATATGTGGGCAGGTATCGCTTTTGTCGGCATCCTGAGTCTCGCTTTTCTCTCGCGCATTTGGGGTGGGTCGAAAGGTTCCCGCAATCCGATCTACGCCATCCTGCTATTTATCGCAGCTGGGGTGATGGGCTTTGGGGCGCACATCGGCGGTGAAGAGATTCACGGGCCAACTGGTGTTGAGGCTTTGGTGATGGAGCTTACTGGAAAAGCGGAAGGGGAGGAGGTCGCTCTCGCGGCCGATGCCAAAGCTGAGCCTGCGGTGATTAAAGCGCCGGAGGATAAGCTCGCCTATGCAGATGTCGTGGTTCCTATTCTTCAGAGTAAGTGTCTTGCTTGCCACGCGGTCGATACTAAGAAAAAGGGCGGCCTCCTGATGGATTCCTGGGAAGGGCTTCTCGCTGGCGGAGGCTCGATGCCTGAGTTCCCGACCCTCGTGCCGGGCGATGTCGAGAAGAGCTACATGATTGAGGTTATCCATCTGCCGCTGGACGATGAGGACGACATGCATATGCCGCCCCCAAGTAAAGATCAGCTGGAGCAGTATGAGAAAGACATCCTCGATTGGTGGGTCGGGGCGCTTCCCGCAAGCGAGGTTCTCGAAGATAAAACTCTTAAGGAAATGGGTGCTCCTCCGGAGATCATCGAAGCCGTTTCGAAGCTTGTGAGCCCGGAAGAACTCGCTGCTGCCGCTGCCGCTGAAGAGGAGGCGAAGGTCGCGCTCGAAGAAGCGAAAAACAGCAAACGTGAGGCTCTTGACGCCGCTCTCGGAAAGCTTAAGCAGGACGAGCAGCTCAAAAATGCCATCAATTATCTCTCGCAAGATTCGTCCGACCTCGAGTTCACTGCTGTCAGTCTGCGGGACGCCATGACGGACGAGCACTTTGCCAAACTGGCCCCGGTTTCCGAGGCGATCGTCTCACTGCAGCTGGGTTCGACCTCGGTCAGTGAGGGCGCGGTCATGGAGCAACTGCCTAAGATGAAGAATCTCAAAAAGCTCAATCTAAGCCAGACCTCGATCACTGATGCTGGGCTTGACGCGGTGGCCGAGCTGAAGGATCTCGAGTGGCTGAACCTCTTCGGGACGCAAGTGACCGATGAGGGGATTATGAAGCTTAAGAGCCTTACTAAATTGCAGAAAGTCTACCTCTGGGATTCCAAAGCGACTCCCGAGGGCGGTGCGGCCCTTCAGCGAGAGCTTCCGCAGGCCGAGATCATCTTTGGGATCAATTAACGGATTTTTTTTAAGGGTCCGCTCGCAGAAATGCGAACGGGCTTTTTTTTTGCCTATGTTCAAGGGAAGCCCGGAGCGACTTCGCCTTGCATCATCTCCATTACGTAGAAGCGGTTTCCGAATTGGCTCGGGTGAATTAGGGTCTGAAACTGGCGAAGTTCGTGGGCGTCCGGCGGGTCGCTTGAGAGGAGCCATTCCTTAGCGCAGTGGGTGAGGTAGCGGCTCTGACTCATCGCTGGAATGACACTGAGGCCGAGGGTGCGCGCAACTTCTTCAAGCGCGGAAAAATTAACATCGGCGGTGAGATCCTGCTCGCCCGGGTGATCGAAAGGGTGGAGCTTCGTCGAGTGATTCCGGTAGCACCTTAGCGTGCCAGCGGTGCGGGAGGGATGGTAGAGCGAGGGTTCATCAAGCCCGTAATCGACAAAAATCAGGAGGCCCCTTTGAAAACAATTCAGGAGAGGGGAGAGGAGGCCGTTGAGATCGGGGCGGCCCTCGGTGACGTAGCCCTCGGGGTAGTCGCCTGGTAAGGAAAAGGAGGTGGGTCTGGTGGACCATTCAAAGCCATCCTCCCAAGTGACGGTCGCCTCATGCCAAGCTCCATTCGAGAAGAGATAAAGAGGGAGCGGAAGGGCGTCGATGAGTTCGTTCGCGACGAGAACGCCGAAGGGAGTGGGGCTTTTCGGGGCGGCGGCAAGCACGCGCACGTCTGCAGCTAGCTTTTTTCTAAGGTGATCGCGCTGCTTTTTGAGGGGCTCGATGATTTGATAGCGGGTCACTTTGCGAAGCTCCTCGCTGAGACCAGAGAGGATGTCTCGGGCGAGTGAGCCGTCGTGCGCTCCGATTTCGAAGATGCTGAACTCAGCGGGCGCGCCATTTGCCTGCCAGAGGCGCTCGATGCGGAGGGCTAGCAGCTTCCCAAAGACAGGGCCGACTGAGACGCTCGTCATGAAGTCACCATTCTTTGAGACTGTGGCTGTGTCCGGCCGGGAGTAGTAACCCAGCTCGGGATGATAAAGCGAGCGAGCCATGAACTCGGCGAAGGACAGCGCGCCCTTCTCGCCGATCTCGGTGCGAATTTTCTGACCCAAGTCAGAGATTGCTCCTTGGGCGGATTGGGGGTAAGAAAAGGCACGCCGAAGTCCTTCGAGATCAGGCGCACGTGCATCATTCATGAGTTGGGAAGAGAACAGAAAGAAAAAGCGTCGGTTTTACAAGCGTAAGGGCTTCCTTATCTTCTGTCTCGTCTGTCTGGTTGTTGGGGCCGTGGCTCTTGTGGTGGTCGATAAGATTCTCGATACTTATCGTGATATCGCCGCCGATTATGAGATGGAGCGGATTGGGGAAGTGGAAGAAGCCAGCCTAATTCTCGACCGGAAAGGGCGGGAGATCGGACGCATTTTTGTCGAGAACCGTAGCAAGATTCCGCTCACTGAAATTCCTCCGGTCTTTATCGACGCCATGCTGGCGCAGGAAGATCAGCGCTTCTATAAGCATGATGGGGTTGACTGGATCGGAGTTAGTCGCGCGGTCTATCTTAATGTAAAGAGTGGCGGAATTACGCAGGGTGCGGGCACGGTGACGATGCAGCTAGGTCGAAATGCCTTTGATCTCTTGGGCGAGGCCCGCCGCAAGGAGTGGACTGGATACGAACGAAAGCTGGTGGAAGCTTTTCTTGCGCTGCGGATGGAGGAAGAACTCCATGATCAGCTCGCGAGCGCTTATCCCGAGGAGAAACTGCGGAAGAAGATCGTTAAGGAGCGCCTGCTCGAATTCTACCTTAACCGGGTTCCTTTCGGCTCTGGCTACTATGGCGTCCGCTCGGCCTCGCTGGGCTACTTTGGAAAAGAGCCGGTCGATCTGGATGTCCATGAGTGCGCCTCGATTGTGGCCTGCCTTAAGAATCCGCGAAATCTCAACCCGCTAAAGCATCCTAAATCAAATAAGACGGCGCGGGACCACGTTCTCCGGCGCATGGCGCTCGAGGGGATGATCACCGAGGTTGAGCGAGATCGCATGCTGAATATCCCGGTAGAGGTGAACCCGAACCCAATTCTGCGCGGTAAGTCGTATCTCTATGAGCGGGTGGCGCAGGATGCTCACCGCTTGGTCGGAGAGGAGACCCTTTCCCAAGGCGGCTACACCATCCGGACTACGATCGATTACGATATCCAGAATTCAGCAGAAAAGGGACTGTCGGACCAGCTTCTAGAAATCGAATCTAAGCCTGGATATAGCCATCCCAAGCACGCGGATTACGTCAAAGGAAAAGGGAGTATCCCGAAGTATCTCCAAGGCGCTCTCCTCATGGTTGATCACAGTAATGGAGAAGTCCTCGCTCATGTCGGAGGGCGCGACTACAGCGATTCGCAATTTGACTTTGTTCAGATTGGCCGTCGCCCGATCGGGACTGCCTTTTTCCCCTTCATCTATGCGGCAGCCTTCGAGCGCGGCTGGGATCCGGCCTCGCCCCTTCTTGACGAGCAGATGAACAATCGCGCACTCATGGTGGGCGGGACCGAAGGAGTGGTGGGCGAGTGGGGGATGGAAATCCCTAATCCTGAGTATGAAGGTAAGATTACCGCGAGACGTGCATTGAATGCTTCCAAGATCGCTGCGTCGGTTCGTCTTGGCGCAGATGTCGGTCTCGATGAGGTTGCGGGCACGGCACGTGGTTTCGGGCTCCAAATCCCCGAAGAACGATTGAGAAACCGGATGCTCGTGGGCTGGGACCAAATCACCCTACCCGAGCTCACCCTCGGCTACACCGCATTTCCTCGAGGTGGAAAGCGCGTCTCGGAGACCTTCTATGTTCGCGAGATTTGGGACAGTGAGGGAAACCCGGTCTTCACCTCCGATCACCTTAGCGGAAGTGTTCCTACGGAAACTGCGTGCTCAGAGGCGACAGCCTTTCAAGTTCACAGCATCTTAAATGACGTCACTCAGCGCGGCAATCTCGGCGATGTTTCGGGAGGCCTTTCCGAAGCTCCCTTCCATGGCGGTGCGAAATCGGGAACTCCCTATGGGTTCACAGACGCTTGGATGGTGGGTTATAACAGTAGGATTACCTGTGGAGTATGGATGGGATTTCATAGAGGATCACGCAAGCCGATTCACGGCGACGCCTTTGCGAAAAATCTGGCATACTCTCTTTGGCAAGAAGTGATGAACTCGGCCCTGCCTGATTTCAGGGGAGGAGAACTTTCGCCGCCGAATTCGATCGAAAAGGTGATGGCCTGCCGCACTTCCGGGATGCGTCCCACACGTTATTGTAACGAAGCGGTCGAGGACCCGCTTACCGGAGCGCTCAGTTTCCGGTCCACCAGCTACGGGGAATATTTTAGAAAAGGTCAGCAGATCGGGATTTGCGCGGTGCACGGCAGCGCCGGAAATCCCGATCAGTTCGTGCGGGAAAAAACCCAGCGAGAGGCTCTCCCCGTGCCCCCTGTGAAGTCGAAATCTCCGCTTCTTCTCGGATTTGATCCCTACCAAAGTGAAAAGCCCAGTCTGGCTCCCGCAGACGAGATCGGGGGATTTTTTCTCAATCAAAATAGCCTGAGCGTGGATGACAAGGTGCGCGGTGAGCGAGAGTCTTTGTTAAAGCTCTCGCGTCCGCCCCGTTTTGAACTTCCTATCGACGAGTAGCACCAGCGATCATGGCTAATTTATCTTCCACCGGCTGGATTCCCTTCCAATGCCCGTCCTGCTTCGGGCTCTTTCGAGTGACCCGAGAGGATACCGAGGGACAGGGGTATTGCCCATCATGCCAAGCTCGGCTGTTTGTGCCATCGCTCGATGAAATAAAGGAGTCTTTGAGGAAGCAAACGGCAGAAGAACTGCCCTCCAAGGTCGCCAAGCCTCTTGCTAGCCCTCATCTGGAAGAGAAGTCACCCAAGTCCCCAGAGTCCTATGCTAAGGCAGAAATTATGGATGAGGCTGAAAAGGAGGCTGCCGCATTAGACGCAAGCCGACGAAAGAAAAAGCGAACCTCCGCAGCTCTTAAAGATGAAAATATCGACTGGGAGGAGCAGGAGCAGGAGCATGATGATGAGGAGAGCGACGGCGTTCCCTGGTTTCTCGTTGGAAGCGTTTTCTTGGCTGTGGTTCTCGTGGTCGGGTTAGGAGCCTTCTATCTCCGTAATTTTTCCCTTTCCGATCAAGGAGGGATGTCGGTGGGCGGCACGCTGGAAAAGTTCGACGCTAGTCTTCCGCAGTCGACTGAAACCGATGAGGCAGCCGCAAAGATGATCGAACAGTTTGAAACCTTCGATCTTGAGGCCGTTCTGAAGGCGGTAAAGGGTTTCTTATCCTCCGAGACGATCGCGGAGCGGTCCCAATTTTCTCGCGAGGGAGAGAGAGTTCTTCCTTTAATGGCGAAGTATTACGGTGGCACCGAGATTGAGAAAGAAGGATTTCGAAAGCTTGATCAGACAGAAATCTCCTACCGGGGTCAGCTCCTTTCCTCTTTCGTGCAGATCAAAGATTTCAGCTGGTCGCCGATAGTGATCGAGAGAACCGAGAAGGGGTATTTGATCGATTGGGAGAGCTGGGTGGGCTACGGCGAGATGACCCTCGAGCAGATGATGAGGGAAAAGCCGACCGACCCTATTCAAGTCAGGGCGTTTTTGACAGAGGTAAGTTATTACAATTTTGGATTTAGTGATGATGAAAAGTGGGCTTCTTTCCGACTCGCCTTCTTTGAAGAAGATCAGAGGCTCTGGGCTTACGTGAAGCGTAACACCGCTCTGGAAGAACGCCTGAGCAGCGCCGCGAAAGATGGCGCGCAAGTTCCGGGTGTTTTTCTCCTCAAGTATCCTGATAGAACGCGCACTAATGATCAGGTCATTCTAACAGAAATGCTCACCTCCGGCTGGGTTCTACCTAGCGAGGAATCTAAGTAATGAAATCCCCCCTTCTCTCGACTGGCGACAAAGCCTTACAACTTAATCTTGACCCTTCAATCTATGGCACCTTCGCCGAGATCGGGGCTGGTCAGGAAGTCGCCAACTGCTTCTTCCGCGCCTCCGCGTCAGCGGGGACGGTGGCGAAGACGATCTCGGCCTACGACATGACGATTAGTGACGTCCTTTATGGGAAAACGTCGCGCTATGTCTCCCAAGAACGACTCACCGATATGGTGAACTACGAGTATGAGCTGTTAGAAGAGCGTCTCAAGGAGCAGCGGGGTAAGGATACTAAGTTCTTCTCCTTCTGTAACACCGTGCGTGCTCGTGGCTATCAAGACGTCGAGGAATGCCACGGCTGGCTCGGGATCCGCTATCAATCACGGCCCGGCGGTCCTTCCGGGACGATCATTCTTCACACCCGTCTTTTAGACCGGGAGAACTTTGATCAGATGGAGGCCCTGGGTATTCTTGGGGTCAATTTAATCTGGGCGGCCTACCACCACTCGAAGGATCTCACCGCTTTCGTAAAGTCACTGGTGGATTTCCTTGCTCCGGGACGTGTTGAAATCGACATGCTCAAGTTCCTCGGGGATCCCTTCAGCATGGTCGATAACCGGCTTTGCGCGCTCGAGTTGGTGCGGCAGGGCCTGACTCCGGCGACCGTTTTCATGCCTGATGGCGATGTCGTGCAAGCGGCGGAGGCCTTTTACAAGACTCCCTTATTAGTGCTCCGCGGAAGTTTCACTCCGGTAACTAAGCTGCACCTCGACATGCTCGAGCAAGCAGGTAAAAAATTTACTGATGATAAGGTCTCCGATGGCGCCCGGGCGTATCGTGAGGTCTGCGAGGTCTCGCTGAGCAATCTTCTGCGAGATGGCGAGATCGATCTCGTCTCCTTCATTGATCGGGTCGACGTTTTGCAGGCTCTGGGTAAGGTCGTTATGATCTCGAACTGCCCCGAGTTTCACCGGGTAGCGGCGACCCTGCGGCTTTACACGCGCGAGCCGGTAGGGATGGTTCTCTCGATCGGAATTCTAAATGAACTTTTTAAGGAGAAGTGGTCGGACTCGCTTGCTGGTGGGATTCTCGAATCCTTCGGCCGCTTGTTCAAGGCTGGGGTCACGCTATTGGTCTACCCTTGGAAAAGTAAAGAAGGAGAAGAGCTCGTGACCGCCGAGAACTTCCGTGCGCCCGAGCACCTCAAGTATCTGTATCGGCACCTTCTTGCGAGCGAACGAATTGCGGGCATCCCCTGTGGAGATCTCAAGCTTCTTGAAATGACGGGCCGTGATATCTTGAAAGCTGCTGGTGAAGGCAAGGACTGGAAGGATTGGGTGCCGGAGGAAGCTCGACCTTTGGTCGAAACTGGTGCTTAGTCCGCTGGTATGAACTTGCTCGATACCGTAGCCGTGCTGCTTAGCTTGGCGGCAATTTTTGGCTATATTAATGTCCGGATCTTCAAGTTGCCCAATAGCATTGGGATCCTCTTGATTGGCTTGGTCCTCAGCCTCCTTCTCATCATCTTGGGAAGAATGTGGCCGGGGATGGCTGAGGGGGCGGATCAATTCGTGACCGAGATCGACTTTAATGAAACTGTGATGGGGGTGATGTTGAGCTTCCTTCTTTTTGCGGGCGCGCTCCACGTGAATATCGGCGATTTACGAGATCAGAAAGCACTCGTGGCCCTGCTCGCGAGCGCCGGTTTGGTGGTCTCGACCTTTCTTGTGGGAACCATTTCTTACTTCGTCTTCCAACTTTTTGGAGTGAATCTTTCTTACCTGTGGTGTCTTGTATTTGGGGCGCTCATTTCGCCGACTGATCCGGTCGCGGTGCTGGGAATTTTGAAAACGGTTGGGGTCCCGAAAACCTTGGAGACCAAGATCACCGGAGAATCGCTTTTCAACGACGGGGTCGGAGTTGTGATCTACCTTGCTCTTGTAGGGATCGCAGCCGGGACGGAGGAAGCCTCGGTCGCCGCTGTCGCCGATCTTTTTCTTATGGAAGTGGGTGGGGGAGTGCTTCTCGGAGCGGTTCTAGGCTACACCGCTTATCGTATGCTGAAGAGGATCGATAATTATCAGGTCGAGATTCTTATTACGCTAGCCCTCGTTATGGGCGGCTATCAGCTTGCTAGCGCTTGGCACCTCAGCGGGCCGCTGGCCATGGTGGTGGCTGGTCTTATGATCGGGAATCACGGGCGGACCCTTGCGATGAGTGATACCACCCGGCACCACCTTGACCTTTTCTGGGAACTCATCGACGAGCTTCTTAACGCTGTCCTCTTTCTCCTTCTCGGCCTTGAGATTTTTGTCCTGCAATGGAGCGGTCCATCCTTCACGGCGGGCCTGATCTTGATCTTTGTCGTCCTGGGTTCCCGTTTTGTAGCCGTCAGCCTGCCGGTCCTCCTGCTTGATAAAACGCGTGAATTTTCACCCGGCGTGATTCGCATCCTCACTTGGGGTGGACTGAGGGGTGGTATTTCGGTAGCACTTGCGCTTGCCTTGCCTAAGGAAGGTCTGGAAGAAGGGGGTCGCCAAGCGATTCTGATGGCGACCTACCTCGTCGTGATCTTTTCAATCGCCGTCCAAGGACTCACTCTTAAGCCGCTTGTTAATAGCCTACTAAGGAAGGATTAAAAAAGAAGGTGGACTGTGAATTTTGGTAGGGTTCCCAGCCGGTTTGCAGGTTCCGTGAACTTCTCAGTGTCCATGAGCGCGGTGAAGGCAGTCGAGACGCTCGCGATGAGTGAGCTTTATCGTGATTTTAATTTACCGGGCTAATGCTTGCCGCCGATGGGGTCGGTGACGGGCTTGAGGAAGTCGTAGGGGGTGCCGCAGTACATGCAGCGGAAGCGCTGGGTGAAGATGGTTCGGACCATGTTAGTGTTCCCGTGGTTGAGGAGAGGGAGCTTGTAGGCTTTTTCGTGGAGGTGAGCGCCGGTGTTGAGGAAGGGGGTTCCTTTACAGAGAGGGCAGCAGGCTTCGCGGCGTTTGAAGATTCCGATGATCCAGACGATGAGAGTGAGGACGAGGAGGACGAGGAGGATTTTGACCGAGCCGCTGGAGAGTAGCTTAATATAGATTCCTACTGCGGTGAGGACTGCGATGAAGAGGAGGTAGGAGAGACCTCCGAAGAATCCGGCGATCAGGAAAGGTTTTTTGAAGGGGACTGAGCGGGCCCGTTTTTCGAAGGGCAGTTTTTTCTTAGCTGGGGAGGCCATGAGGTGGTGGTTTTTTTGTTAAAGTAGGGGGGAATCGACAAGAATCGCTTTATTCCGGCTTCGGATCCTCTGGGCGAGGGACGGTCCATTGTGGGAAGGAGTTTACGAGGCGATTGCGAAAGCGGGCAGCGCTAGAAACATTACTGAGCTTCTCGGCTGACTGAGCGGCCCAGTAGAGTGCTTCTGGGGTGACTGCGGGATCGTCGACCGCGATGCGAAGGGTAGTCTCAAAGTTTTCGAGGGCTGCTTCATATTGCTCGTTTTGAAAGTCGACTCGTCCTAGGACGAAGTGGAGGCCGGCGGTGTGGGCTCCGGGAACGTTAATCGCTAGGCCGGCGCGAGCGGCTTTAGTGGCCTCGGCGGGCATTTCGAGTCCGAGATAGGCTTCTGCGATGTCAAGCTGGCTATCGGCCTTCCAGCGGGGCTCTTCTTCGAGCGCGAGAACGGTTTTGGCGGAGCGGAGGGCATTGCCGTATTGCTGCAATTCGTTTTGACCTTTTGCCAGAGACCGCCAGACGTTTAGTTCGGATTTTTGGGGGCGTTCTGGATCGGTGGCGCGATCAAGATAGCGCACGGCATCAGAAAAATTACCGGCATGGAAGAGTTGCAGTCCCAGCCAGGTGAGCATGTTTTTAGGGACGTTTTTATCGGGGAAGTCGGTGAGCAGTTTGCTGAGGAACGTGTTCATGTCATCAGCCTTACTTTGGGCAAAGGTGAGAAGGACGAGGATGTTTCCGGCGGGCTCGCTGTAGAACTCGGGGATCATTTCTTGGGCCTTTTCAAGATAGGGGCGGGCCTCGTCGTATTGCTCAAGCTTATAGTAGCCCCAGCCGATCCAATAGTTGGCATTTCCCATGGTGTCGGTGGGGAGGTCATCGAACTCTGCGAGGAGTTGGCGATAGCGCTCGACCATGACTTTGTATTTTTTCTCATCTCGGAGGACGCGGGCGCTGCCTTGGAGGGCGATGGAGCGGAGCTCGGGGGGGAGATCGGTCTTCAGGAGGTTTTCGTAATCCCGTAGCGATGACATCCGGTCTCCAAGAGCGAAATAGGCGTCGGCTCTTTTGATGAGGGCTTGAGAAATGCGGGGGTCATCTGGAAAATCGGTTACGAACTCTGAGAAGTTTCGCGTGGCGCCGTTATTATCGCCTACTTCGGCCTGACACCATCCCCGTTTGAAGAGAAGGTCGCCTCTGCGGCTGGGGGTGAGGACTGCGGAGTCGACCTCGCTAAAGGCGTTCGCGGCGGCTTCATAGTCTCCGATGTGGTAGAGGGTTTCTGCTTTGAGAAAGGCAGCCATGTGGAGGTGGGGGCTTGAGCGGAAGCGGTCGCCGTAGAGTTCGAGAAAAACGTTCACTCGCTTTGGGAGGTCGGCATTTTTCATTTGATAATCGCAGAGGAGGCAGCGGTAGGCGGCGTCAAAAGCTTCCGGGGTGTTAGGGACGGAGCGATCGACGCGGCGGAAGGCTGAGCGCGCTTCGCTGAAGCGTCGGAGGCGGTAGAAGGACTTGCCAGCTGTCATTGAGCGGCGGGCTTCGGTGCGGCCCGTGGCTCCGAAGTCGCCAAGATGGAAGAGACGGACGACTTCTTTGTAGTCTTCCTTTCTGAAGTGGAAGCTCATCAACCCGGTCTGAGCCATCGATTTATTATGAGCGATTTGGCGGCGCTGTTCGGGGCTAAGCGAGGGTTTGGACATCGAGACGGCGAGGACTTGGCGGAGGTAATCCTGCGCTTCGTCAGCAAGACCGAGCTCGACGGAAGCAAGGCCGGTGTAGAACATGGCTTGGGCGCGGTAGGTTCCGGCGGTGGCGGCAGTGGTGAGGGGTTTGAGGATCTTGAGTGTTTTTTCAAAGTCCTCCATCTGGTAATATTGGTAGCCGAGCATGAACTGAGCCCAGGATTGATGAGGGTGGCCCCGCGCGGTGGTGATCTTATCAAGAGCGTCGAGGACGTCTTCATCGCGCCCGAGCTTCATGAGGCACTCGACCCGTTTTGTGAGAGAGCTGAAGCGGATTTCCTTATCTTTGACGTTCTCGGCGCTGGTGGCAAAGTAGCGCGCGGCGGCTTCTTGATCGTCCTCGCTGAGGGCGAGCCAGGCCATTTTATTGGCGGCGAGGCCGACGTGATGACCTTTCCGGAATCGTTTGAGGACGATGCGGTAGACGCGCTCGGCTTCATCGATTCGGCCTAGGCTCTGTTCTGCTGCGGCCATGTGGTAGTAGGCTCCTGCGGCATTGGCGCCACGGGGAAATTTAGAGAGGTATTCTTTAAAAAGGCCAGTCGAGTAGTCCATGAAGCGGGCTTTTTCGTGGCGATCGGCGACGTCAGCGCCTGCTTTGAAATAGCGTTCCGCCTTGGTGTAGAGGTCTGACTCCGGGCTACCCGATTGCGCCTGCAACGGGGAGACGAGGCAGAAAAAGACAAGTGGAAGCTGCAGCAGAGCGTTGAAAATGCGCATGGGGATAGGGAAGGGGCCGGGAGGGGTGTCGCAGCGCGAAAAATCTGGCACAGTGGATCTAAAAGATCAACCTCTTGTGTTGAGGTCGGGCCTTGCTCATTTTCAGGGCCTTGCTTACAAGCGGGGTATGGAGCATCACGTCTACTTTTGGCTCGTCGAAAATTATCGGAACGAGGAATCGTGTGCGGCCTTCGAAGCGGGGTTGGAAACTCTCTGCACTTCGCCATTTATCGCCCAGAAACACTGGGGAAGGCCTGCGGCAACTGCTGAGCGGCCGGTGACGGATCATTCTTGGGATTATGCTCTCTCGCTAAAATTCGCCTCGATGGAAGATCACGAGAAATATCAGGAGAACGATCCGATTCACGATGGCTTCATCGCGAAATTCAAGGATCAGTGGGAGAAGGTCCTCGTGATGGACCTTGCTTAGGAGGTCCGGCGTGGATGAACAAACGGAGCTGCAGGATTAGGACCTACACCTCCGTCTGATTGTCTGCGAAAGGACGATGTAATTACCAAGTCACAACATCCAGCTAAAGGAATAAGCCATTTTGACGAGTTCACAAGGGGAAAGATGGCTTGCTTTAGAACGGGCTGGTCTTGTTATTTGAATACCAGTCTTGAGAGGAAGGTGAATTAGGGCTAGTTTCGGCGTGATGAGTCTTTATTTGAAATCTCTTTCCGCCTTGGTGATGCTAGGGCTGAGTGCCTGCTCTTCCCAGAAGGTGGATACGGGAGAGGTCAAGGGAACGGCGCAGGAGAGTGGTGGCGAATACAATCTCAACCAAAAGAATCCTTTCGAGTGGAGTGCGGATGATGTGAAGCGGGGCGAGGATGGCAGCTTTCAGGGCGGGAAGAGAAGTAGGTATGATGCGCGGAGTGCGGCGGCTTATTCTAAGGATCGTAAGGTTCCGGGTTATTTCTCCCGCGATTATCAAACGTCGGCTTGGAGTGGCGATAAGAGCTATAACACGGGGTCTTACCGGGAGTCGTCCAAGGCGAGCCGGGAGGGGAAGAGATCTTGGTTCGGGTGGAATAAGAGTCGTGAGTCGAATAAGGTGGCGCGGGCGTCTGGCAAGGACTTCCGCACGGGAAGCTACCAAGTGGGCGCGGCTCGCGAGTCAGGGAATACGGTAGCGACCCCGAGTAGCGCTTACACTGACGAGCGTCAGCGCATTGGAGCGAAGCCGATGATTATTTTCAGCCAGCAAAGCTATCGGCAGATGACAGTCGACCAGAGCCGCGGACTTCTGGGCAAGCGCTAGCGGAGCGCCTGCACGATGGGGAGAAGGTCAGAGCAGCGGACCTTCCCATCGGTGATGCCGATGATGAGAGCGGCGCGCAGGAGGCGGGTGGCTTCGTCCTGCTCATCCTCCCTCAGATTCCATAGGCCAAGGCGCTTGAGGAGCTCGAATGAGGGGTCGCTGGATGAGTAGCGCAACGCTTTTTCAAAAGCGTGGTAGCCATCGCGAGTTCGTTCCGCTGAGCCCCACGCTTTCCCGACCTGAATCCAGGAGGCGGGATCGTCCAGCGCGAGCTCGCTAGAGCGGGTCGCCTTTTCACCTGTGAGAATCTCGCGGTGGGCGTGGAGGACCGGGGAGGTTGGCGAAATGGCGAGAGCGCTCCGGCAAGCTCTGAGGCGGTCGCTCAAGGAGAGCTCGCGATCGGTAACTGCCGGAAGCAGGAGGTGACCATCAGAAGATCTCAGAGCTTCGGCCTTGAGCGTAGCAACAATTTCCGGACGGTGGAGGAAGGTCGCCATTTCCTGAAGAGCCTTTTTTTCGAAAATGTCATCGGTGGAAAGCTCTCGCGAGGCCTGATCGTAAGCGCCGGGTGAGTTCAGAAAAAAGAGGGCCGCGGCAAGTGCCTCCGCAGCGCTGAGACCGGGCTTTTCTTTCCAAAGGCGATCCGTCCAGAGAGCGAGCGCGACGCCGCGGCCCGGGAAGAGCGAGCCCATATCGCCGACCATCTCATGTGCTCCGAAGCCTGGTCGGATGGAGCGGCTCAGGGTCAGCGCCTTTTCCAAATCGTGAACGCGGTGGGCAAGTGCGACTGTTTTTTGGCGGTGGCCCACCCGCTTGGGGACATTTTTAAAAAGGGGAGCGAGGGTTCGCTGGGCAGCGTCGCGATCGTTCTGCGCGATGAGTTTTTTGGTGAGAAAAAGGCGGGCCTCGAGGATCTCATCGCTGCCAGTCGCCTCGTCGAGGCTTTCGAGATAATCGATCGCGCCGCGGTGGTCTCGCTGCGCCACGAGGATGCCGAGAACGCGGCGGGGGAGGCCCGAGTCGTGCAGCACTTCGATTGCCTCGGCGGAATGGCCGAGAGCGCAGAGCACCTTCGAGAACATCTTGGGATCGTCGTATCCGCTTGCCCGGAGAGCCTCGATATCGGCGGGGTTTTCTCCCTTAAGATCGGAGAGGACGGTTGAGAGGAGCGCGGGTTCCTTATCGGGATTCAATTTTCCTTTTAAGAGAAGATCGATCCTCTGGCGGTCCCTCCCGCCTCGCATTGCTAAGATGGCCTCGCTGTCCTCCTTCTTTTCTAACAGAAGCGCTCCTCGAGCGAGTTCTAGTAGTAGTGCATCGGAGAAGTCGGAACGGTAGGTCTCGGCCTCTCTGAAGACGGCGAGCGGATCCGTGAGCGAGACCTTCACTGCGAGGCGCCTTTCCAGGGATCCCTCCCCGGCTAATGATGCTAGGATGAGGCCACGGCAGGCGAGGCTCATCGGAATCGAGAGATCGCGTTTAACCAAAGCCTGTTGATAGAGAATGTTGCCCGCCAGCTTCCTCAGACTTTCCTTAGGCAAGCTTTTAGATGTGCTCCAGCGGTCGAGGAGGCGAACGGCGACCTCAAATCCACCGTCGATTTCCAAGAGAAGTTCCACGGCGTGGGGGCGGTTCGACTCGCTCGACTCCAGCGCCTTCTCGGCCGCATTCAGGAGCTCTTCGGGCGAGTCCGGGCGCAGGCCGAGGAGGATGCGGCGGTGAAGAAAGTCCGCCCGCTTGCGGGTTTCTGGGTCCTCGCTCTCGAGAAAGATCTCCACGAGGGGGAGGGCCTCGTCTCCGGCGAGCCAGAGTTGCTCGGTAAGATCAGCCCGTTCCTGACTGCTGCCTTCTAAGAAGGTAGCTCGGACCTCAGCGAGCTGCGGAATGGCCCACAGAGGCGTCGCCATTAGGAGACTTAGAACCCACTTCATTCTTCTCAAATACAGATCGCGCACTGGTTTGTAACGATCAAAGGTGCTAGTTCCTTGGGTGTGGAACCACCTGAACCGGAAAAATCTCTTCGCGAGCGCCTTTGGTTGATTGTTTTTGAAGCCGAGACTCCGGTCGGAAAAGCCTTCGACCTCATTCTTCTGGTGGCTATTCTTCTGAGCGTTCTTGCCGTCATGCTCGAGAGTGTTGCGGGAATCGCGGCGGACTGGGGGTCTCAGCTCCGAGCGGCTGAGTGGTTTTTTACCGGACTCTTCACCATCGAGTATCTCCTCCGGATCGCTCTCAGTCGGAAGCCGCTGCGCTACATGAGATCCTTCTATGGGATTGTCGATCTCCTCTCCTGCCTGCCCTCCTATCTTTCTTTATTCTTCGTCGGAACGCACTCCCTCCTCGTCATCCGCATCCTCCGGCTCCTCCGGATGTTTCGTATTTTAAAAATGATGAGCCATGTCCGTGGGGCCGAGACCATCATGCGCGGGCTCATGGTGAGTCGGGCAAAAATTACCGTCTTTTTTGTATCGGTTCTCCTTTTCGCAGTCCTTGCTGGAACCCTCATGTATCTCGTCGAGAGCGGGGAACCGGGCACTCATTTTACAAGCATTCCGATGAGCATCTACTACGCTATCGTATCCATCACCACGGTGGGCTATGGCGACATGGTGCCGATCTCGGTGATGGGGAAGTTTCTCACCTCGCTCCTCGTTCTTTCTGGATACGCCATCATCGCGGTTCCCACCGGGATCGTCACCGCCGGACTGATGAAGTCTCACCTCGGCGATCAGTCGACCGATGCCTGCCCGGGCTGCGGCGTCCACGGACATCTCCCAGATGCGAAATTTTGCCGCCGCTGTGGCGAAAGAATCGATTAGGGCGTTGCGAACCGGGCGCTCCCGCATGATGATCGCGGCATGTGGAACCCAGCCGCTGAATTTGAGGATATCAAATACGAGAAAACTGATGATGGCGCGATCGCTAAGATCACGATTAACCGCCCGGAGGTGCGTAATGCCTTCCGGCCTGTCACCGTCACCGAGCTGCTTCATGCTTTTGAACTGGCGCATCAGGATCCCGATGTCGGCGTCATCATTCTAACAGGCGAGGGCGAGAAGGCCTTCTGTTCCGGGGGGGATCAAAAGGTGCGCGGCCATGCCGGCTACCTCGGTGAAGATGGTGTTCCGCGCCTCAACGTTCTCGACCTTCAAAAAAAGATCCGTGGTCTTCCTAAGCCCGTCGTCGCGATGGTCGCGGGCTATGCCATCGGCGGCGGACACGTGCTGCACATTGTCTGCGATCTCACCATCGCCGCTGAGAATGCCCGCTTTGGCCAGACTGGCCCGAAGGTCGGTTCCTTTGATGGCGGGCTCGGCTCCAGCTACCTCGCCCGAATCGTGGGTCAGAAAAAGGCGCGTGAAATCTGGTATCTCTGCCGTCAATACGACGCCCAGCAAGCGCTTGAGATGGGTCTGGTCAATACCGTCGTCCCCCTGGAGGATCTCGAAAAAGAAACGGTGCAATGGTGCCGCGAGATGCTCGCTCATTCTCCGCTGGCTCTCCGCTGCCTTAAGTCTGCCCTTAATGCTGACTGCGACGGCCAGATGGGCCTTCTTGACCTCGCTGGAAATGCCACGCTCCTCTACTACATGAGTGAGGAGGCGAAGGAAGGGAAGCAGGCCTTCATCGAAAAGCGCCCACCCGATTTTTCCAAATTCCCACGTGTCCCTTAGCGAACTCAAGTGCTGGCTTCTCGCCGCGCGCCCGAAAACTCTTCCGGCGGCGATCGTCCCGGTGTGGTCCGGCTGCCTCTATGCGTATTATTTTAAAGGGGTCTTTGATCTCCGTCTCGCCCTTCTAACAGTTTTCGGGGCCATCCTAATCCAGATCGCGACAAATTTTTTCAATGACGTCATCGATGCCGAGAAGGGGACTGACACCGCCGCTCGCCTCGGGCCCCGGCGCATGACCTCGTCGGGTCATCTTTCGCCGCGGAAAGTTTATCTCGCCTCGGCAGTCACCCTTCTCGGGGCGGTCATCATCGGATTTTTTCTCATTGAGGCCCGGGGGTGGTGGATCGCCGTGATCGGGCTTCCCTCGCTTTACCTCAGCTACGGCTACACCGGCGGGCCCTTCCCGCTCGCCTACCGCGGACTTGGGGAAGTTTTTGTCATCATTTTCTTCGGGCTCGTCGCGGTTGGCGGAACCATTTTTATCCAGACTGGGCAATGGCTTTCCGGGGCTTGGGTGCTCGGACTCCAGATCGGCTTTCTCTCAGCGGTGCTCATCGCCATCAATAATTTTCGAGACCTCGAGGAGGATCGAGCAGCAGGAAAAAAAACGATCGTGGTGCGCTTCGGGCAGCCGGTGGTGCGGGTCGTTATCGCCCTGATGACGCTAGCGCCTTACCTCCTCATTCCACTGCACGGCGTCCCGGGGTGGCTCGTCTTAGCTCTCCCGCTCGGGGTAATTTTTACCGCTCTTAATTTTTTCTTACTGGGTCGCCGGGACCAGCCCAAAGCCCTGCTCGGGCTCGCGGCCTTGCACCTGATCCTCTTTGTGATCGTGCAGCACGTTCTGATGAGATTGACCTTCAGTTAAACTAGAGTAAACTAAGAGCAATCACCCCAAGCATTATTTTGAAACCAAACGGACAGGTCCTTACCCGCCAATTCCAATCCATTTTCTGGGTCCGCCCAGAAGGAAAATGCACCTTCATGCTCAGCCCCGGAATCAAAGAGGCGGTTGAGAAAAAAATCGAGAATGGCACGAAAGAGATCGTGGTCGATCTCGAAGACTGCACGGGAATGGATTCCACTTTCATGGGAATGCTCGCTGGAATTTCGAACAAGCTCCGCCGGGCTGGCGGGGGAGTCCTCAGCATCGTCTCGCCCGGGAAGAAGAATCAGGATTCGCTTGAGGAATTGGGTCTCTCCCAACTCATGGACATCGATCCAGCGGAGGGAGCTTGGGTCGGAAAGCTGGATGAAGCTCGCGCTGGACTCGTGCTAGCTGGTCAGAAAAATAATCCCGGAAAGGAAGGCCACATCCTCGAGTGTCACGAAAATCTTTGCGATGCGGATTCCGATAATAATGATCGTTTCCAAGCGGTCCTCGATGTTCTCCGCGCAAGCGGTAAGTAGCCGCTAAAATTTCCGATAAACCTCCGCGAGCTCCCCAAGGATGAGCCGCCCGTTCTGATCAAGATCGAAGGTAGCGAAGGCCTTCTCTAGGCGAGTGCGGATCGCTGGAGAAGATTCGTTTGAAAATTCCCCGGGAGAAAGCATGTGATCGAGATTTTTGTCTCGCTGGATTAGGAGGGCCTCGGGCGTCGTGGGGAGACGAAGTTTTTCCGCAAGAGATTTTTCCTCTGGAGCAGGTGCGGGCGTTATTTCTGTAACGCTCGTGTCACGGGGTGGCGCGGGTTGCTTTGCGACCGCTCCGACTTCCTCATCCCCTGAGAGAAAAAAAATACTGGCGGTAAGAAGGGCGATGCCACCCCCGAGGACCGGCCAGAGCCACTTCGGTGCCTTGCGCGGCTGGCTCGACATTAGGACCGGCTGAGTCGTGACGTGGACCGGAGCGGTTCCGGGAAGCTGGACCTGCATCGTGACGGTCCGGGGAGCCTCATCGACCTGCACTGCGGGTGCCGCCTTCTGTCTCACCGGATGAGTGATCATTTCCACCCCCTCGGGTGCGGCTGGAGTGAAGGTTCCCTGGCGCACCCCCAGGAGCTGGCTGAGCGCTTCTTCGCAAGAAGCGGGTCGCTTTTCGGGATCACGAGACATCATTTCCATGATCCAGTTGCAGAGACCCTCCGGCAAATCGGGACGATACTCTCGCAAGTCTTTATAGTGACCCTGAAGGTGCGATGCCATCACTTGGGCGACTGATTCTCCATTAAAGGGATACTCCCCGGTGAGCGAATAGTAGAAGACAGCGCCCATCGAATAAAGGTCAGTCCGGGCGTCGAGCGGATGCTGCTCGAACTGCTCGGGAGCCATGAAATAGATCGAGCCGAAGAGCGAGTTGCCGTGTGCGATGGTCTGGATCGAGGGCTCGAGTGCGAATTTAGCCAAGCCAAAATCGAGAAGCTTAAGCTGCATCCGCCCGCTCGGTAGCCAAGTGATCATGATGTTACACGGCTTGAGATCGCGGTGGAGGAGATGAGCATCGTGAGCCGCCAGCAAGCCCTCGAGGCATTGCTCGGCCACGCTGATGAAGTCACTCTCGATCAAAGGTGCGCGAGAGATCAACTCCTCCAAGGTCTCTCCATCGAGGAGTTCCATGACGACGAAGGGGCCATCTTCATCTTGGCCAATGTCGAAGAGGCTGACGATGTTAGGCGAGTTCAACGCCGAAAGGGAGTGGCACTCGCGCATCAGATCATCGACCTCCTCCTGCGTGTTATCGCCCTCGGTGAGGAGACGTTTGATCGCTACTTTCCGCTGGAGCTGGTGATCGTAGCCCTCAAAAACGGCGCCTAAGCCGCCTTGGCCAAGCTTGCGTTTGATTTCGTAGCGTTCTTGCGGGTCCATAAGGTCGGGTCAAACCTCTCTACTGGAAGGAAATAAAGCCTTCCTAAAAAAAAGAAAGCATCGATGCGGAAGTGGGGGAATATTTCGGTTGCCTCTACGAAGCAGGCTCGCTAGCGTGCCGCCCGCAGCCGACCCTGCTTCAACGGACAGATGTCAGAGTGGTCGAATGAGCACGCCTGGAAAGCGTGTGTGGCAGTAATGTCACCGTGGGTTCGAATCCCACTCTGTCCGCCATCAGCCCCGCTTGGCTTGCCAAGCGGGGCTGATGGGTTCTGGAGAGGTGGCGATGTTTTGCGCTCGCTCCCGGGCGGCGGTGGGCGCACTCTTCCGGGCGATGAAAGCACTCTTAGTCTCTGTCCTTCTCTGTCTCACCGCTTCGGCCGATCTCTACGAACTTCGCACTTACACTCCGGCCGAGGGGAAGCTCGAAGCGCTTGAGTCACGCTTCCGCGATCATACCCTCGCGCTTTTCGAGTCCCACGGGATGAAAAATATCGGCTACTGGCTCACTGCGAAGAAGGAAGGGGAGGCCCAGAAGCTCGTCTACCTCGTAGCGCACGAGGATCAAGAGGCCGCGGATGCCAGCTGGGAGGCTTTTAGAAAAGATCCGAAATGGATCGCTGCGAGAGATGCTTCTCAGATCGATGGGAGCCTCGTAAAGAAAGTTGAGAGCCAGTATCTCACCGCTACCGACTATTCTAAGCTGAAGTAGGATGGGAGGCTGATAAGACGAGGAGGCGTGGGCCGCTCACTCCTGCTCCGCCGTTTCGCGGATATCGGTCAGGGCGTCGATGAAGTCGCCGAGGATCTCTGCTGGCACCATGATGGTGTCACGATTTCCACCGACATCCTCGGTGATTTTCACCACGCGACCCCGCTGGTTCTCTTTAAGATCGAGAAAGAAGACCTTGCGATCTGAGATGATTTTTTCGGTATGTAGAATATCCTGATCCATTTTGCTTGGGCTAAATATTGATACCACGGTCTCGCTGACGGGGAGGCAAGTCAATGGGAAACTTGATAGGCGCTGTCATAGAAATTGAGAGAAGCCGCAGAAGAGCTTGGAGCTTTCTGATGGGAGCTCGGGTGCGTGATCGTGGTGGTCGAGAAAGGTGCGGCAGACTGCGAAAAATTCCTCCGGTGTTTTCACGCGACGGATGGCGTGCTCGAAATCAGGGTCGTGCCCCTGCACGATGTAGACGAGATAGCGCTTCATCTTTTGGACATGTTTTGCCTCGATGAACTCGCTTTGCTCGCGGGCGGTTTCCTCGTAGAGCATCGTGATGTAATCCAGAATCATATGCCCGGTGACGACTGGGATTTCTTCGTTTAAAAAGGCGGCTCTTAGTTTGGAAAAGATCCAGGGATGGCGGATCGCGCCCCGCCCGATCATGAGACCCGCGGCTCCTGATTCCTTGAGAAAAGCGAGGCCCGTGGCGGTGTCCACCACGTTTCCATTTGCGATGACCGGGCAGGGGAGTTCGGTTACCGCTTGGCGGATTCTTTCTGGGTGGACCGGAGTTTGGTAACGTTCCCGCACGGTGCGACCGTGGATCGTGAGGAGGTCGATCTCGTGCTTCTTAAAAATGCGCAGGAGTCCATCGAACTCCGCAGGCGACTCGAAGCCAATCCGGGTTTTCACGGTAAAGGGAAGCTCGCCGCAGGCCTCCCGCAGGGCCCCGAGAAGACGGTCGACGTGGTCTGGATTGCGGAGCAGACCACCCCCGGCATTTTTTCGATAAACGACCGGGGCGGGGCAGCCAAGGTTGAGGTCGATGCCGCTGACGGGATGTTTTTTTAGCTCCTCGACCGTCTTCACGAGCGACTCTTCGTGCTGGCCGATCATCTGGGCGATGAGCGGGCGGCCCGTCGGGTTTTCTGTCACCGATCTGAGGATGTAGGGATTGAGGGGTGAGTTCTCGTAGACGCGGAAATACTCGGTGACGTATACATCAGCCCCACCGAAGGCGGCGACAACCCGGAGGAAGGGAAGGTCGGTGACATCCTGCATCGGAGCGAGAAACAGGGCCGGGCGATCGCGTGGGAGGAGATTCATGCTAGCGAGCGGCCTTTTGGATAGGCGCTTGGTTTTCTCTTTGTGAAGCTCAGTGCTCGCTTGCCATGTTTATGTTGGCGGACGTCGATGATGAAGGTTCTTCGCTTTGGAAGAGTCTCCCGCCAAGCTTCGGGCGGCATGTCGGAGATGACGATGAGGGCGGCGTCCTCAGGCGATGATTGAACGGCGGCGGCGAGGTCATGAGCTTCGGTATTAGCGGTCCGCTCCGCTCGGGAAAGAAGAGTGAGGGTCTCGCGCCAAGCTTCGGATTGGAAGGTGGGGATCGTTTCCCAAGCGGTGAAGTCTGCGCTTAGTGAGGCGGGGATGCCGATCTTGCGGAGGTGGCGCAGCGTTCCGCAGAGGAGAGAAAGGGCACGCTCGAAGTAGTCTGTCCGGATCAGGGTGTGATCCGTTCCGTAAGAGTGAAAGAGGACGGTGGCCCGGCGCGGGCGGAGTCCCGGTGGGTCCATCTCGCGCACCCGTGGAGAGCGGCCCCGGGCGAGCGCGCGCATGGTGGCGGCCCAGTGAATATTCTTCGCCGGATCCCCGGGGCGGAAGGGACGCAGCCCGCGCGGCTCGCCGGGAGAATCACCCGGCTGGAGACCTTCGCCGTGCCAAGCGTCATCGAACTCGCCGCTGGCGAAAAATTCTTTTGGGACGATCGCCTTTGGGAAGACGAGCATCTCCTGCTCCACCACGGTGGCCTTACGATGTTCGAGAGCCCCGAGTGGGAACGTCGAGCTGAGTTGGCAGCGGTGTTTTGAAACGGCACCTCGGGAGGGGATCGATCCTCTTAACTTCGAGGTAGCCGTCGAGCGCGCTGCGATCCAGCGCGCGTGGCTATGGATCTGCGCGCGCTCGGAGAGATGAAGTCGCATTTGAATGCCATGCGCATCAAGCAAGCTACGGCCGTTGACGAGAGTGAGCCGGAAATCGAAAGGGGTGTCAGCGAAAACTCGCGCCGGAGCCTGAATGGCCACTCGCAGGTTCGCGAGATTCCAACGCCCCATTATAAAAACGACGAGCATCAGAAGAAGGCCCGCTGCTCCGATCGCGATGAGGGCGCCATCGATCCTCAGGATACCGAAGACCAGCAAAGCGATCGCTCCTCCGAGGAGTGCGGCGCCGCGCGGGGTGAGTGACATGGAGGGACTGTGGACCCGGAAGCGCCGCGATTGAACTCAGAAATAAAGCTTCTTCAGCTCCGGTCGTTTTGACGAGAGGCTAAGCCCCGATGGGGTCGAGAGAATTCTTACCGTCCGAAGCGGCCTGCTCGTGGATGACGATACGTGCGAGAAGACAGGTTCGAGCGGTCCAGGCGAGGGTGCGGATCCAGTTGCTCATCACCAATCCTCCTACCGTTGCCAA
>Ga0114957_1001180_pt1 | contig 30039 bp, 28 predicted proteins | sample BantaG_FD_87175 | JGI IMG/M metagenome (GOLD analysis project Ga0114957, IMG submission 87175) | Marine algal microbial communities from Bantry Bay, Ireland - BantryBay_4 metaG | ecosystem: Host-associated > Algae > Red algae > Unclassified | place: Bantry Bay, Ireland | collected 2014-11-21
CCAGGTTATGAATTATTCAGATACAAAGATGAGAGCGATATGTGGCAGACTGTAGATAGCGATGATGTCAATCTATGGATACGAGAATATATGGGAGAGCAATTTTCAAGTAAGGATTTCAGGACTTGGGTGGCCTCGCGTTTAGCTATTGAATTATACCCAGATGCCTTGGCTGTAAAGAAGGATTACCCTCGTAGAAAGTTTACTAATATTCTTTTAAGAATGGTTGCTGACGAACTAGGTAATACACCTACCGTATGCAAATCCTATTATATTCATCCCAAGATATTAGGTAAAATATCTGATCAATCCATCTTGTGGAGTCCTGTAGAAGAAGAAATGACACATCGATTGTCATCATCAGAGAAATACCTTATAAAATGTCTTAAGGCTAAAGGCTAGTGTAGAAGTACACTTTAGTTACGATCTTTTCTCTATCAGAAATGGCCAATATCTTTTAGGGACATGACGTAAATGTAGCTTTTCATTGTTGCGCTCTTCTATGTTGACACTTTTATAATATTGTTTCCAGAGATCTTGATACTTTAATTCTTCCTCTGTCAATATATCTTTAGGAATTAACTGAGCTTTATTGATTGTGTCTATAGTTACGAATTCTATCTTATGATTCTTATGGTGTATGGCGTAAGCTCTCTTAGTATCATAGATGAGCCATTCTAATGCAGGATAGCGATCTTTAAAATGCTTGCCTATCAGTGGCAAGACGTTAAAGTCAGGATTGATCTCACAGACCCACATTTCATCTTTAGTTTCTTGGAACCTAACGAAAGCATGCATTCGATGGACTTCTCTATTTATCATTTTTTTGACCTTATGCAGATCCACGATGATAGGGTCAGAAAAGTCACTGAATTTATTGCCTTTACCATCCAAGATGAATCTTATCAGGTGCAATAATTTCATCTCTATACCATCGAGTTCACTTAAATAAATGCTATATATAAATCGAACAATTTGGTTGGATGATTTTTTTGTCAGACTCGCGAGAACTCTTTCGGCTTTTCTGACATCCGTAATATGAGTCAAGGATGTGGAAAAAAGTTCTATGCCTTTATCTTCTGTGGTGATTTTCAGAGGCGTAAGTTTTTTTTCGTATATGTAGAAAACTAAACTCAAAAATCCCTCGAAAGATCGATCATAGGTCAGTATGGGTTTATCCGACTCCAAAAAGACTCAATTGATTTGGATTCTGAGATTGTAATCGTAATGGTTTCATCTCGTTAGATATGAGGTCGATGGGTTTGGATATGAGATGATTTTTCATTCCGGCGCATTCTATGAAATATTGAGCTCTCTTCCATACGATTCCGATTTTCTTCAGATGTTCTTCTCTCAATTTTCTGAATTTTCTTGCGGATAGGATTTTCTTGGCAGACTTTACACCTATACCCGGTACACGAAGAATCTGATGAAAATCTGCAGTATTTATGTCAACTGGAAATAAGTGCATATTGCGCAGCGCAAAAGAAGACTTAGGATCCATTTCTAGATCCAGTTCCGGATGAGCATCATCCACAATTTCATCCACTTTGAATCCATAAAATCTCATAAGCCAGTCAGCTTGGTATAACCTGTTCTCTCTGATAACCGGTGTCTTATCTACAGTGGGAAGACGAGAATCACTTGATATGGGCACGTAACCGGAATAGTAAACTCGCTTCAGATTCTTACCTTTATATAAATCGTCTGAAAGCTCAAGTATCTGTTTGTCATTTTCTGGACTGGCTCCTATGACGATCTGAGTGCTTTGACCACCTGGGGATACTTTAGGCGCTTTTCTAGATTTTTTTCTTTCTGCTTTCGAATCGCTTATGGCAGTTTTGAGAAAACTCATTGGCTCCAAGGCGTCTTTGAAAGATTTTTCTGGAGCCACCTTCTTTAGACTGACTTCTGATGGCATTTCTATGTTTACACTTAGCCGATCTGCATAGAGTCCAGCTTGATATAGAAGATCGTCGCTGGCCCCGGGAATAGCCTTCAGATGTATGTATCCATTGAAGTCGCATTCTGTTCTGAGTTTTTTAGCTATACGGACTAGTCTTTCCATTGTGTAGTCTGCACTTTTGAATATACCGCTACTTAGAAAGAGTCCTTCTATGTAGTTTCTTTTGTAAAAATTCATCGTTAGATCTACAACTTCTTGGACAGTGAATGCTGTCCTCTTGATGTCATTAGACTTACGAGTTACACAATAGGCACAATCAAAAATGCAGAAATTTGTATACAGGATTTTTAGTAAGGAGACGCATCTTCCGTCTGGTGTATAGGTGTGACAAATACCCATGTTCTTGCTATTGCCTAGTCCGTGTTTGGTATTCTTCCGATTACTACCACTAGAGGCACAGGATACATCATACTTAGCCGCATCACTGAGGATTTCTAATTTTTCTATAGTATTTAAAGCCATCTTTTTTTTATTATGTTACTCGAGACTTATCTTAAGATAAATACCCTGAAATGACATTGTACCATAAGATTCTCAAATAATGAAATAAGACCTGAATGCATTACAATGTCGGTAAAGTTGACAGTTACCGTGACATTAAGTGGGTTAGTAACACAGTGGATGGACAAATAGTTTCACAGTCAGAAAAATCACACCACCTCTCCCAAAAACCGCCCTACAATCTCTTCCATCCAGTAATTCTTCCCGCTCTGCACCCAGCCTACATGGCCACCATTCTTAGTCGTCATCGCAGTGACCTGACTTGGAAGATCATATGACTCCGGGTAACATTCTTCTGGTAGAAAAGGATCGTCCAGAGCATTGATGATAATGGTCGGAATGGTCAGTCCATTCAAGAAATTCTTACTGCTGCATTGGCTGTAATAATCATGGGCACTTGCAAAGCCGTGTAGAGGGCCTGTGAACGCATCATCAAAATCATAGACGGTCTTAATGTGTTTCATTGGTCTCAGATCTATCTTACCTGGAAACTGCTGATGCTTGGCTCTTACTTTTTGGGATAGGGTTTTCAGGAAGTTCATGGTATAGAGCCAATTGGCGGATTTTCCGAGGTGCATACTACCTGCTTCCAGATCCAAAGGGACTGAAGCGGCGATACAAGCCACTATTTTGGAATCAAGATCACTGCCTCTTTCTCCGCAATATTTAATGACCAGATTACCACCAAGGCTAAATCCCACAAGTGCAATTTCATCATAGGAACCGATAAGATATTGTATGACCTGATCAAGGTCATCTGTCGCGCCGCTGTGGTACATTCTAAGTTGTCTGTTCATAACTCCAGAGCAACCTCTGTAATTAATAGCTGCGATGTCCCATCCCTGTTCTGCAAGCAATTTTCCAGTGCCAATGATATAGTTGGATGTGCTACTGCCTTCGAGGCCATGGCAAAGCACGGCGATTCTGTTGCGATTGTCTTTCAGCATATCCACATGAAGGAAGTCCTTGTCCAGTGTTTCCAGTTGTAGTCTTTTGTAATCAGGAATAATCTGTTTCCTGAATAGAGATGGATACAGTGTATTAAGGTGTCCACTTCTGAAAAGCAGACTGGGAGCATAGTCCAAAGTCTTAATTAATAGCGTTGAGTGTGATATTGAAAATCAAAGGTGTATTAGCGGGGACTGGTCCTCTGCCATTCACGCCATAAGCTAGATAGGAGGGAATAAGTAGTTGGCCTTGACCTCCCTGCTCAGAAAAGAGTTGCATACCTTCTTGCCAGCCCTTGATAACTCCTGATAGAGGAAAGGATGCTCTTTCAGTTTCTTCGAATAAAGTACCGTCAAGAAAAAATCCTTGATAATCCACATCTATTTCGTCGCAGATATTTGGTGTACGACCGTTACCTTCTTGTGTGACGATATAATATAATCCTGAAGGCGTAATATTAATTTCCTGATTATTGGCTTCCAGGTAAGCCCTAAGTGCTAGGGAATCTTGCTTATACACTTGAGATCCTGTTATGTCCGGATAGCTGATCTCATTGTTACATTCATCCGAACCACAGGCTGCTAAAGTGATTATGCAACAGAAAGTAATTGTTCTTATAACGTTCATCATTTCTACTTTAGATATCAAATAGTTCGTCTAAGTACCCTTCTCTATTGTCATCGTTTAATCTGAAATCTGGACAAAGCTGCGTATTGCTATGCATTATGCTGACGCATTCGTCACCGATTTTATCATCTCTATGTCCTCTATCCAGAAAACAATGTCCTAACTCATGAAATATAAGAAATTGCTTTTTCGCTTCATCTGAATCATTCCAAATATCAATATCTATAATGACCTTTCTTGGTTTCTCATCATTTCTGAAACATTGGCCTAGGACATCTGCGATACGTATATTCTGAAGTAAGCCCTCTATTCGTTCTGCCTCATAATCCACATTAAATCCTCTTTTGGCAGCTTCGTTGGCGAAAATCTGAAAATAGGGCTGAAGTTCAGCATCGGTCTCGACGATGTCTTCTTTGCCGCAGCTTGATATCATTGTTAGACCAATTAAAGCCAGAATGAGTATTGGAATAGACAGACTCAGTTTGGATATTGTCGTAATTCTTGAAAGTGTATGCATATTTAAGTCGTTATTATACCAACGAGCTAGCTGAGCTGTTCGTCTAAGGTTAAAGATATTGCACTCTAGTGTAAAAAGTCATCGTAACTTTCTGCTGTTATGACATTAACCTATAAAATCAATCGTATGTTCTCTAAAATTCAATTAACTGCTATCATTTTGATGATTTTATCGTCGTCATCACTTATGTCCCAAAGCAGTGAAGCTGTGACCTCTGAAGAAAGCCCTCGCGAGTTGGGTCTGAGATTTTCGGGTTTAGACGATTTTAATATATTCTATAAGAAACATTTGCAGAATGGCAGAGTAGCACGACATCGTTTTCTACAGTCCAATATTGATTATAATTCAAATAATAAAGACTGGGATTTAGGTCTTGGATACGCTTACGGTCAGGAGAGATATAAGGAGATTGCTGATGATTTCTTCTTCTTCCATGGAATGGAAGGACGAATATTTGTGGCTTACAGTAATTCAACTAATACCAGTTCCCAGAAAAATAAGAGTCTGAGATTAGTCCCAGCCTTGGGATATGTCATGGGATTTCAGTTGGCCTTGTCAGATCGGTTCAGTCTGAGTCTGGAGATCATTCCTTCCATAGGGGGTAATGTCAACTACAGAAATGGAGAAGTATCGACCTATCAGCTCCAAGCCCAACTCAACAGTAATACGACTGCAATTTCTCTGATGTACAGATTTGTGCCTAAGAGCTAGGACCAGTTTACTCAAGTTAGTAGGCTCTTCAGTATATGCGGGGATCAGAATTCCCCGCCACCCTTCATCACCACCAGAAGGTCTGCCGCGTCTTGATTCATTTTCTGAATGAAACGTTAACTTGCTGTCTGTGCAGAGGATATGGCTCTCCATTGGTACTGAGATTGATAAATGAACTTATCTATAACACTAAGTCAGTTCTCATTATGGAATTGATAAGATCCCTTCACGATGAGAAATTTCTTCTATCTCATGGAAACTTGTATTGAATAAGTTGCAAAGATGTCCGAATTCGTGTATATATATCACTATGGGAGTATCTTTAGGCGAACAAACAATCATGATTTGTCCGAAAGTACACCAATATATACCTTGCTCAAAAATATCCCCAATACTTCTTTTAGCCAATTGGTCGTGTCCAGGTTGAGGGCAGAGGGCATCGACGTAAGGATAAGGAACAGCAACGCATCTTCCATTTATCCATTAGCGACGATAGGTATGCAGATTGAGGTAAACGAGAATCAGTTTGAGTTGGCACAAAGCCTGGTTCAGGAAATGGAGAAATCAGCTCTCGAACCTAATCCTGATATTGATTTCTATGAAGCAGATGAGGAAGATATTGCTTTTGAAAGTGCCATGCATAAGCGAGAACAAGAGATCAATAATGCTAAACCTACAAGTCTTATATATCTCTTAATATTTCTGTTTGTCATGACCCTTCTATACTATTTCACGTTTACTAAGTAATAATGCGAAGAACCTTATGATCAAATTCTGCAGATACCTGGTTTATTCACTTTTCAGCTTATTGGTGCTGGGAGGAATCAATGATATTTCTGCTCAGGAATCGATAGCTGAAGAGGTGGTCAGTGACGAGGATGATCGCATCAAATATCTACTCTATAAGATCAATGAAATAAGGACGTCAGGTTGTCGATGTGGCAGAAAAAAAATGCCCAAAGTCAATAAGTTAGTCTGGAATAAGCAATTGTCTTACAGTGCTTACGAGCATGCCCAAGAGATGAATGACTTTAACTATTTTTCTCATCATTCTCGCGATGACAAAGATATAGGGGAACGCCTCGATGCGTTGGGTTACAAATGGCAATATGTCGGCGAGAATTTAGCTGAGGGACAGACAAGTTTCGACGAGGCACTGGATGATTGGATGGCCAGTAAGAGTCATTGCACTATGATCATGAATCCTGATATGAAAGAGATGGGTGTGGCCAGAGTAGGCATGTACTGGGTGCACCACTTCGGTACACGAATGCCTCCTAAGACTAAGAGAATTAGAACCCATTACACAGAAGGAGAATAATTCTGATGTCCTCTGCTCAAGCTACTATTATAAGATTTACTTTATTTTTTTTGCTACTTATTCTGCAAAGTAATTTGCTGTCAGCACAAGATGAGAAATCACTGGATAATAGCACATTAAAACAGACTCAACCACCAGGTAGCACTTCACAAGTCAAGGTCAAGAACTCTGATAATTTCATCTACGAGAAAATTGACGATGTGGACTTCCAGTATTTTTCTGGCAATGTGAAAATGTTTCACGACAGTATCTTCATGTATGCTGATTCTGCTGTGATTCAGGGTGACCAAATGATGGCTCGCGGCGAGGTCATCATCATCCAGGATGACACGATTAATGTCTTCTCTGATTCGCTGATCTATGACGCCGATCTGAAATTGGCAAAACTATTCAAGGAGGTCGTGGTTCAGACAGGAGACAAACAACTCTTTACAGAAAGATTGGATTATGACCTAAAGTCTAAGATAGGGACCTTCAGGGATACAGCTATTCTGCGTCGAGCGGATATGACACTGTCCAGTCTCAAAGGCTACTATAATCTACAGGATAAGAAAGCACATTTTTATGACCAGGTTGTAATCAAGGATGTTGACTTTGAATTGACAGCTGATTCATTGGATTATGATACGGATATCGATAGAGCCTATTTTCTAGGACCTACTTACATACTGCAGAATGGAAAGCAGGTTTTCTGCAAAGCCGGTTATTATGATATGATTTCAAGACAAGCTTTTTTCAGTGATCAGGCTGTCATTGTGGAAGGCTCCAAGGTGGCCTTCGCTGATGACATCTTAGTCTCAGAACAAGATAGTTCAGTAACTTTGACTGGAAATGCAGAGGTCAGGGACTCTGTCAGCACAGCCCGAGGCAAGTCTATATTTTTTGATGATGTGAAAGGAGAAGTTTTTATCCAAGGCAATGGTTATTATCAGAGGGAAGATCAGATCATAGAGGCAGAAGTCATTGAGTACAATACAGTGACAGAGGACTTTTTCTCGATAGGTAATAGTACCATATCAGGAGAGAAAGGCATTCTCGCTGCAGATAGTATCAGTTATGTCAAGGCGGAGGATTTAGGTGTCGCGAAAGGTAATGCCAGCTATAGGGATACTGTGGATGGTAGAACAATACTCTCAGATTACTTCATCTACAGAGACAGCTCTTCTTATGTACAGGCCAATGCCGTCAAAGTAAGACCTTTGTTCATGCAACGTGTCGAAGATGACACCTTGTACGTGGCGGCAGATACTCTCATAAGTGCAGAGCCTTCTGATAGTCTTAAGTACCTCAAGGCCATCACGGATGTAATGATATATAAGAAAGATCTTCAGGCTGTCTGTGACTCCATGTATTACGGCGATCTTGATTCTACCTTCACGTTATTCCGCAATCCCATATGCTGGTCTGATACGACACAATTCAAAGGGGATACCATAGATATCATTCTGAGAAATGATGAAGTGAGAGAAATAGTGGCCAGGAAAAAAGCCTTCATTGCCACGCGACATCTTACAGGTTACTTCGATCAGATCAAGGGTAGATATCTTCACTCTTATTTGGATTCCAATGAGTTGAAAAAAATGCTCATCAAAGGAAATGCTGAAGCGCTTTATTTTCTCAGAGATGATGATGATGCCTACGTAGGCGCCAATAAGACGATCTGTAGTCACATGACCTTTTACTTTGAGAATGAGGAGCTGGACAATATCATGTTTTACACAGAGCCTGCATCTACAATGACACCTATGGAACTGGCCAAGGGTAGTCTGATCTCTCTAGAAGGTCTCCAGTGGGAAATACAGCGTAGGCCAAGGGTTTTGGAGGGGATGAGAACTATGGTAATTTCTGCCTTGCCGCAAGACGCAGAACCTGTGGATGATTTTGAAGAAGAGATACTGAAAATTCTGGAGGAAGAATCCACTACCAAAGGGCAGTAGTAATAAGTCTTATTTTTTTCTCAAAAAGCTAGTCCGTCTTCCTTACTATAATTCCAAGTTTTATCTTAGAGCGGTTATGAAATTCATATTTACGATCATACTGGCATTCTTTCTCAGCTTCAGTGGATATGCACAGGAGTCTGACAGTTTTGCTGCGGCCAATGTAGCCTACGAGCAAGGCGACTATCTTCAGGCTATTTCACTTTATCAAGCGATTCTAAATCAGGGTCTCACGTCCAAGGAATTACATTACAATCTGGGCAATGCTTATTATAAGAATGATGATCTGGGCCAAGCTATTCTTCATTATGAGAAAGCGGCAAGGATCAGTCCAGGAGATGAGCAAGTGCAGCAAAATCTGAATCTTGCACAGTCGGATGTGGATTTTGAAGTTCTTGAGGTGCCTCCTTTTTTCTTAGTTAGATTTTGGAGAGGCTTCCATGGCGTTTTTTCCTCCACTATCTGGGTCGTGTTACAAGTGGTACTGGGTATTTTATTTCTTGTAGGCATTTACTTATGGAGTATGCCCAGATATCATAACAGACGCTTTACTGGCTTCAAACTTGCCGCGCTCTGTCTTTTCTTGATCTTGTTATGTTACCTGGCAGGGGCTTCCCAGAGTCAGTATGAGCAGGATTCTAAAATAGGTATCCTTACGACAGCCACCACACTGTTACAAGAACCCAACGAAGGGGGAGAGGTGCTGGAGGAACTCACACCTGGTGTCAAAGTCATCATTCTGGATAAAGTCGATGTATGGTACAAGGTAAGTCTGATCAACAAAGAACAAGGTTGGGTTAGGGTCGAAGGTGTCGGTCTGGTCTAAGTCTGAGTGTCTCTGAAATTTCAGTACTACATTGCCATGAATTCAGTTAAGGTTGAGTGACAATATACTATACTGACCCGTAGTCGAGTTCGAGAATCAAATCAAATGTTCAAGCCTTATGAAATGGATGATCCTACTGCTCAGCTTTTTTACCAGTTTATTGACTGCACAAACCTTTGAGAATATCCCCCTGCTCCAGACTACTGACACAGCTACTGTATACGTACCTGTAGATGAAGTGCATTTCAGTGTTGAGATCGCGGCAAAGGCTGAGAAGATTTCTGATGCCCGCGAGCAGAACTTGATTGTTTCCCGTCAGATTGTGGCCTTGCTGAAAAGTAAAGGTGTTCCGTCAAAGTACATTCAGACCCAACGTCTCAATGTAGGCCGCAATTATATCAATAATACTCGCCAGCAAGAGTGGGATGGTTTCAAGTCATATCAAAAAATATATGTATGCCTTACAAATCCTTCGTTGTATGACGAGATTTCAGATCTATTATTAATGATGGATCTTGGCAACGCTTAGTGGCCCACAATTCAAAAGCACCAAAGCTGCTGATGCCATGGACCAAGCCAGATTAGCAGCCATAATTTCAGCTAAAGCCAATGCCGAAGAGATGGCTTTGGCTCTTGGTCAAAGCATAGGTCCAGCACAGCTCATATCTGAATTCTCTGTAAAGGCCCCTAACAGGGATACCTATTCCAGCGGGACTTCCTTGCCTGCAGCAGATAAGGTGGCAAGTAGATTTGATTTTGAGCCTGGACAGTTAGTCGTTACTTCCAGTGTCAATATTTCTTTTTTACTTCAGGAATGATAAATGATAAATGAGGGTGCCACAAAAAAAAAGGCCACTCTAAAAGAGCAGCCTTTATATACTTAAGAGGTTTTCTGTCTTATTTTTATTCTTCTTCGCTATTGCCTACAACTCTACCGCCGTCCAGCTCGTCTTGTAGTTTCTCTAGCTCGTCCCATTTGCCATCAGCAGCTAACTTGGCTTGTTGCGGCCAAGTGTCTGGCGAGTGCATTTTGAATCTCGGACCGGCTTTTTCCAATATGTCTTTCAGCTTACTGATAGGCGCTGATGCCAGCTGAGTAAAAGTCATGATACCTCCTGCATTTAGATGCTCAGCGATCTTAGGACCTATACCTTCTATTTTGTTGAGCTTGTCTGGCTTGGCATTTGCATCCTTGGCATTTGTGTCTTTCTTGTCAGACCCACCTGCTGCCGCTGCGCCAGTACCTGTTGCAGTGGCTGCTGCTGCTGCTTCCTTGGCTTTTTTAGCTTCGTATTCTTCCATGGTCATTCTGTGGATTGTGACCTTCGGGTCAGCTGCTCCAGAATCATTTCCTGCTCCTGCATTAGATGCACTTGCTCCAGCTCCTCCATTACTTGCAGCTGGTGCTGTTGATTTTGCTGGTGCTGCTTTTTTAGGTTTAGCTTCTGCTTGTCTGGCCTTTGCAGAACTTACTGCTGCACCACCTGCCCCATCTAGAGGGATGATACTGACATAGGTTCTACCTTTCGCCTTTTTTTTAAAGCTTACGTGGCCTTCTATTTTAGCATGTAGTGTATGGTCTCTACCCATATAGACATTGTCTCCTGGGTGGTACTTGGTCCCTCTTTGTCTGATGATGATATTACCAGCCTTGGCATATTGACTACCAAAGAGTTTCACACCCAGATATTTCGGATTCGAATCACGACCATTGTCCGTACTACCTACACCTTTTTTATGTGCCATTGTATTTTACTTTCTTAGTTGAGGAATGAACAGCAATTACGAAATGCTGTCGATTTTGATTTTAGAGAAATACTGTCTGTGACCATTTTTCACTCTGTAGCCCTTTCTTCTCTTCTTTTTGAATACAATTACCTTGTCACCTTTCATGTGAGAAACTACTGTCGCCTTGACGGATCCAGCTAGAGTCGGCGTACCGATGGCAGCAGAACCGCCACCGCCTGTAAGGAGCACTTTGTCAAAACTGACAGAAGCACCTTCGTCGGCATCCAATCTGTGAACGAAAATCTCTTGCCCAGACTCAACTTTGAACTGCTGACCGGCTATTTCTACTATCGCGAACATGTTTCTTATTTAGATTTCTCAAAAAGGATTGCAAAGATAGATTATTTACCTGCTATTTCCAATAACCAAGCGGCTACAAGTTACACTGACAAATTCTTGCGCAATCAGTTGATTATCAATTCATTATCTCATTTCAGCTATAAATAGTCTCGCAACGTCAGTTTTTTGACCAGTTTCTTCCCATCTCTTGAGAGCACCACCCGTACCGTCTTTCCCTCTCTTTTCATCAGTTTGTCAGTAAGCCAGGGTAGGGAAATCATAAATCTGGGCCAATGCCCTATTCTGATAATTTCATCATTGTGACGTATATCTGCTTGGTCAGCTGGGCTATTGGCATACACGGATCGCACTTTGAATTTATCGAGTTTTGCACCAGTCGCCAGCAGTTGCATACCACTCAAGTCGAATTTGAAAGTTTCCTTGAAGTGTTTATTGGGCTTCAAGTATAGCTTGGAATCATAATAGTCAATCGTCATTTCATACCTCGAAAGAATGGGATTGCCCAGTAAGCCATTCCTTCCATTAGTGGTTAGCATATTGATGCCCTGTTCTAGGGATTGATAGTAATTGATGACCTGATGGAAGGTATCCAATTCTCCTATCTGAAGGCTGGGCAGTCGTCCTACATATCCATAGATGTCACCACCTAAGCCTTTACCTAAGATGCCTTTCAAGTAATTCTCATTAAGATGCAGCAGGGAGTCAGTTTGCGTAAAGAGCATCAGGCCTAGAGAAGAGCCTGTATCCAGTAACAATTTCAAGTCTATATGTTCCCCTCTATGATTGGTACAGGCCGCTTCAAGATAGGGTTTCTGGTTTTCTATTTCCAAATCCAGAACTTGATGAACCGCGTCAGGTTTAAAACTATTCTTATGTGTCAGTTTGACTATTTGTTTCTCATAGTCGATGGTCAAGACCAGACCCCAGAAGGATCTTCCACCCAGCAACCCATCAATGGGTATGCCGACAGATTGCTCCAGAGCCAGAAAGTCATCTTCCAGAACTATGATGTCTCGGATGACATTAGCGGTATTATTGAGGCTCAGTAAGATGTTTCTGCAGATGAGCGCATCTACTTTGGTCTCCAGATCACTACCCAAGATTTCTATTTCTTTATCTACGACCAGATTCAGCTCCTCGATGATGCTTTTATCGAAGAGTATCAGATTTTCTGCTCCCGTGTCCAGAATCAAATTGACAGTTTGGCTGATATTGATCTTGGCTTCTACTATGATGAATCCCCCTTGATAGGTGAAGGGTATTTCGATTTCCTCATCAGCGCTACTCACTAAATTGTACTCGAAAAAATCTTGCCCAATTAGTGGGAGAGATAGTAAGCCTGTTAATAGGCTGACTATGAGTAAAGTAATTTCATTAAGCACAGAACCAAGTTAACAATTTTAGTAGGCAATCAGGTACTTGATAGCCGTAACTATTCAGCCAGAAAATCTGAAGCCAGTGGCTCTAGAAGTTATAACCATACGTCTCAGACAAAAAAAATCCCAGTTGCATAGGCAACCGGGACTTCTATTCTTCAAGAAAAGATTCTTCCTTATTTGGAAATAGTCATTTCTATTCTTCTATTCTTTGCTCTTCCTTCAGCAGTACCGTTATCGGCTACAGGATTAGCAGCACCGAATCCTTTAGTCATGACTCTGTCTCCACTGATACCTTTGCCCATCAATCTAGCTTTTACAGCATTTGCTCTAGCTTTGGATAGTTGAACATTTGCAGCAGCATCACCAGTGTTATCCGTATATCCCTCTACCATTACCTTTACACCAGGATAAGTCTTGAGGATTGCAGCCATGTTATCAACTTCTGCAGCAGTAGCACCATCAATGGTAGCTGATCCAGTAGTGAACGTCAAGTTCTTGAAAGTGAATCTTCCATCACCTTTGAATCCCCCATTGATATAGTCCATCATCTGAGAACCAGCAGAACCTGCACCGAATTTGATACCATCCAATGCCTTCTTAGCCGCTTCATCTATATCACTGAATACACCACCTACTGCATCCACAGCTCCTTTAGCCATGTCTCCAGCACTGTTGGCAGCATCACCTACAGCACCAGCAGCACCCTTGGCCATGTCACCTGCACCTTTAGCAGCATCACCTGCAACTTGTGCTGTTTTGTCCACCATATTCTTGCCTGCATCAGCAACACCCCCGCATCCTGGGCCTACTCCGAACCATCCACCGACTCCGATAAGAATCAGAAGTGGTAATAACCATCTCAACATGGATCCTCCTGTCTTGACAGCAGCGCCACCCACATTTCCTACCGTGCTGGCGGCATTTCCTGCTAGATTAGTAGCTCCACCTACAACTTTTTTACCAGCATCAGCAGCTCCGCCTACGACTCTTTTACCAGCGTCAGCAGTGTTGCCTACTAGCTTCTTGCCAGCATCCATGCCACCTCCAGCAACTCCAGAAACGGCACTTGCACTTTTGCCTAGAAAGCTAGATCCCAAAGCTGACAATAGACCTGATGGCATTGCAGATTTGACATGGCTTCTCTGGTTACCTAGAAACTTTCCTAGGCCCACAGCATCCAAGGCTTTGTTCTTGATGTGTCTACCGACCATGGACATGAGGAAAGGAGCAGCCATCTTGATCAATGAAGAAGCAGCACTTCCTTTTAATCCACTGTAACCTGCGATCTTATCGATCATGCCTCCAGTAGAGTTACCTAATATGAGGTTCAAGATTCCTGAACCTCCATTCATAAGCTTTGCAACATTACCAGCGCCACCTCCAAAAAGGTCTCCGATATTGTCCAAGATGCCAGTGTCTTGTGATTTTGCCATATCAAACAACTTTGCCAGCCCACTGGAATCTTCAGCAGTATCTGCCATTTTTCCAAGTAACACAGGAAAGATCCCGTCCAATGCTTTGCCTACGCCGTTCTCGGATTCTCCGAGAAATTTCGCAGCTTGAGTTCCTAAAGATCCAGTAACCTGGTCTTTAACCAAATCCAATAAATTCATTTTAAGTTATTTAGTTAGAAATTAGATTATTCTTGGATTCTGCATTGAGCAGAAAAGTAATTCGGGTAAATTCTATATTTTGGGATAGGAGTGTGGGTCAGCAAAGGTAAATTTTTGACTGATTTATTACAACTATCTAAAGGGCTTCTCAAACTTATAAGTTCCCATTAGTTAAATTATTAATTCATTAGTTATATTCCACATGTCAGATCTGCTGGACTTCATACCATTACTAGAGAAGCAAATGCTGCGGGTAGATCGAGGTAAGACTTTCATTATCAAGGATTTAGAGCAAGTTTTTAGATTGTTCTCACTTTTCTTTGAAAGGATTACAGATAATGAAGCCATTGCTTTTACAACCCTTTTTTCAAGGCTTGCTTTTATAGGGGTCAAATATGATTTGCCCGGAAAATTGCTCTTTGAAAATCACATCTTCAGAAAAAAGATGGAAAAGCGGGAGCTGAGTGATGCTGATATTGAGAAATCATGCAAATGGGGACTTTACCTTATATATGCAACTGCGCTGCAAGTTTCTGATTATGAATGGCAACAAGCGTTTACTAGACCGGATATTCAACTACCTGGTCGTAAAACCACTGGAAGGAGATCTTTTTCAAGAATTTTCAAGGCCTTACTTATTGAGATAACTGAAGAAGGCGTTCTGAAACTTATAGATGAAAACAAGGCGGATGTGGTATTCAGCTGTTCTCTGGATAAAACGGTATTTGAAAAACAAGTCATGTCCATCAGGAAACATCTGGAACTCCCTGTCAACATCAACCTGGTAGATGTCTCTTTCTTTCAGGATGAAAAGTGTGAAGCCAAGGGTCTCGTGCTGAGGCCAGATCTGTTGCTGGGAGTCACTTCCATCTCTGAATGCTTTTCTTCCCATGGAACTACTTCCATAAAATATCTGGGGAGGAAACTCATCCCCACGGAAGGGTCAGTACATATGCTCATCGGAAATATTGTCAATCACTATTTGGATGAATTGATTCATAATCCAGAATTGGAGTTCGATGAAGTCAAGCAAGCAACTTTCAAGATAGGGCCAGAAATGTTCACCTTGATGACAGACGAGCAGGTGATCACCACAATCTCCAAGGTCAAGAATCACTTCAATAATCTAAAACGTGTCGTCAATTCTGAACTGGCAGAAGCAGGCATCACCAAAGATCAGACCTACCTCGAACCCAGTTTCTACTCTAATGAGTTTGGACTGCAAGGGCGGCTGGATTTGTATCACCTGGATGAAGAGCAAGAAAAATCTGATATCGTAGAGCTCAAAAGTGGTAAAGTCTATCAGGCACATACTTATGGGCTCAATCAAAACCACTATGTCCAGACGCTGCTCTATGATCTACTTATAGAATCTGTCTACAACAATAAAATAAGATCTACGAGCTATATTTTATATTCAGGTGATGATAAGAAGCGGTTAAGATTTGCTGCCAAGGTCAGGTCCAAGCAAATGGAAGCAATGAAGTTGCGTAACAATCTCATCTTGTTGGAAGAGCTTATGACCAAGATAGATCAACCCTCAGAAATAGATTTTCTTGCAAGTCTCAATCCTGAAAAAATATCTGAGCAACATCGATTCCTGCGGAGAGATGCCAAGGCCTTCTGGGAAGTCTATGAAAAGCTGGAGACAGTGGAGCGCTTGTACTATAAGTCTTTTCTAGCCTTTATAAGTAGAGAATTCCAATTGTCGAAGATAGGAAGACACGGTATCTACAGATCCAATGGATTGGCAGCACTTTGGCTGGACCCTATGATGGAAAAGCTGGACCGCTTCAGTATTCTGGCTTATCTCAAGATAATCGAGAACCGAGCAGATGAGGATGTCCCAGTCATAGTGCTGGGGTTCTCTATGAAATCCAATAAGCTGTCGAAATTCAGAAAAGGAGATATTGTCATACTCTATCCCGCAGTAGAGGAGGAAGACGCTGCACTTTCTTCTCAGATATTCAAGTGTACCATATTAGAATTGGATGCTGAGCGGGTGAGTATCAGACTGAGGGCACGGCAAAAAAACTTTGACCTCTTCAGGCAATATGATTACTGGCACCTGGAATCAGACTCTCTGGATAGTGGATTCAATCATCAGTTGCACGGCTTGTTTGACTTCATGGAAGCAGACCGAAAATTCAGAGCCAGAATATTGACCATAAGTCCACCTGCGCTACCCACACGGCATATTGTATATAAGAATTCAGCCCTGACAGAAGAGCAACAAGCGGTCATGGGCGACATCATCAATGCAGAGGATTACTTCTTGCTGTGGGGGCCTCCCGGCACAGGGAAGACCAGTATCATGTTGAAAAATCTGGTGGATTATTACTACAACGAGACCGAGCACGATATTCTTCTCTTGGCTTATACCAATAGGGCTGTGGACGAGATTTGTGCTGCGATTCATGACTTACTCGATGGCAATTATCTGAGGATAGGGTCCAGATATTCCACTGCTCCACGCTATAAAAATCAATTGCTTTCCTACAGAACAGATAATATAAAAACACGAGCAGAACTGGCTAAGTTATTTTCCGAAACGAGAATATTTGTGTCTACAATTTCATCTTTTCAAGGGAAACGGGAGTTGCGAAAATTGAAAAATTTCGAAGTTGCCATTGTAGATGAAGCCTCACAATTGCTGGAACCGATGCTGGCAGGGCTTATGAGCCGGTTTGGTAAATTTGTGCTTATAGGTGATCACAAGCAATTGCCGGCGGTAGTGGCACAATCAGAGCGACAAAGTAAAGTGGAACAAAAGGCGTTAACAGCACTAGGTCTCAAGGATAGAAGAGTTTCGCTTTTCGAAAGAATGTACAGAAGGGCACGAGAGCAAGAGTGGACCTGGGCATATGGGGCCTTGACGTATCAGGGTAGAATGCATCAGCAGATTATGGAATTTATCAGTCCGGAATTCTACGAGAACAGGTTGCAGGTGTTGCCAGGCTTGAAGCGATTAGTTGCTGAGCCGTCGTGGGTGGGGGAGACGTTGCTCCAAAAGTTCTTGTCAGAACATAGAATGATATTCATAGATACGCCGATAGATCCCACGCTGACCAGAAAGACAAATGCGATAGAGGCTGAGCTTGTTGCTGAGTTAGCTGCTGCTTGGCTGCTGATTTACCAAGCAAATGAAATTCCAGTGACAGAATCGGCCATCGGTGTCATTACACCTTTTCGTTCTCAGATTGCAATCATCAAGTCGCAAGAATTTTTCAGGAATGAAGAAGCTATTACCATAGATACAGTAGAACGCTATCAAGGAGGCGCTCGTAATCAGATAATCATATCCCTGGCTATCAACGAAGCTAATCTTCTGGATAGCATCACTAATATCTCTGAAGAGGGCATAGACAGGAAATTGAATGTTGCACTTACAAGGGCAAAGGAGCATCTTATTATAATAGGTAATAGGGACATACTGAAAAGGAGCCAAACTTATGAGCGCCTAATAGAAAATTGTATGGTTATCAATGCTGATGAGATAGTCAGAATGCGATAGCTTATTGTAAGCATAGAATAGATGGACCTATTGTGATATAGATGAGCCTATTGTGATGCTATGAATTCAGTGAAAACTTATGGTATAACAAACGCAATAACCTCGTATATATCTGAATACTATAAGTTGAGTTATCTACTGGATGCCCACGCTATCTTTCGAGGTGGTGAATCTAGACGATTGAGTTGTAGTTCTTAATCCAACTGGAATGGTAAAAATAAAACAGCTGCCTGAATTAGATTCTTCCAGCCATATTTTACCGCCCATTTTATTCACGACTTTACGACAAAAGGCAAGACCAAGTCCGCTACCTTCATAATCACTTCGATTATGTAGTCTCTTGAACATTTCAAAAATTGATACATGATACTCAGACTCTATTCCTATCCCATTGTCCTTAATATAGAAGTGATGAAAACCATCAATCTCCTGGTAAGTGAGGTCTACTTGAGGTTGTTCATGTTGATTGTATTTTATTCCGTTCATGATGAGATTCTTAAATACTAGCAATAATTGTGTTTTGAAGCCATGTATTTCTGGAATTTCTGCTGATATGTTAATGATAGCATTTCTCTTCTTAACTTCATAATCTAATAATTCTTGGACTGTAGACAACAGTTTTTGAGTATCAATTTTGTCAATCACTAGACTATGAGATCCCTCTCGGGAGAACTCTAGTACATCTTCTATGAGGCTGTTCATTTGTTTTGCATTTCTTTGGATGAAAGTAGCATATTCAATCAGGTCGTCCTTGGAACCTGGTATTTTTATACTCCGCTCTAATAGTTGAGAAAAACTAAGAATATTTCGAAGGGGCTCTTTTAAATCATGAGAAGCGATGTGAGCAAATCGCTCTAATTCAATATTTGATTCTTTTAGTTGAAGATTCGTTTTCTGTAACTCTGTAGTCTTATTATCGACCTCTTCACTTAGTTTTTCATTAAACTTATTTTTCTGTTTATTAGCTTTGAATAGTAATACACTAATCAAAGAAACTAGAAATAGTAGTAGTGATGTAGAAGCAACGATTTTCTTTTGCTGACTTGATATGAGTGCACTCTTTTCTTGTTGTGATCTAAGAAAATAATTTTCTTGTTCCTTTTCTTTTAGGTTGTATTTTATATCCAGGCTAGCAACTGTTTTTATTGTTTGCTGATCAAAAATATAATCTTTTATTTCTAGGGCTTCTTTATAACTTTCATTGGCCTTTTTATGCTTGCCTAATTGTTGGTAGGCTTCTGCTGCAGAGATATGTAGTTGAAGTGTTATGTTTTTCTTAGTATTCTTCAGCTCGTAATCAGTCAATAACTCGGAAACTATTTTAAGTGATTCCTCATATCTCGACATATGATTATATAAATGAATAAGTTCTATTTTGGTGTCTATCAACTTCTCGATATTAGAGCTTTCGTCGTACAGTGCAATCGCCTTCTTTATTTTTATTTCCGCATCAGTATAATCCTTTTGTAGCTTTTTGGAATCTGCAAACTGGGTTAAAACATAAGCCTTATGGCTATTAATGTAAGTCTTGCTAAGAGACAAAGTGAAATGTTTATTAGCCAATAAATAATCTCCGTCTTTATTAGCCGCTTTTGCCAGATGCATATCTGGAATGTAATGCAGGAGCGAATCACTGCTTTGTCTGGCGACTTCGCCCGCTCTTCTGTAGTAAAATTTCTCTTTTTCTTTATCACCAAGAAGCTCAAAAATATTGGATATATTTTCTAGTAATACTACATTCAACGTGTACTGTTTATTTTTTTCGGCATAAGGTAATCCTTGAAAATAGAATTCTAAAGCCTTATCATTCAGACCAATATTATAATATGCATATCCTAAGTTGTTGAGTATTCTGCAAGTCAGGCTATCTTCATTCAAGGACTCTGAAATTTCTAATGCTCTTTTATTGTATTCAATGGTCTTCATCCGCTCGCCAGTATAGGCATAATACAACGCCATGTTAGCAAGACCAAGAGCTTTGCCATTTGGATAATTAATTTTTTCAGATTTCAAATATGCATCTTGAGCGCAGGAGTATGATTTGTGGATATCCAGAGAGAAGTACTTCCTGCTGAGTGTATTCAGAAGATCAATAACCTTAGTTTCAGAGGTTTCATGCTTAAGCTGCTCTTCGATCTCAGGTATGCCGACATTATAACATTTGCCCACCACATGGAATGATAAGAAAACTATGAGAGTAAACTTTAATTTCAACATTAATTCTAGAGTCTTCTTTAATACTTATACTAAGAATGCTTAATAATTGTCATCTTTGCAAGAATATCAGATGATAATTTATTATCTGATAGCAAAATATTGACTTTGCCTACTAGGGTAATAGAGAGTATAAGAGTGAATGTCAAATTTAGAGAAATTGTATACTAACTGCAAATCTTTTAAATTGTAGTATGTAGGACTTGAATCCTGGGGATAACTAGTGGATGCATACATCCTTACCATTGCACCCTTCAAGCATTATCCCTATTTTGCCATTTTGTAATCATAAAGGTGCAAGTTGAAAATATTACTTGTTTGTCTAGGCAACATATGTCGCTCTCCATTGGCAGAAGGATTGATGCGTAAGGCCATCCTTGACAGGGGTCTTGACTGGGTAGTGGATAGTGCAGGGACAGCTGGACACCACCAAGGTGAAGCGCCTGATTCCAGGTCAGTAGCGGTAGCTAGAGAGAATGGTCTGGACATATCCAGGCAGAGAAGTCGTAAATTCTTAGCAGAAGATTTTCAGAATTTCGATCACATTCTCGTGATGGACAGTAGTAACTATAATAATGTCTTACGCCTGGCCAAAACTGAAGAGGACAAGTCCAAAGTAGAGCTCTTATTGAATCTTAGTCACCCTGGAGAAAACAGACAAGTGCCTGATCCTTATTATGAAGGTGGTTTTCAGGGAGTCTATGATATGATAGAGTTAGCTGTCATGGCATTTGTAGAGCAAAAAAGCGAGTTGTGAAAGCTTTTGGAATTAAAGTGAGTGGTGTGGTGCAGGGAGTGGGTTTCCGCTATCATACGATGCAAGAAGCAAGAAGCTTGGGACTATGTGGCACGGTAGAAAATAAATCGGACGGCTCAGTCAGGATACATGTCGAAGGGACAGAGAAATCTGTGCTTGTATTTCTTGAGTGGTGTCACAAAGGGCCATCAGCCTCCAAGGTGACACAATTGGATTATATAATCAAGGAACCTATGGCTCTCACAAGTTTTGAAATACTAAGATGAAAGACCTAAATCCTCCTGATAGAAAATCTCAGACTATCACTGCATCCAAGGTGGTGTTTTTAGTATTGGCTGTAGCTGGTGCAATTTTGTTTTATTTTTTCAATTACGGCCTATTAGGCGGATTAGGCTTGTCGAGCTGCCTATTTGCGTTGGCATCTTGTATTCATTTCAGAAAGGCCCACAATAGAGCGAGCGAATCCATGGATACTAAAATGACATGGTTTCTGCTGGGGGCAGTTGTTTTTGGAGTAGTACTGATGTTGTTTAATGTGCTGCAGAGTGGTCCTGATTTTTATGCGGGGATTGCCGCGGGGTTGATTTTCATGCCGGCCTTGACATATGGCTTCGAATTGACTTTGATATGGTTTGCTAATCTTAGGTGAGTATTTGTGCCCCTATTTTTCTACCACAGAAAATTCACAAATTATTCTATCGTATACAACTTCAATACCTTCTCAAGGCCCAATTTATTCATAGTGGAAATATTCGTTCCAGGCACTGAGTCGATGTCAGGATGGGAGGCTATTGCAGCCGCCACTTCTTTCACCAGTAGAATATGAATCATAGGATAAGGACTGCGGTTAGTATAATTCTGAACGTCATCAGGCTCCACACCGCTAAACTGAAAAGCTGGATGGAAACTGGCCAATTGTATTTTTTCTGAAAGTCCCTTCTTTTCTAGTTCTGCTTCTAATCCATAATAAACATCCAGGTAGTCATCTAAAGATTCTAGACCTTCAGATAAGATGATGAGCTTGGTCGTAATGTGCACCTTTGTGTCGAGTACTTCTATTATGCCCAAATTCATTTCAGCAAGGAGTCCCTCTGTAGAATAAGGTAACACAGCATAGCCTATGCGTAAAGTCGTATGCACCCTATGTGCAAAGGGGCAGAGGTTCAAGCCTATCACGATGTTCTCTAGCCAGGTTTGGGTAGTGGAAATGATGGTTTTTTGATTATTTGGATTTTTTTGCAACTGCTTGTGACGTTTACGAATCCATAGGGGTATTATTCTACAGGTGCCTAAGTTAATGGAAAATAGATCATTTAAATTAGAGACAAATGAACAAGTATATGATATTCTTGTTTGCCATAGCAATGTTTTTGGGAGCCTGTAATAAGGACAATTTCAGAACCATCATAGAGAACTCAACTAATGCAGGGAAAATGATGACTGAAGATCTGGGATGTCTGTTATTGGATGAGAATGGAGTAGCTGTATAACAGGGGCATGGTATCTAAGATGCCATTCCAGTCTCTAGCCTAGTTATCAGAAGCATTCTGGTTTATTTATAACCTCTTATGTTGGCTATATTCAATAATATGAAATGATCGGTCTACAGATTGGCACGCAATACAGGGTAATTTGGTCCTCTGATGACACTTAGTCTCTAAGAAGTAAAGTGATAAGGACTAAATGATCATTGCCAAAGTTGCTTCAGGAATTAGAAAACTGAAGATTGATTATTCTGAGATCGGCTTGTAAATATGCTTTACAAAAGGTCCATTCAAGAATGAATCTGTATCTATTTGACTTTGGAATACGGGTCCGGAATAATTGCCAGTAAGCAAAAGCCTAGCCGCTTCACACAAGGGTCCAGCCGTAGTCGTCTGAATAGCCCTTAAGGTATGCTTGCCCACCTTTGTAGGGTAGATATGAATGGTCTCCTCTTCCGCCCGTAAGACTTGGTTGTGATCCATCCCCTTGACACTAGCATGCACGATCACGACATCATCTTCTACAGCAGGGATTTCGCTTAGCATTGTCGCATTGAGATGTTCCACTTTATCTTTGCCAGCTGGAGTGGAAGCGATGATTTTTTTTGCCCAAGCATAATGGCCTGGAAACCTGAGGGTCTTATAGCTCAGGTTTTTCACCTTTCCTGCAAGCGCTTTCGGTAGGTCTGCTGCACCGCCAGAAGTGAAATCATCTTCATACTGCTTACCATCCAGAAGTATGGATTCTGTCTTTGATAAAGATGGAATGTGTTTAGTCTCGTAATCTTCTACAACTATGGCATCCTTCACATATTCTGTGGCAACACCGATAGGGCTCCAAGTATAAGCATAGAAGAATGGGGATCTGGCGTTTTTGGATAAGGCACCTACCCGCATGTCTATGTCTCCGACCTGCTCTACTCTATGCTTCTTGCAGAATCTCTTATAGAGGTGGTGTGCCAATACATTGATATAGCCGGGTGCAAGACCAGTCTGCAAGATATAGCCTTTGTCAGAAGTCTGTGCTATGGCCGTGACTTCGTCAGTTTCCTTTACATATTCTGTAAGATTGGCGTAATGGCAGCCATATTCCTTGGCGTAGCCTGCAAGTCTCGGTGCTTGTGACCCTGGTAGGCAATCCAGTATGATATCTGCTTTCTTCAATGCAGCTTCGAAGTTGCCTGACATCCCGCTTTCTGGCATTTGTATTGCGGAGGTACTGGATCCTGAAGTGCCCGTGTTGACATAGGCTGCTGCCTCATCTGCACTTTCCTGATACCGATCTGCCAGAATGATCTCACAATCCAATTGTGTAGAATCTTGTAGTATCAGTCCTACTGCTTGTCCTATTCCTCCAGCTCCAGCTATTAATATCTTATGTTTCATCTTATCCTTGATTGAGGGACAAATGTATGAAATGGAAATATGGCTGCCTAGTTAAAAAGACTTTGAACAGAACATTTTGAGAATCAACGAGTTAGGGCGGACATATCATCAAAAGCACTATGAATCAACGTTTTATATGTTAAACTATTTCATCATATGTTAAATTAACCTACTTTTGACGCAGAATTACCGATTTCCAAACCGATTTTAACCCAGATGGCGAAGAGGAGAAAGTCCACTAAGAAGGCTAGTGGCCGTAAGTTTGATTTTAAGGATGAAAGAATTACAAAGATAGGCGGCGCAATCTGCTTTTTCTTGGCTGTTTATCTGAGCATAGCTTTCATATCCTATTTTTTCACCTGGAAATTTGATCAAGACAAAGTTCTGGCGCTTTCCAGCAACATCTTGTTCGATGGTGACGTCAGCGTGCAGAATTGGCTCGGCCGATTAGGTGCTTATGTCTCTAATTTCTTTTTTTACTGGGGTTTTGGGATAAGCTCATTCTTATTTGTCTTTTTACTGGCCAAGCTAGGGTTGACATTGATAAGAAAAACCGCTTTAGCTGACTATTTCAATTTTTTCCTGCACACTTTCCTATTGATTTGTTTCATATCTGTTTTCATGGAATTCATTACCAGGGATTCCGGATTCAGTTGGGGTGGTCTTATGGGATATTCCATTTGCAATTACCTTATCAATTTTGTGGGTCAGATAGGCTTGGTGTTGTTATTGACATTAATGATGTTTGCGACCTTCATATGGGTGGTGAATCCTATGTTCCAATTACAAGGTGTTAATATGGGAGTACTGACAGAAAGATTTTCTGTTCCACTATTGAATTATTTTACGGTGACAATGGAGGGGTGGTTTGCACCTGCAACTAAAGGGAGATCCACACGTGGCAAGAAAGCTACCAAAGTGAGTAAAGAAGAGAGTGCAGGTTATGTGGCACTGTCCCCAGATGATTCTCATTCTGATGAGGGTAATGGAGGAAAGGCTGGTGCAGGCTTGGAGTTAGAATTATCTGACAGTAACTCTGAAGGGGAAGTCGCCTCAGAAGAACCGAATTCAGGCATATCTGAAAAAGCTGCTCAGATTATGGCTGCATCTACTTTGTCTGCTCAGCTTGCAGAAAAAGAAAAGCCAGTTACTGGTCCCGATTTGGAACTGGAAGTTGCGGCATCGACAACGGATACTAATCTGGCTGAAGGCTCCGCTGATTCTGTTGCCAAGAAAGGACCGGATATGGACAGCACCAAGCTGTATGTGGAAGAAGAGAACTCAACGGATTTTGAACCATATGATCCGACCAAGGAATTGTCCAAGTACAAGTTTCCTACACTTGAGCTATTAGAGGATTATTCTGCTGACAAGGTGCAGATAGATCGAGAAGAACTTGAAAGAAACAAAAACCAGATCATCAAAACCTTGCTCAACTATAAAATTGAGATAACTAAGATCAAGGCAACGATAGGACCCACAGTTACACTTTATGAGATCGTACCGGCACCTGGGGTCAAGATAAGTAAGATCAAAAGCTTAGAAAACGACATCGCATTGAGTCTTGCTGCTCTGGGCATTAGGATCATAGCGCCGATGCCAGGAAAAGGTACAGTAGGTATCGAAGTTCCTAACAAGAAAAAGCAAATGGTCTCTTTCAGGGAGGTCGTCAATTCTGATAAGTTCAAGAATGCTAAAATGGACTTGCCTATCGTATTAGGTAAGACTATTTCTAATGAAGTTTTTGTTGCAGATCTCGCTAAGATGCCACACTTACTCGTAGCCGGTGCTACTGGACAAGGTAAGTCAGTCGGTATCAATACCATCTTGATGTCGATGCTCTACAAGAAGCACCCTTCACAGGTAAAGCTAGTTATGGTGGATCCTAAAAAAGTGGAGCTCTTCCCTTATTCTGCGCTAGATAAGCATTACTTGGCATCACTACCCAATGAAGATGAACCGATCATCACAGATACTAAAAAAGTGGTGCACACCCTGAACTCCATGACCAAGGAAATGGATGACAGATATGACTTGCTCAAGAAAGGTAAGGCACGAAACATCAAGGACTATAACAAGAAGTTCATTGCCAGAAAACTGAACCCCAATGATGGGCACAAGTTCTTACCCTATATCGTGCTAGTCATAGATGAGTTTGCTGATCTGATCATGACAGCAGGCAAGGAAATAGAAATGCCTATTGCTCGACTGGCACAACTAGCAAGAGCGATCGGGATTCACTTGATCATTGCAACACAGAGACCATCAGTGAAGATCATCACAGGAATGATCAAAGCAAATTTTCCTGCTCGTATTTCATTCAAGGTGACTTCCTTACAAGATTCCAGAACAATATTGGATTCCAAAGGTGCTGAGCAACTGATAGGAAAAGGCGACATGCTACTCAGTGTGGGTAGTGATTTAGTAAGATTACAATGTGCATTTGTGGATACACCAGAAGTAGAAAGAGTGATAGATCATATCAGTGAGCAGAAAGGATTTGCAGAGCCTTTCCACCTTCCAGAGATTGCAGATGATTCAGAAATGGGCGGATCCAATCTCAAGTGGTCAGAGCTAGATCCGATGTTTGAGGAGGCTGCTAAAATGATAGTGGGATCGCAGCATGGTTCTACATCCAGCATACAGAGAAAATTATCACTCGGTTACAACAGGGCTGGGAGAATAATGGATCAGCTGGAGAGCTTGGGTATAGTGGGTGAGGCGAATGGAAGCAAGCCGCGACAAGTATTGTTCACATCCGAGATGGAGCTTTTACATTATTTCGAGCATTTGAAAAGTAATGGTTGATTAGCGGTAACTCAGAGATAAAGTTGGAGAGGCGTCACCTTAGGGTAGCGCCTTTTTATTATATGAGAGTTTTTGTGTCTGAGTGCAATGAGGATTCAAGTCTTAAAAAAGTGGCTTTACACAATAGTTGCAATCATCCTAGTTTGAGGTGACCTATATGTGATGAAGTCTAGCCCGAGACAATTACTTAGTAAAGAGTTGTCCTTTCTTGTATCAGTCCCCTTTTATATGATACTTTAGCAAAGTTGAAAATCATTACTTTTTAAGATGTTTTAAAACATAATTCCCAGGGTAGTATTTAAGTAAAATATTCCAATGCGTTTGTTTTCTAATTTCTCCTGAGTAGTGATCTTGACAATAGTCTTAATAATCAGTAATAAATAAGTATGGATCCAATGAATGGAATAGCAATAAAAAATTCAGTATTTGTTTTAGTCATAATGCTTCTAGGTGTTATAAATACTTCAGCACAATGGGTACAAGTGGCGTCTCCACCAAGTGATTTTATCACCGATCATACCTTTGGCTTTGCCATAGATGGTAAAGGATACCTTGTAGCAGGAACAGATGAAAACGGGAGTGTATTGAATGATATGTTCCAGTATGATCCCAGTGCTGATGAATTTACTCAGCTAGAGGATTTCCCAGGAGGAGCACGTGGGTTTGCTATAGGAGATACGTGGAATGAGAAAGCTTATTTTGGTTTTGGAGCTAATGATGATTTTCGATATGATGATCTTTGGGAATTTGATCCTAGTACGGAATCGTGGACTGAACTCGCTAGTTGTCCCTGCAGTCCAAGAATTCATCCAGCATTAATTGCTCATAATGACAAAGTTTTTGTAGGATTAGGAGGAGATTCTACTGGAGATCTTAATGATTGGTGGATATATGACATGGCGACAGATAGTTGGTCAGAAGCTGCTAGATTCCCAGCTGGCCGCAGACATCATCCTTATCAATTTGCCATAGGAGAATATGTATACGTTGGTTTTGGTCATGGCGGGCCTAATATTTATAATACCTGGTACCGATATGATATTGCTAATGATCTCTGGATCCAAGTAGCGTCATTACCTGCAGAAGGTAGAGTTGCGGGGCAGCAATTCTCATGGAATGGTAAGGGTTATATCTTAAGTGGAGAGGGCGAAGATCACCTTGCAATGCGAGAGGGTGAATTTTGGTCCTATGATCCTCTAACTGATACTTGGGAACAATTGCCTTCTCATCCCAGTTATTCCAGATGGGCGCCAGCTTCTTTTGTGATCGATACTGAGATTTATATTTTTAATGGTGTCGTCTATGGCTTCGGCCCGGTTGCCAGTATTTCAGAAGCTTATAAATACGAACTGAGCGGCGTTTCTTCAACAGAAACAATAAATGCAAAAACCAATTTTTCTATTTACCCTAATCCGGCAAGCGATTATCTGATAATTGAAAACATCAACGATCTGAACTCTAATGATAAGTTCGTGGTATTTGATGTTTTAGGAAATAAAGTGATGGACTTTACAATAGGTAAAGAGAAAAAAATAGATGTATCTAATCTTGAGAGTGGGGTTTATCTACTGAGTACTCAAGGGATTCCTGATTTCTTGCAATTTGTGATAACTCGATAATCGTAACAGGATATTATCAAAAAGCCTCAGCAATCTTAAAGTAATAATTACTCGTCCGCTGACCAGCTGCAAAGTCTAGACGGAGATTAAGATCTTCCTTGGGGTCGATGGTAAAACGTAAACCAATACCTATAGCTGGACGCATAGTGTCCATACTGAATTTATCGAGGGATGGTGCCACTCCTCCGAGACCCATGAATCCAGTGATCCCCCAGAGGTGGTTTAGTCTCTGACGCCATTCCACCTGAGTGGATAATAGATGACGATCAATATACCGTCCCTCAAAATAGCCTCGCATCGTCTCATCACCGCCTAATCGACCTAGTTCTTGCAGTGGTGTATCACCATGGCTAAAATGCATCATGAATTGAAATGCCAATACAGAATTAGATTTTTTCCGAGGTTGAATGAAGTATCTCATGTCGAATCTTGTCAGCTCATATTTTTGTGTACCACCTATGATTTTTCCGTAAAAACCATGTGTAAACTCTATGTACATTCCACTCTTGGCATTCAGTAAATTATCTCTGCTGTCATATAATAGAGCTAGCTGAATACCTGACGAGGTAGATCCTTTAGCTCCAGATCGTTCTGTGAGATCAATTAATCCATTAGGACTTGCTTTTACATTATCGATTCTATTATACCTAATCCCACTACCCATAAAGAGGTAGGGCATGAATACATTTTTCAGAAAAATGGGTTCAAATAATATCTGACTATATTCAAACTCTTCCTCGTCAGAATCCGGTGTACTTTGGCCTACCCCAAAGTAGAGACTAGGGAAAGATTGTATGCTTAGATTCCCTGCGAGAACATAACGTTCTTGCGGCCAGAAGATTTCAAAACCTGAAAAGAAAAGATATTTGTTTTCAATAGTGTATTGAAAACTGAGAGGAATATTGGATGTTCTGGTTTCAGGACCCGATTCATTCATTTTGAAGAGCCCTTTCATCCCAACACCAAAACTTAAACTAGTCTCAGGAGCATAGGAAATCACAGGTGTGAAAATGGCCTTTGCCGGATATGTTGTACTGTCTCTGTCAACTGCTTTCTTGTTGGGATGAATCGTCATGAATTCAATTATTTTTTTGAATCCTTGTGCTTTTAAGCCTATTGGAAAAAGCAGAAAACTGATAATTATGTATATGGAAAATTGTGGTCTCACAAATAAGAAATAAGCTTGTTTGAAGGTCAAATGTCTACATTCTATAATTGCGATGTCGTATAAAAGTCTCAATCAGGTTGTAGAATGACGTTTGTTCGTTTTATTGATTTGGCGCAATATAGGTAATCTTAGGATTTGGAGACCAGGGTTTATGCTTCCTTTGCCTCTTAACCGTCCTATCTAGTAAGACGGAGTTGCATAAGGTTGATTTGTATTCTGTGGACATTAAAAAGTTTAGCTCTTGCGTTAGAGCAATAGGTGAGCAAGATCAAAATGCTTAATTTTATCTCTTAGACTCATAATTAATTATTAATCAGGTACTTACAGGATGAAATATTTACAGCTTATCGTATTGCTTTTAGGAATTTCTTTGGGGTTTTCCAGTTGTGAATCTGAGGACGTGGAAGCAGAGGATACGGGAATGGAAATGGAGGATGAGAATAATCAAGACGATAGTGACCACGTGGTTGTGTTCAAAATAAGATTGACAGATAATCCTATCGAACTGAGAGCTGTAAATATAGATTTGCAAGATCTAGTGGTTGTAGATGGAGATGAATTGATTGCATTGGATACGAAATCTGGAATTTATAATCTATTGGATTTTCAGAATGGCATAGACACTTTGATCACGAATCAGGGGGTGATGGTTGAC
>Ga0114957_1001187_pt1 | contig 29768 bp, 26 predicted proteins | sample BantaG_FD_87175 | JGI IMG/M metagenome (GOLD analysis project Ga0114957, IMG submission 87175) | Marine algal microbial communities from Bantry Bay, Ireland - BantryBay_4 metaG | ecosystem: Host-associated > Algae > Red algae > Unclassified | place: Bantry Bay, Ireland | collected 2014-11-21
CCTGTGCCGGGGACGTAACGATTTTACTCGTTCGAAACTTGAAAGGTGCTCTCTAGCACAATGGGCATTGCGTATGAAATACCTATACGATAATCGCCAGGCAAAAATATATCTGTTTTCAAGTTCCGCAATTCCACTGCATTTACAGAAACAAAGAAATCTCCAGGTGACCAGTTACCAGATCGATGGAAAATATGTTTCTCTTCGTAGAACATAAGAATGCCGAAGCTTTTTTTTGTCTCTCCAGTCACAGTACCACATATAAAAAGAGCTTCTATATTAATCGGTATAATTTCAACGGGATTCATTATGCCATTCTCCGTGCATATACCAATCCGTGTTACTGTGCTGGTTTGTAAGGGCTCATAAGTATCCGTAATTGCTGCGAATACGCTAACCATCAGACCCACTACCAAAAAGCATGCTACAATTAGAAAGAATTTTTTACGTGATAATAAAGGTTTTTTAATCATGAATTTTAGTGACTAGTGTGAAATCCGTTATAGAATTGCTCGATATAGTAATATGTTAAGTGTTGACGATGTAAGATAGGTGCTTTCACGGTAGAACTTACACATATGCCGAAGTGCTAGACAGTCATCACAAGCCGAGTTGCAAATTGGAAACTCGGCTTGTGATTTTGATAGACTGAATTTTCGACCGATTGATCCTGCATTGAGATAGATAATCGATATATCTGTATTAAGGGCTAATCCGAGAATAGGCTAGATATCCACCGAAATGGAGTGTATAAATTGACTGTTTTAAGTCCATTGTTATCTTGGACACCGACTGAAATTGCACCTTCACCTATATTAGGTACGAGATCACCTCCAATGGTAGCATCAACTGATAGTGCATATACAGGTGTTTCAAACACTGGATCCAAACCGTCGGGTGTTGTTGGTGTCAGTGCTGAAAAACTTTCCGAGGTTATGTCAAATTCTCCGTTCTTGTTCCAATCTTTGAAATCGGCAGAACGTGACAAAGTTAAACTCCCTCCACCTTCTACTAAGAGATCCGCTTCAGCGCTGCCCGCTACATAGATAGATGCATTTTCTATTGACTGGGTACTCGATGCGTTAAAATGCAAACTTCCACCCGCGTGGATACCTGCTGAATTGTCGATCATCCATCCACCTTTTAGTCCTGCCGAGTTAGCATTTGAGAGCATCAATTCACCAGAATACCAGTTGAAGGTTAGATGGAGTTCACTAGCAGCTTCACCATGTAAGCCAGCACCCGCACTGCCATTGCCGCCAGCATAAATAGTAACTGCTGTGGCTTTGAATCCCAATTCTTCTGCAGCGGTCAGTAGTGCATTAATGAGATTAACCGATTGTGATTGATGTCCACTGGGATCATTGTACATAAGCGGATTCCCACGCACATACATATACCGATTGTAATCCAACACATTCGTCGGATCGGGCACGATAGTATCAGGCGAGATGAACTGACCGATGGTGGGGTCGTAGTAGCGGGCATTGTAGTAGTAGAGCCCCGTCAGCTCATCGTGCTTTTGGCCGGTGTATTGGTGGTCGGTGGGTAAACTCGATCCGTTGCGGGTTGAGCCAAAGGCATTGTACTTGTAGCGATACGCGGCTGGGATACCCGTTCCCCACGTTGTAGCCGCCACGGTCGAGCCAAGGTGGTCGGCGTGAAGATAACGGAACCATCCATTCGCCCCTTCAACCATGCCAATCCGCTGGCCGTTGAAGTAGTAGTACTTCGTCACCTCTCCGCTCACAGCAGCGGTCGGTGCTGAGGCAGCTTGCACCCTCTCGTTATCCGATCTCTCGGCTCGCGAGAGCGCCATGTACTCCTCTTCCGTCATGTCAGCGTAGGGGCTATCCTGCGGTGTAACAGCAATCTGCTCGGCAATGTCCATCTGCTCTTCGGGCGTCAGCTCAATGTCGTTGACTGCTACGTCATTGTCGACAACATTATCTACAATCTCCGTCTCGCTGTCGAGTATCTCTGCCTCTGAATTAGTCTCCACACTCGCGGCGGAAACTACAGCTGGCCCCGTTTTCACCTCGTAGAAGGCATTCACATAGTAGGTGATGTTGCCATCTTTATCCTGTTTTCTGATGCGTCGGCCTGTATCATCGTAGAGATAGAACTCAATCCGGTTGCCGTAGCCATCTAGAACCTGCGAGAGTTGATTCTCCCAACCCCATCGAAGCTGTTGGTTGGAATTCCCATTTGTTTTGCGTTCGATACGATTGCCATTTGCATCATAGGTGAAGGTATCAGCACCTGCTGTAGACACAGCATGGGGCTGTGACTCATTGTGGGATTGGCTAGTTCCCTCAAAGTTCGTTAGATTACCCGAGTTCTTCCACACATAATCGCCAGTACTACCATGATTGTTGAGCAGACGATTTTGCCCATCATAGCTAAAGTTAAAGGTCTCTTGTGTATGAGCCTGATACTTTTCGCGCAGTTGCGTAATGTTGCCGTTGCTGTCGTAATTCAAATATTCGAGTCTGAGTCGGTCGAATGATGCATCAAGAGCTGTTTTGCTGCTCGTTCCCAGACGAATCTCTTTGAGTCGATAATTGTCTAGACTGTACGAATGATAGAACCAACGGCGATGCAGAGAATTTTTATGGCGATCAAGTCGATGATAAGTTGGCGCACCATTGGGAGCATACCAAGCATTAGTCACCAGATTATTTTGTTTGCTGCTAATCAACTCTCGCGGCAGCCCCATGCTGTTGAATTCGTTGATTGTTACCCGGTCATTATCGGGATAGATGGTTACATTCTGACGATTGTACGAATCGTATTGATACTCCGTCGTATACGGTGTCGCAACAGTATGCCAGCCACCTACAAAGCCACTTGGCTGCACCCAGTTGGGGTTCCAAGTCTCTGGGATATAGACATTCTCAAGCGCTACGCGTCCACGATTATCATATTTGATCTGCTTCTTATACCCATTTTCACCTTCGTAAGAAACTTCGGTCAGTTGGCCGCGGCTACGATTCGATGCAACGTTGGTGCCATCACGATATGAATAGGCTGTTCCGTGTCCTTGGTCATACTTATAACGAATATTGTACATAGATGGGTTCGAGGGGCACGAGCCATAGAGGAAGTACTTTCCTTCTAGCCGCCCTGTATCATCATCATAATAGAGACAAGTCGACGAAGTACGTCCATCGGTCTGCCGTATCAGCTGACCTAAACGATTGTAGGTATAACTCCACGCCCCCAAATCTGGATCGTCCATATAGGTCTTGCGGCCACCCTTATCATAGATCATTGTCGACGTATCGCCATCGACATTGACCATGCTGGTCAAATTGCCAAGCACATCATGCGTGAACTGGATTTTGCCTTTAACATTCCAATTGCTACCATTGTGATCATAGTCACGCGTTTCCTTCAGTTTGCCTAGCTCGTCTGTCCTGGTCCAGCTGAGCATTGTGTAAGGTCCACTGCCAGATGGACCTCTCTGAGAGATCGACGCATATCGACCTGAATACCCGTATAGCGTTGGCTCTCCATTAGGCGCGGTTACTATTTTTTGTCGACCCAATACATCATAAGTCATAGTGGTCAGATTCGACCAGACAATCGGGCGATTGACCCAATTTTCTTTGATAAGACGAGGAGCAGTCGAGCGCGTCATACGGCTCAGCCCATCATAGTCATACCCAACATCGATTTCACGGTCGATATAAACATTGTTGCCGGGTGTCCAAGGTGTACAGCTATTATTATCTGCTGAATGGAACTGATCAGGGCTTTGCTCTTTCACCAGTCGACCCAAGCCATCATAATGTTTGCGTACAAAGTTGCCACAATGGTGGGGAGCACGAGACTCTAGCACCGCGCTAGTGGTCAAGCCGTCATCGCCATGCTCAAAATATTCCCATTGTGTCTCTGCGTCATCCTCAACTCCCCATGTACTGCCTTTAGACACACTTTCCCAGCGATGAGTTGGGCGACCATGCTGGTCGTACCTTTGGCGCGTACAGACTTGGTTTACACCGCAGTGTTCAGCCATTGCACCCCAAAATGCGCCCGCACTACCAATTGACATATTCACGCCATAATATTGACCAGTCTCTTCAAAACCAGATTTATTTGGATTCGACTGCTTAATGGGAAAGAGTTTGTAAAAATCATCATACTCAGTCGTAATGACTAGATCATCACTATCCGTTTTTCCTAGCTGCCGCTGCTGAATCGGCTGCCCACCATTGGCATAATCATAATATGTAACAGCCATAGACCACTGTCCATCATAATGCGTCGCAGCTGGTTTGGGAGTGCTAGTGGGTAGAGAGCATGATCCAGTTAGCCTAGTTTTTACCGTAGCAGGTAATCCTGGTCCGGGAGGACTATTATAAGCCCAATTCGGAGTAGCATTGTCGTATGTTGTACGGCTTTCGGCGACACAATTATTATTTGCGTCAGCTATTACAACTCGCGCAGGCTTATTTACAACGCGATTAGAGGTATTGGGAAAATACTCTACATAGGTTCGGCGCTGAAGGGTTTGATTTGGTGGCGAGTTGGGATCCTGGACATTGTTCGAGGTCGCAGCATATTCATCGGTGCGCGTCAGGTTCCCAAATTGCTGACCATTTTGCTGTGCAGAATCGTAAGAGAAGACTTGCTTATTCAGCGCGCCATCAACCCATGTCGTGACCGAATTCTGACGCTGCCAAAACGTATAATGAATATTCGTTTGGTTATTGGCATTGTTCGAGATCTTAAACATCTGGTCGGTCTCATCCCATGTGCCATTAAATCGTCGCAAGGCCCCCCACTCAGTCACGGTCTGCGCGTATAAATTCGCCAAAGCAGTGTTTGTGCTGGAATAAACCTCATGCAGTTTCGTTTTACCATACCGCGGGTCGGGATTACATAAACGATCACAATCATCATTGTCATCCGATGCTTCCGGTCGCAATTGGTAGAATTTCTGACGCTCAAACTTCAGAACCCTATTCATCAAAACATTGTTGCTTGAAGTGCTAAATGCGTCAGCACCATTCACCGCGTCAGCAGGCAATGTAAGACTTGACATGGCGACTTTATCATAAAAAGTAGTTTGAACCTGATTGAAGCCTAAAAATCTACCAGAATCAGCAATCCGTCCCCAGCGTAGCTCTGAATTATTAGAAAAGTTGGCACCATAGTTATGCTTTACAGCATTAGCATTCCCCTGGCCATCCTCTGTAATTGTCCAAGCAACAGGATGTCGAGTGCGTACAGGGCCGCTCAAGTGATTAATAACGGGGCATCCATCATCACATTCAACCAACTGCTGCTTATAGACATAATTTACTTTACCGCCCTGACCATTATCCGCACTACGTAGATAGACACGGTTCACATCCCAGCTTGCATAGCCAAAGCTATGCGTATTCAGATGTCCATGGCTTGAACCAAATGACTTAATCTGATTGAGAATTAGACGTTTTTGATTGTCACCATCATGATCGCTGTAGGTATTATGTGACTGAATCAAGTCGTGTCTGCTAACCAGTTTCCAGCTGGTCCCAACTAATGCCTCGACCCGAACTGATGTTAACTGATTTTTCTTCCCAAAACGGGCCTGATTGCAGTTGAAATCTCCCCATTCAAAAACTTGGTAGTCCTGTCGCTCGCTTCCAGAGTAAAGAAAACGCATGCGCAATTTGTATCCAGGATTTGTTGCATTGGGGTTATGACTCCAACGAATTTGTGTAGGATAAAGCGAGCGTGTATACCAGTTCCGATCATCAGCTTCACTACTATTACCATAATTGATGAAATCATCATCAATACAGCTTGTGATTTTATTCTTCTCGCCTCTATAGTCATAGAACATCTGATTACCCAACGTATCGACAACCCGCCGGATATTCCACTGGCGAGCATAGCGGCGATATTGGCCACCATAACTGCCGATATAAGTTGATGTTGGGTCCGCGTGATTATATTCATTCACATAATTGGGGTTGAAGCCGTTCTGATTGCCAACATGATTAACATTGCCAAACTCATATTTTGTGCCATCTGTGGTCGTTACGCGCCAGTAGTAATAATTATTTATTTCCGCAGTGCCAGAACCACTTGAACTGCTGCCCAGCCGCTCTATCTTGGCAAAGAGTCTTGGATTTGTACGCCACTCATAAAACTCCGAGCCGTCGGGCCGATAATCAGTTTCGGATCGGATCGTCACGCTGGTTCCATTCAAAATCATTGAGTAGACAGAATTCCCATCCCTATCTTTACCAGCTTCAACAATATGGCTAATGCCGCCCAAATTCCAACCATACCCAGCTTCCGAGGCCTGCGTTTTGTACTCCGCTCCTTCCTGTGCATAGTTATTGTCCGATTCCATGCTTGAGTAGCTCAGACTTACGCCAGGCGAAAGTCCACCCAAACCAGCCGGTGCGTCAATTGGATAGTGAACGCTGGCTGCTCCCGTGTGGCGGTCACTGCTAAAGCCTTCGATACTTGGAAGACGATGACCGGATGAACTCAATCCGTCACCTAATGAAAATTCGCTAAAGTGGGCTAGATCCGCCGCAAAGAGATTAGTCTCTGCATCGTAATGGTAGTCAAGTAGCTGCCACTCATCTTCGGCAGTTTCACGCGTCCAGAGCTTTAGGCTATCTGTATCTACTCCCTGGTCTGCCAACCAAGATGCATCCACATAGAGCTTGACATCATCGCCAAAGCGAGCGACATCAGTATCATCCTTCGTCGCATCCAACTGCCACATTTGGTAGGCATAAACACCGTCTACAAGTTTGGGGGTAACTTTCGCAACAGGGCCTGCTCGTGACGCAGATGTTTGTCCACTTACCACAAGCGGTACAAATAGTTGATTGGTATTGTCCTCGTTACTGCTCTCTGCTTGAGATGAAGCAGCTTGAGATTTGGTCGCATCAGCATGAAAAAGCTCGGTGTACGTAAACTCTGTTCCTGCTTCAGCAGCATTTGGTGATACCAACAATGTTACATTTCCGGCAGCATTTTCTAAAGCTAAACCACTTGCTGTTAGACGATTGCTCGTCAAGCTGGCTGCTGATATTTCTTGCTCTTGAATCTTTTGTTTTTCGCCAACTATACCAACTTCAATTGCTTCTCCATGACCAAAGTACCGTTCGCTGTCTGCAACAGTAGCCTGAATCCCAGCGATGCCAAACGCATCCTCTGTTGCGCGCACAGTCACGGTCTGCGTGAATTTTTGTTTGAGCGGCAGATCTGGCAACATCCACGTTAGCTGCGCGCCTACCTCTTCGGGTACTAGCATCGGCGGAAGCGTCAGCGTCAGCATCAAACCTTCGGTATTAAGTTCACTGGTGCCTATCGCTGTAACAGAGACGCCTGTTTTCTGTCCAGCTCGAAGAAAGAGATGATCTGTCCGAATTTCCAAATTAACCGGAGCCGATGGCAGTGCTTGTTCGGGTTCAACAGGCTCTGTTTTTATCGGCGGCACAACAAACACATCATCTGATGCAGAGAGCAAATCATCATCAGGTGGCTGTTCGTCTGTGTCCGCCACATCTGGCAGTTCATCCTGCTCAAAAATCTTCTCAATCGGAGCCCTCGTGGCTGCTTCATAAGTAGACGCGTGAGCTGGTACAGCAGGTAAAATGGTCTGCAATAGCATCAGTGCGACAATAGATATGTTCACACACGTAACCATTGTACGACGTAATCGAATCATTATTATTTCTCCATACTGAAAAAGTGCATAGCAAAGCTTCAGGGTGGCGATAGACCACTCTGTTCCTGCGCAACGGGCACCGTTATATCTAGAGCTAGCTCAACAAATTCTGGATATTAGGCACGGAAGGCGTTGTTGCATGAATCGGGAAGTAGCAAAAAATAGCGAAACCACCCGAAAGGTAAGGCGAAAATTAGGTGGTAAGGACTTGTGTTTGTGGCATTCCGATAGCTGTAAATCGGTTCAAAATAGCACATTTTATGGCAGCCTCAGTCTGCTGCCGCTCATCAGAGCGAGCACTAAGTTCAGCACCGAAAATCGTTTTGTATCGAAACATGGCTGTTTCAGATAAAGACCGCTTGTGGTAACCAGAGTCAACTTTCCATTTTTTGCGACCGTTTTTGCGGATATAGCGCAGGTTTTCATCTCTGGGATGAGGCGGCTCTTTGGAATTTCCATGTTGCCAGATTTTAGCATTGCGCTGAGGGGGAATCACCACATGAGGAATTTTCTGCTCCTGACATTCAGTATAGAATTTACGCTTGTCATAACCGCCATCGCCAGCGACTGTGTCAGGTGTTTCATCCATCTCTTTGAGCATTTCAACACCTGCTGCCGCATCATCGACGCTGTTAGGTGTCAACAGTTCAGCAACGATTTCGTGGGTTTCTGCATTAATAGATAGGTGCAGTTTACGCCAAGTGCGACGTTTTGAGACGCCGTGTTTGCGAACTTTCCATTCGCCTTCCCCATAAACTTTCAGACCTGTACTGTCTATTACTATGTGCCGCACTGGCTTATCACTTTTCGATAATTTCACATTTAGCTTGGGCGCACGCCTGCATAGGGTTGAATAGTTTGGAACGGCCAATTCGAGTTCCATTAAATCAAACAGCGACATCGCAAAGCCTTGCGTCGCACGGTACGGTAGTTTCATCACATATTTGAGGGTTAACATTGCCTCGATTGCAACATCTGAGTACTCGTACTGGCCGCCTCGTTGCGCGACTCGTTGGTCTTTCCAAGCCTCTATCACTTCTGGGGTAATCCAAATTGTTAGCGAGCCGCGCTCAATTAACGATTGGTTATATTCTGACCAGTTTGTGACTTTATAGGTTGTGCCTTTTGTTTGATTTTTCATAGCTTATATTCTGCCATATCTGATTCATGCAACAAAACCCAATTTATATATCAAAACTACAGAATATCAAGAGTAATCTAACAGAAACCCTAGAGGCCAGTAGAGCAACCCAGAATTCTGCATACGACATACATCTATTTGGATCTGACAAATTTCAGATTATACTGTTTTGTAGGCTTAATTTTTGCATCACTTTTTCTGATGACGTGGTAATAAAAACGAGACAAAAATCATAAAGTCATACAATCATAGAATCGTACATATATGGAAGGCCTAGTCCTAGTACACCAAGCCCTAAAAGAAACCTCTTATTCAGCCAGTCACCTCACCCTGCTCCTTAGAGAAGGCAAAGTCCAAGGCCAAAAAATTGGCCGTATTTGGCTTGTTAATCTCCAAAGTCTCAAAACCTACGAGGCTCAGATGGAAGCAGAAGGCCCCAAGAAATTTGATCCTACTAAAAACCAATAAGCTTAATAGTTAACTATTAAGCTTCATTTCAATTTGACAAGCATCTCATTTAACGCTTAAGCTTATATACAAACATAAGGACACCCTACCCCACTAAGTTAGTGGAAGGTAAAAGGAGTCCCTTCATATAACGATTAAGCCGTAGCAGGTGCTACTAACACCCACTACGGCCTTATCCAACCGTTGATGGGCTAGAGACCCAACGGCAGGACATCAGGCATTGTAGCATCAGTCTACTCGTCTGGCGTATTTGCGTATTTAAAAGTCGCTCAACGGTTATCCGTGAGCGACTTTTTTATTGGTTCAAAGGAGACAAATATGCAGGTATTGGTTCAAGAATTACCCGAATTACTTACCGTTAGAGAGCTATCGGTACTTTTGCGTTGTCACGTAAAAACAATTCGGCGACGCATCGAGCGAGAAGACATCATCGCGCATAAGCCTCAAGGCTCATGCCAATGGCGCATTAGACGAGAGGAAGCACTACGCCAATTAGGAGTCTCAAATGAAATCCCCCCATCAACAAGCAGTCAATAATTTAGAAGGGCTCACTCCCCCACCCCAGACATGGGAAACCAGTATCGTGATCCCCTTGGCGCAAAACATATTAGGTGGTTTGGCTGTAGCTTTACTTATTGGCCTACCCACGCTAGGAATTTTTAACCAATTTAGTCTTCCACTGCAAGAAGATGATCTGATAATTTGGTGTCTGATTATTGGTGGAATCGTCGCCAGCTTTGCCACAGTTATACGATTTTTTGGAGATGATATTGGCGTTGTTCAGATGGCCTATCGGCTAGCTTGGGATCAACAAGAAGTTCGCATCGAGGCACTTCAACGCGAATTACGTCAAGCAATGGAAGAAGTTAAAAAAGCGAATCGTGATCAACTCCATGTGCCGCGCACCAAACGAACCAAGCAGTTAGAACAGATTCGCCAAGACGCACTGCATATCATTTCTTGGTACTTTGAGCGGATCCCTATCGACCGACGGGCTTGTGAACGCCGTAACATGCCTCAAAGAGCCTGGCGCAATGCACGCCGCTTACTCATTGCAGCTGGTGTCATGAATGACCAAAATTTTCTCAGTCCATCTTCAGCTGAGGCTTTAAGGCTGGTCAATGAACACTACAACTCACTCATCGCGGCTAGCGAGAATCGTGAAAACTACATCCCCGCCCATGGCAACCGCTCTAGCCCTGAGCAAGTTATCGTTCTTGAAAAATCCGGTACACCAAGACGCACCCAAGGCCACCAAAGGCTAGAAGACCACACCAAACGCCACCGGCCACCACCATAGGATGGTTTCATGGTTTGGTTTTAAACCACACCAAAGTAAAATCCAGACTTTTTTTGATCCGAGAGATTCAGACACTCAAAGATTCGTCGATCAACACATTGTATGACTTTATGATTCTATGACCGTGTGACTTTATGCTCTTCCAAACGAATATAAGCGAACTACTCATAATTACAACAGCATATTTCACAGCCATCTTAGCGTGCATAATCGTTGGAGCGGTCACCATTCAACGAAAGCTGAATGAATCAATCCTGGTTACTGCCCTTCTGTCTGGTGGCATCACGCTAACTATTTTCCAAATACCCCTCTTCATTCCCCTACCCTCTCTGATGGATTTCACAACATGGGTTGTTCTGACGTTAGTTCTCTATTGGGCAAGGCCAGAGAACTTTACTAAACCACAAAGTGAAACCCCAGAAGAAACTATCTCGATCACAGAGCTATTCGACTTTGAAGAAGTTGATTATCTCGATTGGCCATGACTTAATTTTAAACAGCAACTATATTTGTCCAACTTCGTTTGGACAGGGAGATAACAAAATGAACCCAGCAGAATCAATTGTAAGGCTCTCTGTGCGTTTCTTATTCTTCACTGGTGCTTTGGCACTATTGTGCGCCTGTAATCCGCTCACAACGTCTCTGGAACGCTCTAAGATTCATTCTGAACAGGAACAATCAGTCGCACGAATCGAAGCTGAGGGGAAGGCACGTGTGGCCGAAGCTGAGCGAGATGCTGCTATAGGAGTAGCGAGTCAGCGAACTGAGGCTCGAAAAGAAGAAGCACATTACCGATATCTTATCCGGAGGCATGTTTCGAATAACATGAGTATTGTTATTCCTTTTTGCCTAATCTTTCTTGTTGGTGGCGGGATTATTTTTTATCTGATCTATGCGACAAAGCGTGAGAGGCTTGCGCTCATCGAGCACGGGTATTTTGATATGTTAGAGGCACGAAATCACTTAGCGGCTCAATCTCGACCGGTTTTGCTACCAAATGAATTTACAGTAATTGAGCAGTACGCGAATAGAAATGGGTGGAAAGTACAAAGGAGAGGCGGCGAATATTATCTGGTAGACATATCCGGACAAGGCCGAAAGGCATTACAAGTAACGCCAAAGCTACTCTCGGGTTGAGGATTTTATGATTGTATGACTTTTTTATTGACATCTCTTTTCAAACAAAGTAGCATTATCATAAAGTCATACAATCATATTTTCATAAGATTGCTTTACATACAGGCTAGAATTGATATGATTTTATCGAACTATGGATTTACAGAGTCAATCACAATCTAATGCCAGTACAATAAATGTTCAACCCAAAACATTCATTCAAAGTACTCCACCAAGAGAAAACCTTATGCGCAAAATTGTTATAGCCAATCAAAAAGGTGGTGTGGCAAAAACCACAACGGCAGTCAACTTAGCTGCAGGCCTAGCACTTTCTGGCCGAAAGACATTGCTAATCGATATGGATCCCCAAGCAAATGCAACCTATGCGCTGCTCGGGCCACAAGAACTAACGCTATCTACATATGATTTATTAATTAATGATAGGGCGCTAAGCGAAGTTATCCAGCCCACGAAACAAGCTAATCTGGATGTGGTACCAAGTCAGATAGATTTGGCAGGTGCAGAAGTTGAATTAATTAGTCGGGTAGGGGGACAGACCCGTTTACGCACAAAGCTGCTTGAAATCGATCAAGGCCTCGGTTATCAATATGTAATCGTTGACGCTCCACCATCTCTTGGCTTTCTAACCATTAATGCATTAGCCGCATCGGATGAAGTATTTATTCCAGTGTCGACCAGCGTCTTTGCACTCAATGGAATTGCAATGCTAGAAGATACCATAAGCCAAGTACGACGAGAGCTTAATTGCCCGGGCCTTCATATAAGCGGCGTACTCTGCACGCTTTATGATAATACGAATGTAGCCCAAGATATTTCAGAGGAAATTAGGTCACATTTTGGAGATGTCGTATTCGAGGTGAAGATACCGAAGAATATAAAACTAGAAGAAGCTCATAGCAGGAACCAAAGCATATTTGCTTATGAGCCCGAGAGTAAAGGTTCAAAAGCGTATGAAAAGTTAATAGGGGAGGTGATTGCTCGTGAGTAAGGAAAAGAAAAGAACAGGGCTTGGAAAATCAGCGTTCTTCAAAAACACCGCTGAGGAGACAACGCCTGACACGACAAAGCCAGCACAACCTGTCGAGATCCCTCAAGCCGAAGTGAAAGAAGAGAAGCCGCGCAAAGTTCGTACGACTGTGTTGCTTTATGAAGAAACAATGGCTGGACTAGAAGAGCTAAAGGTTCACGAAAGAAGAGCACAAGGCAAAAAGATAACCTATAGTGACATTCTAAATGAAGCAATTTCAGATTTGATGAAAAAGAAAGGGTTAGAAGAATTAGCCCCAAAAGCATAAAGTCACATAATCACAAAATCATACAACTTGAATTTACAGGCTAAAACAGGAATAAGAAGTCATACAATCATACATTCACAAAGTAGCAAAATCATACTATGATTTAATTGATTTTTTCCCTTGCTTATAGGAGTTTGGGGTGTTATATTGGCTCTAAGGAAATAGACGAACTTATAAAAGAAAACAAAAAAATAAGCTCCGTTTACGGGGCTTATTTTTTGAAATAATATTAATTTCTATTTGTTAGTTTTGGCGAAAACCGTTCTTTGCTTTTGATGCATTTGAAGATTTCACACCTCAACAGGTCGCACTGTCTAGGGTACTGGAAATCGTTAGATATGTCAAGAGTATGTTTGGTATTTTTGCCTAACTATCAGCATATCTGCGAATATGACTATGAAGAACAATGTGCCCAAACCAGAAGAAATTTATGATCCTGACTCACCCATAAGAGTTAAAGGATTATTTACAGACCCCATCCGCTCCGGGTTTCAAATTCTCCACAACTACGAATCCACCTATTGGCGCGCGCTCGTTGGTAACGACGCCTGGAGCCTCTACGAAGTTCTTCGCAGTTTCTGCCATACATCCAAACAAGAAGACCCAAAGGAGGCCTCATGCTGGCCTTCAATCAATCTATTGGCCTCAATTCTCGGACTCAAAGAACGTAGGGTTATTACAGGCTACGCAAAAACCGTAAAAGGTAAACGCTATGTCTACGAAGGGTTAATTGAGGTATTGCAGAAATATGATCTCATTATTGCCCGAGAAGTAGGGGAGGGCAGTGAGATGCGTTATGAATTCGATGTAATACTCACGCCCAAACAACTGTCTCCAGAACAAATTGAAACTCTCCCTTTTATTTTGCGAACAAAGCATGAAGAGCTTTTAGAAAGATGCAAGAAGAATTTAGAGAAGCTTCAAGCAAATCGCAGACCGCCAAGAGTTTCTGAAAATGGTGATAATAGTGGCAAAGAAAAAGGTAGCGGAGACGATGAAAATAGGGGTTCGGTAAATTACCGAGGGGGGGCGGTAAATTACCGAGGGGGGTTCGGTAATTTACCTACCGAACAACAACAAGAGAACAATACCCAATTAACATTAGCAACAGGGACGGTCAATGATCACAACAACAACAGTAGCGAAAATCTAACTCAGTCTAAGACTGATGTTGTTGTTGCTTTGACTAAATTGGGCATAACTCAGAGTGTGGCCACAAGATTAAGCGGCCGCTATAGCAGAAAACGAATTTTCGAAAAAATTGAGTACAGAGACTGGTTAGTTGAAAAAGCACCAGACAAGATTAAGAAACCGGGTGGTTGGTTAAGACGTGCGATCGAAGATAACTATGCAGCACCTGACGGATTTGTTACCAAAGAGGATCTAGAGCGAAAGGAAGCGGAAAAAGTTCAAGCAGCAAAGTTGGCTGATGAACAAACGCAAAAGAACGCCCTCGAACGAGAGCGCTTGGAAGCTGAAAAGCTTCAGGCCGAAATAACTAGGCTTGAAAAATTCAGAGCAAGATATAAAACGACTGCAGAAGATATCGAAGTAGGGGAGTCGCTCAAACAAACTCTTAAGTTACAAAATTTTAATAGCATAATTTTAAATTCGTTAGAGCTTCTTGGCCGTAAAGATGGGAAAGCTATAATCGGTCTTGAGAATGACTTTCTGATCACCCAAGCCAGTCATCCAAATTTGATTCATGTAATTAAACGTGAACTCAAAAAACTGACCAAAACAGAGTTGGATTTGGAATATGTTGTTTTTCAAGATGAATAAATTCGATATAGATATTTTCTTGGCTACACGAAATAAAAATTTAGAATATAAAACTAACTACCAATAATCCTTGATAGGGGTGCCACTAAAAACACCCCTGAGAGACGCTCAGCAGACTTGTGAGCGTCTTTTTCCTGAAAAATGTACAAACATACCAATCAAATGGTTTTAATGTCTTAAAACGCCTCTGAGGGATTAATTTGTTTCAATAGCGTCAAAAGATACCAGATGATCATGGATGTCATATGTCGCAGCCTGTAGTTTATGGGCCTAAAACCCGTAGTTTACGGTTGTGGTTTTACCAAACCACAGCTTTATTTATCTCTGGGGAGGAAACTAAAAATCCTCACTCCCCCGCTCGATCTGAATTTCACACTTATAAAGCCCGATTTCCCTAGAGGGAATCCTTGCGCTTCACAAGTGTGAGAGAATTCAGCTTCTCGGGGAGGTTCGTATTTTTACGTCGCCGGGCTTGCTTCGCCGCCCGACTTGCCACGCACCGCACCCTATTCGCATTCATTCAACCCAAAAGGGTCTCACTGACGTTAGTATTATTTTCACCTGACGGCAAAACCATACCAACTATGCGAATAGGGTGCCCACCGCTACCTACTTGGCAGTAGTTGCTTTGGGCTACGCTCGTCGACTCTTTTTCCATTCGCTTTAGCTCATTTCAAAGGTCGAGCTTGCGTGCGTGGCAAGTCGGCCAGCTCCGCTCTAAGGCCGACGACGTTGCGACTGCAAGAATTCCTCCCCAGACCCCTCCTTCTTTGCAGTCGCTGATTTCGTCATCTTCGCTGCGCTTGATGTCATTGTTATCGGCTTCGCCATAGACCATCAGTTGGATACAACTTGTAAGCTATTTCTGTAAGCGGATCTAGGTCATTTTGGACGTATATCGCAGAGCACTTTCAAATGAGATAACCCACCCTAATGAACATGATATTCTTGTACGATTGTCACTCGATCTAGTTCCTAGCTCTCCCTTCTCACGTCCATCAAAAACCATGTTCATTTGTATATTGTATTTCGTTTAAAACAGCTTCGATAGAATCCTTACGGATACAATCTTGCTGCTTTTGCACTCAATTCGACTTAACCCACCCACTCATTTGATAGGGCGTTTTGAAGCCCATTAGTTTCGAAAGTATTGAAATTAAACCATTCGTTTTTGACTGGAGTATCTCCAGTGTATAATTTTTGCATACTCGATATGCCCTTTGCCTATTCCTCTTGCTACCTGCTTTATGTTTTTTGGACACCGTAAAAAACGAATCAAACTTGGTGACTACGGCCGCTTGCGGTTAAATTCTTATAAAGTAGGGGAGTCTCAGCGCAACACGCACACCTATGTTGCAGGGATTACAGGAAAGGGGAAGAGCAAGTTTTTAGAGAGTGTTTTTGTTCAGGATGTTCTTTGTGGCCATGGATGCGGTGTTCTTGATCCACACTCTGATTTGATCGACGATATTCTTCGAAATCTCCTATCAAGAGAAAAACATTTTTCGAATCACCTTGACCGTATAATCTACTTTGATCCATCACGAGACGATTATGTTGTACCCTTTAACGTACTCGATTCGGAATTTGGCCCAGCAGAAACAACTGAAAATGTTATTGAGGCTTTTCGGCGAGCCTGGCCAAAGGCACTTGATGAAGCACCCAGATTCGCTGATGTCGCGACAAATGCAATTCTAGCCCTTTATAAGTCGGGGTTATCCTTGATTGAAATGGAGCGGCTACTGAGCGATCGAGAGTTTCGTGAGCAGGTTCTTTCTCAGATTGATGATGTTGTGGTGAAGAGCTTTTTTCACAATAGGTATGATAGGTGGGGCAGAGATGCACCGATGATGGTTGAGTCTCTTCTAAACAAGGTGTCGGCATTTACTTCATCGCCTCATTTGAGAGTCATTCTCGGGGCCAAAACCAACGCTCTAAGGTTCAAAGACATCATGGATAGGGGACAAGTACTCCTTTTGGATTTGGGACGCTGTGATGCCAAAACAAGGCGTCTAGTAGGTTCGTTAGTTGCGACCGGGTTTGAGAGAGCATCCAGAACCCGGCGGGACTCTAGAAAGCCATACCATCTATACATGGATGAGTTTCAGATCTTCTGTTCAAATGATGGGGCTGCAACAACGTTCTCGCAGATTTTATCGGAGTGTAGGAAGTATGGTCTTCTTCTTACACTGGCTCACCAGACACAGGCCCAGCTGAGTGAGAGAATCAGAGGGGCGATATCAAACATACAGTTGAAGGTGATATTTGGGGTAGGGCGGGATGATGCAGAGATACACACAAAAGATCTGTTTCAGGTTAATCCGCAAAGAGTAAAGCATCAAGTTAAGGATGTGAATCAACAGCAGCGCAGTCATCCAATGTTTTATTCATTACCTGAGCAGTGGGAAGAGACAATCCAGCGAATTCAGAATCTTCCTTCACGAGCGGCCCTTATCAAGGCAAAGGGTAGGGGAGTGACCCAAATAACGACCTCACCGGTGAAGTATAAAGACGGGGTTGATATTGATGAGCTGAAGCAGAAGCTGGCCAAGCGCTCCGGAGTACCAAAGCAAAGTCTTGAAGAAATATTCCTTTCAAGATATCAAGACAGTAGTAATGAATTTAAGCATAATGAGCCTGTAAAGCTTCCATCCAGTAAGCAACTAGAAAATACATTCTGGGAGTAAAGATGTTACAGATCAAGGAATTTATACGTAAATATCCAACTAATATATTTTGGGGTGTCACAGTATTTTCTTTACTCTCATCTGGTTACCTTTATTTATACTTTAATAACGATTTTGGGTGGATTCAGTTATCATCTGACGTTGATGCTCTTTCTCTTTCTCTTTTTTCTTCGAGTTATAGGGGGGTCATAAAGATTATTCACGCGTTTTCTGCTAGTTGGGTGACAGCACCTATACTAGGTTATATACCTAGAATAATATTCATGTTCATCATTTCACTCTTTACCATCGACGACGATGAATACGTGCCTAAGAGTGTAGAATCTGGGTCAACTATGAACTTTTTGCGTTTTCATTCGTCATCCACTCTTATACTCTTTTGTACCCTATTATTTAGTCATGTGGTAGTTATATCTGCATATATGTATGAGGATGTGTATATTTATTTTACACCCCGAATGGTTAAATATAGACTCATGGAAATGGCTTGGATTATCTTCTATAGCGGGGTTGTTATATTTAGCATCAAAATTTTTGTGCTAAGTAATGATGACTAAGCAAATCTGCTGACTCGTACCTAAGTTTAGGTGATGATTTACATCATTGAAATATTATATTTAATTCCACCTTGGCCTACTGATCGGTATATTGAAAATGATTTATAGTGGAAAACGCATTATTTGAGCCTATGAAATTGAACAGAAATTGCTTGAGTTGTGGGGAAAGTGTATTAGCTGAAGATAAAGGCTGTCCATACTGTGGTGCTAGTTTAGCAAAGCCGGCAAACCCATTTATAGGTTTTTTAATAAACCATTCATTTACATTTATTTTAATGATTCTCTTCTTTATAGTACCCATGATTCTTTGTTGGGCAGCATATAATTTACCAGGATACAATTACTAATAACCGTGAACATATGAGCATAATAAAATGTCGCAATTGTAACAGGGTACTAGAGCCAACTGATAAGGCCTGCCCCTATTGTTCAGGGAAACCTCGCATGATTGGGAAATCGTATATTGGGGCTTTAATGGCATATGGATTACCAACATTGGCGGCCATAACTATTATTTTAATAATAGCTTCATCTGGATTACTTAAATTAATGCTTGGTATTGCTCTCGCCCTACTCATCTTTGTCATATTCGTTGTATTTAGTTCGTAATTTGTTTTCTCACAAGAAAATAAGGAGCCACTATGATAGTTCTCAAGTGTGATAACTGTAACCATGAAGATACAAGAACAGATTTACAGTTCTGCCCCCAGTGTCAAAGACAATACAGTCATGCTATGCCTATTAATGATACGAATCCTCTATCTGGGACGGCTCAAGCAGATATATCGGGGACAAAGCCTTTTGATGGGGACATGATGTTATATAGCGATCCTCATGAAATAGGTCGGCTTCTAAAGAATTTATACCAAGAAATGTATAACAATGTTGAAGCGCTTGAGGCTGGGAGCCCCTTTTGGGAAATGGGGGGAAAGCACTTTGAGGCGTATCGAACGCAGCGGAAAGTCAAAAAAGTAGCGCGTGACATTGGAGATATGAAACTATCTGCGTATCTTCAACTTCGACAAGGTGAGATGAGTAACCTAGTCGGTAGTGCACTTCAGGATCATTCATTAGATGTCCACCATCAGGTTAGGAAGAAAAAGACTGTATTAGAGGATGACCACAAGAGACTTGAGTTGGGGTTACGTATTAAAAGGCTCAGTTCTGCTCTTGAGTCGTTCAATGAAGAGTTTAATTCCTCTACTTTCCGGGATTTACCTGAAGAGCTCAAGACCAAAATGTTTGAGGATATATACACTCGTATCATTGATGAAGTTTTTGCGGTTGATGAAGAAGTTGACACCTTAATCAACGAGGACAGTTTAAGGAGTGTAGATTTTGACATCAACAAAAGATACTAACTTAGGAACAAAAAAAGAGCCGTCTGCAATTACCTATGCACTAGGTGGAGCGGTCACAGCTCCCGCTATTGGAATATCAAATAGAAGCAAGGAAAAAGTACATATAACGGATCAGAGACGCTCTACCCACATTATAGGTACACATGGAACAGGGAAATCTACGCTTCTTTTAAACTCTTTTTTGTCCGATGTTAAATCTAATGATAAAGGCGTTGTCCTCCTAGATCCCCATGGAGATTTGGCACGAGATGCAATATCTAGGTGCCCAGAAGAACATGCAGATAGGGTTATTTATTTCTCGCCGAATATTGGCCCCCAGATAGAGAGGCCACTTGGGTTAAATCCATTTGAGTGGTCAAGTAGATCTGAATTTGAGCTGAAGGCAGGAGCAATTCTAGATACATTCACACACCTTTGGTATGGCGATTTCTCCTCAACTCCAACACTACAACATACATTAGAGGTAACAACAAAAACTCTTCTTAATGCATACCCAAGTCATGCAACAAGCTTCTATCACATGTTTCTTATGATGAGACGTGATGAAATAGGTAAAAGCGCTCGCAATTTTCTATCTGAATTTGTATCAAACAATCCCGCCTTGCTTTATAGGTGGGAGCTTTGGAATTCAAAAAAGGGCCAATTTGAACGCGATACTGAGTCAAGCGAAAAAAAGATCAACCATATAATTGCAACAAAGCCTCTACTTGATATTTTGGCTCAGCCTAAAACTGCTAAATGTTTAAATTTTGAAGAACTGTTATCCAATAGGGGAGTGTTAGTTGTAAATCTAGAGGGGATTGATAAAGAAGGACAAAAATTGATTGGTTCTATAATCCTAACGCAGCTAGCTGTAATGGGCAGACTGCGCCGGGATAAAGCGACTCGTGAGCCTTGTCATATCTATGCAGACGAATTTTATAATTTCGCACCGGCTTCGTTTGTAACAATCATTAACGAATTACGAAAATTTGGTCTGTTTTGTACTCTAGCACATCAATCTCTAGCCCAGCTAGATACCGACGCAAAAGCTGCCGTTGGTAATTGTGCTAACAAGGTTATCTTTCAAGTAAATCCATCTGATGCAAAGGAATTGGCTAGTCATTTTAGAATTCTCGAAGAATCTATAAGCCTAAAATATATTCCAAAAGAAGAATCACGCTTGAATTCAGACTCTTTTTCAGATATTGTTCGAGAGCATGTTGTCGAACAAACGTGGATTGATCTTCCCGCCGGGCACCTTTCGAATATGCCTCCATACTATGCGTTAGCAAAATGCGCTAAAGGGTCTGATTTGGCACAAGATAATTTAGTCAAAACCTTTCCACCTAAAGGTGTCGACGAAGAAAGAGTTGCTGAGAAAATCATTAATAGATCCGCCCAGCATGGCACGCCTCTTAGTGATTTAGTTGATATAATAGAGAGGGAAAACAATTTATTTCAAACTTTAGCACAGCCACAAAAAGAAAATAAGACTAATTCCTCGGTGAGAAATGATAATGTCAACAAATCAAGCAAATCAGATAGACCAAAACCCAATAGAGAAAAACCCGAGCCAGAACCCACAAGTAAACAAGACAAAAAAGTCTTCTGGGAATAAACCCCGGCGCAAGGTGATGCAGCGAGAGAGCGGTGATACCCTTGAGCGCATTAATCCGACAGCGAGAGACATCGAAATATTGAATTCACTGTACCGATATGGCCCACTTACCACAGAGCATATTACGGAACTGGCATTTTCTAATATTAAAGTAGAGCGAACACGTAGAAATAAATCTCGCGATAGACTAAGAAAGCTATATGATCATGGGTATGTTGATAGAGATCAGCTTCCTAGAAAAGACTGGGAGCCTAAAAAGCCCCTTATCTACTTCCTCGGTAAAAAGGGCGCAGGACTTCTTGCCGATAAACGAGGCATTTCTATCTCTGATCTTCGCTGGAAATCTTCTGATAGTAAAATTAAGCCGATTGCTCTAGCACACACCATAGCTGTAACTGATTTTATGGTTACATTGGAGTTGGCTGTTCGAGGAGAACAGCTAGAAATAACAAGGGTAATCAATGAGAAAGCCTTTAAGAGAGGGGGAGATGCTTGGAAGGTCAAGTTACCATTCGAAACTTCAACAGGGGCAACCAGCGAAGGATACCTAGAGCCAGACCAATATTTTGCTCTTGAAAACTCTAAGGGGCAAAAAGCCCATTTCTTTTTAGAAATTGATTTGAATACGGAGACTCTTGAATATTCTTCTACGGGTGATAAAACGGAAAAGTATAAAAGACGTGATATTTCAAGAAAAATTCGCCTATATAATTCACTTCATAAAACGGGTACTTTCAATGAACTGTACAATGCTAATACATTTCGAGTCTTATTTGTCACTACATCTTCAGAAAGAGCAAAAAACATGAAAGCTGTGGCCGATAAATCGGTTGATGGTGCTAATTTTTACTTCACTATATTCGACTTTGCAAAGCCAGATAATTTACTATTTGAAGACATTTGGGTTGTGTCTAACCAGGATCAACCAGATTCATTGCTCTAAGCCTCTTATCACGAAAATTGCCTCAAATTTCCACTAGCTTTATACTACAATCCTCGTTTAGTGTTCTAGTAAATTTTCATAGCAAGATAGTTTTCACTTTTTCCTCTTTCCTCTTTCCTCTTTTTGATTTCTGAAAAGATAAAAAAGGCTTTGGTCAAAGTCTATTTTATAGTTCCAATTTGGGCCATACAGCAATATGAGTAATCATAAAAAAATTACGAAACGTGCCCGCAGGAAGCCAAGAAAAAGTTTAGTTGAGACCTTATTCAATGATTTGTTCCTCACATTCGAGAAAGGCGCCAGTAAACTTGTAAAGAAAGCACTCAAAAAAATCTTTGGGTACTAACTTTCTTGGATACAACTTCGCTTAGAATTTTTATACTAGAACACTAAGCGAAACTCTTCTCCTAATTATATTATTCTAACATAGAAATTGCCTTAATTCCCCACTCAGCCTTATAATCCAATCCTCGTTTAGTGTTCTAGCACCTTAACAGCAAAACTGTTTCCAAAAACTACTCATTTGAGGTAAGAAAGACCTAGCCGTAGTCTCTTTTACAATACTAATTTCGGCATTACATGTTTTATGAGTGATAGCAACAACATTATCTCAACAGTTTCTTTGGAAAATATCCTGCACGATGAGCCCCTAGACTATTCAGTCCCATTAATGACAGATGATATAGAAAAGGTAATACCTCCTCTTTATGGACAAGAAGATAAGTATCCGAATTATAAATCGTATGTCAGATACATTGGGACTATAGGCGGTTTGCAAGGATGGGTTTGGTATGTCGTGGAGTACAAAAAAGAAGAACGGGTATGCTTTGGATTTGTACAAGGATGGGAAGACGAATTTGGTTACTTCAGCATTTCTGAATTTGAAACACTGAATAAGAAATATGGCCTTCCCATCATCCAACGCGATGTACATTTTAAACCTTCAAGTCTAAAGAAACATGCAGATTTCTAAAGTCGACTTTTAGGTTTACACACTATTTGGAAACAGGTTCGCTTAAAGCATAAGACTAGAACACTAAGCGAAACCTCCCGTATCATCATTTCCACCAATCGCATCCCAGATACTAATACCTGCCCAGAGAATAGCGAGTAGAGGAAACAACATCGCGAATTCAAAGAGCATTGAAGCTGCCCAAATACATCTTTGGGGAAAGCCTTCTGGAGCAGGGAGTCTTTTCCGCAGATCCTCAACCTTCCACTGTAAAAATTCAGCCACTTTCAGTATCATATGTAAATTGTATCATTATCCATAAGCATTGCAATTCATAAAATCATACAATCACAACACCTTACAGCACTCGCCGCTGAGCAGTTCCGAAAAGCAGAGGGGATTGCTTTTCGGACTACGTCCTAGCATATTGAACACATGCGTAAAGGGGCAACCCGCTCCGCAGGGAATTTTCTGCGCAAATTCACCCCTTGACACACAAAGTCCATCCCACGCATTTTCCTCCTCTTACTGCACAGATCTGCCACACCTATTAACAATTTAAGATTCATTTGCTATTATCTTCGCAATATATGAGAAATAGCGATGCCTTTACATACGCAAGAGCCGAACAGGCTCTTTATACACAATTTGCAGAACAGTTTAATAGAGCTATGGCCGAAGGTTCAATTTCTGCGTATGAAGAAGCGAGGAAGTTAGCCCCTCAGTTAATAGGGTCAGGAGATGTGGCCATTGGCTCCGCTGCAGAAAATATGATGGAGCAGCTCAATTGGTTTCCTGATGCATATGGAGATAAAGCCACAGGAGAGCAGACCGGGCCAGAAGGGTATCCATACAACTACACCTATCTTGGTGATTCGCGAGAGTTGATGAAATATGTTCCTGATGATTCAGTCAATCTTATATTCACCGACCCACCCTACGTAAAAGAGAGCATGGATCTATATGGTTGGCTAGCGGAAGAAGCAGACCGGGTTCTAACGCCAGATGGTTTCTTGATGGCCTATGTGGGAAATTACTGGAAAGATAACGCAATGGCTCAGATGCGTGAGCACATGGAGTATTTTTGGGATTACACGATTAACCATGGCGGGGATCTCCCCCTGCAGCGAAATAGAAACACCCGCTCAGCAACAAAATCAATTCTGTGTTATCGGAAGTTAGGCAGCATGGCCATTCCAAAAGAAACGGTTATCAGCGCATTTCAAGGCGAGAAGGCTTCTAAGGAGTATCACCCCTGGGGCCAACCAGTCGACGAAGCAGAATATTATATTCAGTGCTTCTCACGACCTGATGAGCTGGTACTTGATCCCTTTATGGGGGGTGGCACAACCGCCGCAGCTTGTGAGCAAAGCGGCCGCAGCTGGATAGGTTTCGAGAAAGATTCAGATCACGCCCACACTGCGCAGCAGCGTATTTATTCATTAGAACGTGATCGAATGTAAAACTGGTACGGATTAGTGAATTTATCGGTAGTGGTTTTCTAACATCGGTCCACGCTCAAAATTTCTGATTTTGAGCTTCGATGGTTTTTTCTGTATCATCGACCACTGGGGAAGGAATCGCCACTGGTGGTGATTTGAGGCAACAATCAAAATAGCAATTTGTGGTTATTCAAGTAGTATGGTAATTTAGCTGCTCGCGATGGTTGCTTCTGACTGTGAGAGCCTAGGGTTGTCGCAAACCCTTCACTTAAGAAGCATTGATTCTCGAAACTGTTCGTTCGATTGCTTGGTCTTTACTAGACACGGGTGCTTTTTGCGTTCTGGTAAAGACCTATATTTTGTCTAGCCTAGGAGGCTTTATGGGTACCTCGCTTGACCCTACGTTCGCGGCTTTTCTTATAACGTCCTTAATGACTTTTATTATAGCCGTTATCGTTATCGCTTTACTCTCCAACGAAAAAACTACAAAAATAGTATTGAAGTTCTTTACAGATATCTTTACTAGTGTATGGACGCGCAAGGAATAGCGCTTTCGTATTCGGGTTAGGTTGGGCGGAAAGGGGTTGCTTTTGTAGGCGCAAGAGGTGTTTATAAAAGTAAAAGAGGCTCTATTAGATTAAGTCGCAATTAATCTAATGATGCCTCTTTTCCCTGTTCGTTCAAAAGCCGCCTTAGACAAAAGGTGCTTCTGGACATTGTATTATTTTAATCCGCAATAGAGGAAAGCCTCTTGTTATGGATCGATAGAAGTCATTGGAAAATGGCCTTCTACTATTAATAGTCGTACAAAAACACTAATTTGTTTCACTTTCGAAAAAATTCATCGTAATTCAAGCTCTTTAGGGGCATTAATAGCAGATGTCAAGGTATGATTCTGAAACACTCTATAGACTTTGCGCAAGCATGGATCCTGCTGAAGTAGAGCAAGGTTTTCAACAGCTTGGTGATTATCTTATGCCTGTCGCTAGAGGGCGGCTCAATAACAATCTGTACTCAGACCAGGACGTGCTAGATTGTGTTCAAGAGTCAATAGTCGCTATATGGAAATTATTGGGAAATGGTAAAGGCCCTTCGAAGTCTAAAGCTTTTCTTGCATTCGCTAGAACGGTAACAGTTAGAAAATGTATTGATCAAACCCGTTACGATAGTCGTAAGATCCGAAGCTCATCAATAGATTCAATAGGGGTACATGAAACGCCTACTTATAAATCAACTTTGATGAAAGACGAGAGTCTTCATATTCTAATGGAAGCAATACAGAATCATGCCGGGTTAAGCAAAAAAGATAAATCAGTTTTGATTGGATCTTACTTGCTCGAAAAAAACGATATTGAATTAGCTAGAGAGCTTAACGCTACTGCTCCTAACATTAGGCTGATAAGGTCTCGGGCACTAACGAAAATCAGGAATGATTATGCTTTCACAAAAAATCTACAGAATGACTTTATGGAAGATTAAAGGAATACGTTAGGCCACAGCCGCCCGCTCAGTCGACGTTGCACCGTGGTTGGTGCTGCTGCTGGTTGCGTTCTGTGTCGTCAACAACTGGGGAAGGAATCGCCACTGGTGGTGATATCTGTGCAGAGTGCATAACTGGCCAGCTGATCAAGGTGCCGCTGGTCAACGATTTCACCAACAATAACAACGCAACGAAATATAGTGTTACGATAAAACACTAGGATATTGAAAGATTCCCCACTATGCTATTAGTCGTATAGTGTGTATGCTGTAAAAAGAGAGACGCAATTTCTTGCGCCTCTCCCCAACACCTTAGCCAAGCAACTGATAGAGTGTTCCGGCAAGAACAATGAACTCTAACAGAAGCAATGGTTGAGGTGTTTGTCTTTTCAGGTGGAAAACGCAATTTCCACCCAATGCTACATATAGCTCCATACCTCTCACCTCCTTTACAGAACTATTGATCACAATGCCATGATCAAAGATATGCTACCTCGTTTATCTGGATTCAAATCGAACAGAACCCAAATAAAAAATCTCTGCCATACACGATAACATCCCCCTTATAATAAACCACCTCGATACCAGTGTAGCATATTTTTTTTAATAACTTTTTCCGTTGGTTGGGACTATAATCTGTCAAATCACAAACATTGAGGTAAATTCTTTGCAGTGTGCATAACTGCCAGCTGATCATGTGGCCACTGGCAGCCGATTTTGCCCGGACAAAGCATGTAAAATTCATTTCTGGGAGAAGTTGATTTTGTCACTGTTGCACAAGTTGAGGCAAGAAAAAAGCCACCACCTAAATAGATGATGACTCATTGTTACGCGTCGACCATAGACAAATCTATCTATGATTAACAGCCACCGCCGCGCTTCGTGGCCGATGGTCTTCACCCGCGTTCTGTTTCGTCGACCACTGGGTAACAAAAAACCACCGACGATAATGAGGCATCACCCGTAATTGTTTATTGCGTGGCTTGTGGCGGTTGTAGGGCTTAATAGGTATGGGGCAAGGATGACAGAAAAATGAAAGCAAAAATACTTTAACAGATAGTATATAATATAAAAAGAGGAACATAGTTTCTATGTTCCTCTTAGTAAAACTAAAACGTCTTACTCTATGTTGCTAGCAATTCAATGAGTGTCCCTGCAAGGATAATTAACTCAATGATTCGCCATGAGTGGGGCGTTTTTTCTTTTACGTAAATGGTACGTGTTACATGTACAACATACGTAATATTTATTCCTATATCTTGAATGGTTATCACCTCCCTTAATATAGAATGTATATATCATATCTTAGTTTTTGGCCGGTTTACATTTCAGATCGCTTTCAGAAATTCATTTTCATCCCAACAAAAAAGCACCCGCCACGATGACGGGTGCTCCCTGTGATCTGTTACAAAATCCATCAAATCCATGGTACAATGGGTAGCCTAAGGACCTCGTTACAGGAATGGCGTCAAGTTAACTGCGTAAGAATATCCGGTCAAGATTTCTATTACGTAGATAACGGTCATAATTGTTGCGGGGTCTATTTTTATATAAACCTCTTTGTATCTGAATTCCATCTAGTATCACCTATCCTCTGTTTTCTATATCAAAAAATCCGGAATACGATAGCATCATACACAAATTTGACTCAATATGTAATAGATTTTTCTGTGACTATTGACCATATATATTGTGGGATAATCTACAGTTTGTTTGGTCATCGATACTCTGTTATTCTATCAGAATTGACCATTTGAGAGTTGGGTTTTCAACAGTTCACTGGTTAAAACTCACCAGTCGTGATATTACCGAAGGAGTCTTTTATGTCCTCCACAACAAGGGGTAAGTTTGGGAAAATTGTTGAATCTTTAAGAAAGGAACGAATATTCTACGATGACAATGGCAACCCTAAAGGGTGGACCAGAAAACAATTAGTAAAACAAATGGGTGATGTATTCACAGAGTATCAGGTGCAACAAATCGAAAATGGAGATAAGGTCACGCCGCAAGAAGATATTTTGAATGCTCTGGCAAATGCTTTCAATTTGACAACATCCGAAAGAAGTGAGTTTTTCTTATTAACTATTAACGTGGCTAGAGAAAAAATCCCACGCCCAGAAAGCAGTGCAGATGAAGCCTTAAAAAAAACTCTTGGATACCTAAGCGGTATTCGGTTGCCTTTTTTCATAAGTGATGGGTTTTGTGATGTTATACGAATAAACAAAATACTTGAGAAATTGCTTAGTTTAGAGGAATTCGTTAAACGTGCCCCGAATAGACCAGAAGGTTACAATACAGCCTTCTTTACATTCAATAATGACGAGCAGTATAAAAATCTCATGGGAGATCGTTGGGAGAAACACGCTATTTACAACATGCGATATTTCCGCGAGAGGACCCTCACATCAAGACATCATCCATACTTTAGTAAGATTCGAAGTGAATTGTTACAACAAAAAGAGTTCAAAGATTACTGGCAAAAAAGCCAAGAACACGAAGATGACGACTACTTTAGTGGTCATATAGGTTACGATTACTGTCATCCAAATTATGGCCAGCTAAAATACGTGGCCTGTGAAACAATTACTGTTACAACAGAGGGAAATTTATCCGTCATTACTTATGCGCCTACAGATTCAGATACTGCAAATATATTTGAGAAACTGGCAAGAGAAGTCGGAACCTATGTGATTGAAGGAGCACCGTGGCCAAAACCGTGGCCAAAAGAATAGTAGACGCTGCTTATTATCTCCAGATTTGAATACAAAAAAGCACTCGCCAAGATGACGGATGCTCTCTATTTTTTCTGAAAGGTATTGATTTACGACAGCACTATGTAATAACATTTGTTTCATACTTGCGGTATAATTTTTTTGTAATCAAGGGCTTGTTATAGTAGTGGAATTCCGGTTGTTGCAATGTCAATGTCCAGCAAGACATTGACAATTTGCAGGAAAGCTATTATCGTGACAGGCTCTATTTTTATGCAAAAATTTTCACTTCTGTATTCCATTAGCTAGGCTCCTCTTTTTATTAGATTAACCTTCCAGAAAAATCCATTATACCCATAAGTTTAGAAGAAATTCACGTACAAAACCCTTACAAAATTTCAATATCTGATTAGATGCTGACCTACACAATACCTATTCGATTACTCACATTTATCTCCTCATCAATCAACCATATGCACGTCAACGTGACTGTAGCACAACCAGAAGCCGTTCACGTTTTCAAATGCCATCTCTCCGCACACGTGGCAGAATTGTGGCATCTGTTCTGCGTCTAGTTCATAGCCCGATCTCGTAGCCAACGTTTTAAGCATTCGAACCTCATCATATAGATTGTTCTCGGCTAATCTATGCATCGCGTTATAGATTTGTTCCAGCGTGTATTCATCGCTCATTTTTTCACCTCGGGTAGATGTGGTGGCGTCTGATGTGTCGCTAAGTGAGGGTTCTTCAAGTGGGGGAACAATCAGGTAGCCTGTAGGTAGATTTGCATCATCAAAATTAGACGATCTGTCAGTATAAATTTGATGTGTTCTTGATGTTAACGCAAGCCTTATTCTTTTCCTCTCGTTCTCCTCTGTGGCCTCTGCCTCTGCTTTCACCTTTAATCTATCTCGTCTAATCTGTAGAATATGCTCAACGTAAACACCTAGCACAGTAAAGCCAGCCCCGATTAACACACCAACTATCAACCAGAAATTATTAGGGCTTAGATATGGTATATTCATTTGTCATTCTCCAAATGTGCGAATTTTGCTGCTCTCTTTTGGCTGGCAATCGATGGCGTGTACAAGTCACCAGCGGCCATTGCTTTGGCTCTGCGACTGGCGCGCTTGCGGCAAGTGGCACCACAGTACGATGGCTGCTGCGCTGCCTGTCGTTCTGTCAAGGGTACCAGCGAGATTCACGCGGATTTATACGCTAAGAGC
>Ga0114957_1001189_pt1 | contig 29754 bp, 26 predicted proteins | sample BantaG_FD_87175 | JGI IMG/M metagenome (GOLD analysis project Ga0114957, IMG submission 87175) | Marine algal microbial communities from Bantry Bay, Ireland - BantryBay_4 metaG | ecosystem: Host-associated > Algae > Red algae > Unclassified | place: Bantry Bay, Ireland | collected 2014-11-21
AGTGAATCGGCTAAAGAATATTAAACGGCAAATGTATGGCCGAGCTAGTTTTGAGCTGCTCAAGAAAAAAGTGCTGGCTACTTCTTGTTAAATAGCACCGTTCACCAAAAGTGACGAAGAACCAGCTTGGGTGAAATATATAGAATGAGTGGCAGCAGCCATTATTACAAGAATGGTAGTAGTGATAGATACGTTACTGGTGTAGTTTCACATGGCACAAGTCAATTTACTGAAGTTGTCCGAGTAAACCAAACTAAGTTTGATCATATTATTGAAGAGATGGACAGCTGGGGACAAGGACTTCCGTGCGACCTTAGTAGCAGTACAGATCATATAAAGGTACAATCATTTAAAATTTACCCCAACCCTGCAAATGACTTGGTAAACATTCACTTCTCATACAAAACCAACGAATTCGAATTTATCAACATCTATGACACTACCGGAAAGGTTGTCTTGTCACTGCCATTCAGCGATCAAATTGATGTGTCAGAAATATCAAATGGAATTTATACTATTTCTATTATTAGTAAAAGCGAAGTCAAGACTCAGAAGATGGTAATCTTACATTAATTCCTAAAAGTGGTTTCAGATGCTTTAACTTAAATATTAAGTTAATTCATTCTCTTGAAAAGCTTCCGGTGGTGAACTGGAGGCTTTTCTCTTTTATTTTTGCTTAACAATGTCACTCCGATTTACAAGTAGTACAATCATTCAACCTCTAATTCCCCATAAACTGACAAGATCATCGCTAAAATCTTTCTCACTCTTTATAAACAATTACACTAATTCAATATATTCTTAATACCATTCCCTCACTGCTCCTCTTTTGAGAAATCATGCATGAATCCCCTGGTAACACTCGGGATCTTACCATAAACATCATCAGCACTAAAAGTAATTTCACCAACCACTTTCATGTCTTTATCAATTTCATAAATAATATGAATGTCTCCTTTTAAAGTTTTAAAAACAGAGCTACCAATTACACCATTTTCAGTAGGAACGCTAAAAAAGGTTCTTGTATTAAACGAAGATGGAAGCAAAGCATCTCTTAGATAGATAATTCTCTTTTTACCTAGATTTTCATCTCGATTATAATAATTTGCTAATTCATCAAGGCCCACTAATTCTGGAAAATTAGGGCAATCCAGATAGCTATTTTTCTTAAACATAGGGATATGCGAATGCTTTAGTAATTTTTGCACATTGCTCTCATCGTTTACTTCAAGCAATGGAAATATACTTATAGACGGACGACTTTGCTCATCAATCCCCATATAGACTTCAATATCTTCGCCATTAATCGTTACATGGTTATTCTGAATAGCAGTCGGAAATTTACTTATTTCCTTTTCTTTTACCTTTCCAAACCCTAAGCTACTATCCAACCAATCTTTTAGTTTGTCTGTTGCATACTCTTCTACGCCATCTATGATTATATTTTGCAAGAATCGTTTAGCGACCGGAGAAATACTTTTTAAGAGAGTCCAATAACCAGAGGGCAACGTCTTTACTTTAAGGTAAGGTCCCAAAACCGGTGCACCTAAAGCTCCCAACACCAGTTTTCCTACGTTTGATATAAATATTCGTCTTTTCATTATTTTAAAAATTTTGTATTCAAAAACATTAACTGTCCTTCAACCTGAATCCAAACAAGTTCTATTTCTAAAGACGCATCATTTTCTGCCATGACTTTTATTCTATTCCTGACAACAATACTAAACCGTGGTATCTTAAACCAATCTACAAACTGAGGAAAAAGAGCGCTCAGTTTCTCTTTCTTAAAGTCAATCGATTCTACATCCTGAATGACAACTGTCGGATTACTTCTTACAAACTCTTTGCTTTTTACCGAATAAAAGGCAAATTTATTTTTGCGATCAGGATAAGCAATCTTACAGAAGCTTATAAAATCAGCTTCACGAGCTTCAATTAAAGACTTAAAGTCCAAAGTACTTTCTTCTATGAATTCGAACAAGATAGATTGGGGGTCGTTCATCATTTTAGATTTTGGTTATAAAAATAGAACCCAACTATCCCACAGGTGAGTTTATGGAATAATTAGGTTCTAAAAAACATTATTCGTTAGTCAGCCCGAATGGACTTTCGCGCTTTCTTCTCAAGGGCTTTTCCCAAATCTTTCAACACTCTATTAACGGCCTTGTCGGGGTAATACGGCTGAGCTATATTGAAGTAAAGCTGAGCAGCCTCAAGTGCCAAAAGCTCCAGATCTTCATCTATCTGCTTATCCTTTCCAGCAAACTTTACAAGACCTACACCAAGCACTTGCTTGAAATCATCCCAATCACCTTTACCGTCAATGATATCTTCGCTACTATTCAAACAATTATCACGAAGTGTCTTACTACTCAGCATGGTCTTAAAGTGAACATAAAATGCTGCAGGACAATCAAAAACAGAAATCGAAACTGCATCTGAAGACGGGCTCCTATTCAATAGTTTTGATCTTTTTTGATTCTTTACGACTAGCTTCAAAGAGCTTATCCCTTCGGAGAAAAACTCAACCTTTGCTCCATTTGTAAATACCTGTTTAATCGCTCCATCCGGATACTCAACATGATACAAAACACCTTCTTCCGAGGGCCCGTTTACGTTGAGAACCATTACAGGATAATTCATCTTTATCAATGAGATCGCAACTGTATCTGTTTCGTTTTTACTTAGCACAGGGATACCAACAACAACACTATTTGCTGCTGCTTGCTCAATGCTTTGGTGAATCCCTTCTAGTACCTTCTCCTGAAAACCAGAAATATGTCCAAAGTAAGGTTTATATTCCTCAAGGTTTTGGGGCGTAATGCAATTACAAGATACCTGAAATAGTTCATCAACCCATTTCGCAGTTTTTACTAAATTTAGAAAGGCTAAGTTTTGTTCACACCTAATATACTCAACCACTAAACTAGGGTCAAAACCAAACTCCTCATCCATCAGATGCTTAGCTACTCGCTTAGTCAGCCCCGCACCTTTTCCATGCAAAATCTCCTCTAGCTTAATCCCTTTTTCGGATGCCTGTCGTCTATCATATTCTTCTTCTAAATAATTCTCTAAATACCAATCACAATCATCAACCATTATTCCTTTAACAACAAACACATCTCCTATTCTCTCATATAATTGAGAATACTGACCTTTAAAAGTTCGCAAATCACTAGACGTAAGTGACCGATATACTCGATCAAACCCATCAATATGTGGACTATAGATAGGGATGCTGAGGTAGGTAATAATACTCTCTTTATCATTAACACACTCCAAACAATCCTGGTGCAAGGCAATTGCTAAAGGCTCACTTGAACCTGCAACATACAATCGTAATGAGCAGTCTTGCCAATAAGGCTCTATCTGCCTTATACCATTCTTTCCATTTTCTTTTAAGTAATCAAGAATACGCGCATTCCGTTCATCCTTGTTCTCCTCCAATGCAAAGGAATACAAATAGACTTGCTTTCTCTCAAAAGTATCTTTGTGAAAATATTGAAGATAGAAATAAGCCCACTCTACATCATTTTCAGTTCGAAGAAATACTCGATGCTTGAAAAAAGGTTCAATCTCAGCATAAACATTCTCCTTTATTAAATAACCTAAAGCTGATAAAGACAAATTCTTCAATGCCCAGTTGGCACTCCACTTCAGGTCTTCTTCCTCATTAAATACCTTATGGAAAGTCACTATATTATTTTCGTTTGAAACAGAATTCTGGACGATATCATTTAAAGCATGCTTAAACTTTCCTACAAGAGGCTGGTTCATTTCTATGAAGTTCCACGGTCCTTCTTCTTCTCTAGACAGCACTGAAACCACATTCACCACTGAAGCCGATAAACACTGTCCAGATATTCCAAACTCCTTATTATAAAACTGATAATCAGCTTCACTACCTACACAATTCGCAATTTTGCACTCTGCAATATCTAAGAATTCTTTTCTATACATTTCAGGGATTTGCTCTGCAAGTTCTGTTAACTCATAACAAGGTGCTCGTTCAACCAGACGATAGAGCGCCTGAGTAGGATCACATTTCAATTCTTCTGTATAAAAATCTAGGTTCTCGTCATTTAGAAAATCCAAACCACATACACAAGCTACATCTGTTGGATTCTCTAAGTCAACCGGTAGAGACTCAGCCATCTCCTTAACTTCCTCAATATCCTCTGCACAGCTAACATAATACCTACTGGCTAAAAACATAGCCTGAGGCGTTGGTGCAAATTTGACAGCTAATTTCTTGTCATTCACATGAACCAAAAGCGCTAATAAGTCCAGATAGACTTGTTCCTTTCTAGGAAAATCTTCCAAATCTAACTTATTCAACAATCGCATAGCAGGCAAGGGCCTTGCATTAGGCTTAGCAGAAAAAGTGTGCTTTTTTTCCTTGTCGACTAAGACTATCGAAGTACACTTACCATTTTTCTCTGTATGGTGCACATACAAGTAGCCTGGATAATAATCTGCAACATATTTTTTGATCACAGAAATTTCTCCTTTCAATTGACGCAATCTAATAAACCTCTTTTCCGTTGGATTCTTGACGCGCACAAAATCCAGCCCCAACCAGTCAAAGCTAAGCTTTTCCGATCCGAACTTTTTGGAGTTTACAATCTTAACAACAGGGGAGGCAAGCGAAATAGCTGCAACGACTGCCGACTCAGAAGCCGTCGACGTGTCCTCCTTCACAGGAAAGTCCTCACCGGACTGAGAACTAAGCTGACTAACAGGTGGAAACAATAAAGAAATAGACAATAACAAAATTCTGCAAAACTGAAAAACACTTCGCCCTGCAATAAAACATACAGGCTTAGCTGATTGACAGCTTTGAACTAAAGGGGTAAAATTTTTCATAATAACCGAATTTAAAGTTTTAGGTGAAATAGAATTATCACTTCAAAGTTCGGTTAGATTATTGTCCCCAATTCATCAATTATCAGTTTAAAGAAACTTTCTATTTCTCTAAAAAAACAGGCTACATGTCAAGGTAGAAATATATTTACATTTTTATTTATATCTCTGCAAACGATTATATATCTTAATTAGTTTACCATCCACTTCCCTCTTCAATCTAAAATCTTTTCTCACCTTAGATATCAATTCAGAACTAAACTTAGGGTTCTCTAAAGCAACTTCAATTATATTTATTTCGAAGTCAGATAGTTGTTTCATATATCTCTCCGCCTTATCTCCCTTTTTCCTTATGTCCGTAAAATAGGTTACTAGTGGAAATTTTTGACTATGAAATTTCCCAATGAGGCTTTCATGAGACTTAATCATCCTAGTCAAAGCTGCAAAACAAATTATCAATCTAAGTTTATAATTTCGAGCTAATGCGTTTATATTGTCATCAGTATTTTTCTTTCTCAAACCATGAAATTTCTTACCACCATTAATATAATCACCAACATAAGACAAGACATCACCTTTATTAACATCAAACACAAAATCCCAAATATCAATAAAGAATTTATTGAGTGAGGCAGTTTGAATGGAACTATATCTTCCAAATTGATCAGCCTTGGCATAAAAGCTCTCAAAATGCTCTCTGGCCGTCTCATTTATTTCTTTAGGAACATAGTACTCCATTTCCATCAAAAAAAGAAAATCTTTCTTATTCCCAATAATACAGTTAGGATAGTAAAAGTCTTCATTTTCGAATTCCGAAATCAAAAGATGATCAAGCGTTGGATGTAAAAGATAAAATTTAGATTCAGGAAGCGATACCTCTTGATTGGAATAATACACGTTTTTATCCAAAAATACTTGCTCATATTTTCTACCGTTTGCCCTAACTACTCCCACTAAACCTAATCGATACAACATTACAACTAAGCTTCTTATGTTATCGTTAAGCTCTTCTTGAGTAATCCAGTTCCTCTTATGACTTTTAAAAAAAGCATCCAGTTCATTAAATGGAAAAATGGGTAATGTCTCCGCTCTTAAATCCTTAAAAATATATTTCAACGCCTCTTCAGCTATTGTCTTTTTAAATTCGAGAACCCTATCTGGAGCATCACTGTTTTCTGTTTTAAACTTCACTAAAAGTTCCTTAAGCACATTAATCTGATGAGTAATCTCACGGGGATTTCCAAACGTATGCCGCTTAACAAAGCTCCAAAATGTTTCTGAATTATAAATAGAATTCTTAATCCATATGTGAGGAAGTGGTTCAAGATCAAAAGCTTCAATCTGATTTTTTTCGATAGCGGAAAGCTTTAAAAGGTTCGAGTATATTTCCTCATAATCAACTTCGGTATATTTAATCACACAGGCTATCCCCCTGTACTGAGGTTTATTTCTAATCTCCAAGAAATTGAAATATTCATACGCCTCTAAACGCAATGTGGAAAACAAATTCAACCTACGGTCAAACTCATTAACCTTGTATAAGGCAATAAAAAAACCAACATGTGAATGTAACCACGACTCAACTACATTGTCGGTATATGAATAAGGAGACGAGTTCACAAATTTATCTAGGTCAATAAAATTTCTACCAATGAAATCTCCATCCTCTATTTCTTTTTCAGATATCTTAGATTCATCAATTTTAAGTGCATTAAATAAAGCCTGATCAAGGTTATCTAAGTATATAGAAACTTCTTTGTGTCGTAGATAAATTGTCAATATTTGTTTTGCTGTTGCAATAAACTCACCTTGATTCTTATACAAAAAAGAACGATTTTTCAGGGCTCTCATTAAGGTATCACTATAAGATATTGCAGTGCAATCAAGTCCTTTTGGATTAAATAAATCATGAAATTCCAAAGAAGTAAAAACTTCTTCAGTAACCACTTCGTGAAGTATTAGTTGATTTTTTAGCTTTGCTAAAATAAAATAGTAGAATGTAACCGTAAAAATTTTTTCCCACTCAGTATACTTTACATTTCTTGAAATATCCCGAGGACTCAGCTGGTCAGAAAACTGAATAAGTTCTACTCCCTCCTCAGGTATGAAAAACTTATTTAAACTCTTTTCACTAGCCACTTTCCTGTCCTGAAAATTCTTATAAGCTATAAGAGTTGATTTCCCTGATCCTTTTTGACCCACGAGCAAAACTCTTGAAGAATCAAGATCACTTTTTAGAAATGAGTCAATGGTTTCATTGGAAACGATAAATTTTTTCACGGATTCACTTGGCTTAAAGTGTGTTCCATCCGGATTTAAAAGAGACGTGTCATTCATTGGTTTATTTGGTTTTCATTTGATTTTCAAAATAAAAATGGGATTATTCAAAAGAGGCAGATAAAAATATTAAAACATGTCAATTTTACAAAAAATCCACAATAAATATATTCCAAGGATTCAATTGTATCGCTAATTGAGGCTTAGATTACAAAATTATTGCCTTACCCATTGCAAATACTATCTAACAATAAATCCCAACTCCAAGCACCTTCTACTCCAACCTCCTTAGCCTAAAGCTTAGATATAAAGACAAATTAATTAAATCCTTCACCTTTCTAATTCACAAACGTAACTAATTGATTGTCAGGCAAATAAAGTTACAACCTCAATTTTGTAGTAATTATTCTTAAATATTTATTTAAAAAATAGTTACTTTACCCAATTCAAAAATATATCTTTGTACAACACATTCGGAAGAATAAAACTACAATCACCTATAAAAGAACATCGAAAAGCATAAACAATTGACTAATAAACTAAACAATATCGCCACCATAACCACTGGACTCTACAAAAAGCCCGAACCACTCGGAGACGTCTTCTACCTACACGGAAAACACTTCGACAAACAAGGAAAGCTAAAAGAGGACGCGATACTAACAAAAGACATTAAGCTAAACAACAAAACAGAGAAGCACCTACTCCAAGACAGAGACATCCTCTTCATCGCAAAAGGAGAAAACAACCGGGCCTGCATGTATTATGAAAAATACGGAAAAGCAATAGCCTCCTCTCTATTCTTTGTGATTCGGGTAGATGCGAATGTTTTGTTGCCGGAGTACCTGAGATGGTATATCAACACACCAGCAACGCAAAGAAAGTTAGAACAGTTTTCAAGAGGAAGTCACATTCCTTCCATTTCTAAGAAGTCATTAATGGAACTGGAAGTTTACTTACCTTCGATTGACACCCAAAAACAGATACTTAAAATAGAAGAAACTTGGGGGACGGAGAAAGATATCACCTTACAAATCATCAAGGAGAAAGAGACTTACTACCAGACCTTATTATTGAACTTATCAAAAAAATAAAGCATGAAATTTAAAGACGTAAGAAATCACTGTTTAAGACTATGGTACTCAAACACAAAAAGAAAACGAGTTGGACTTGACGATAAATTCCACAACAGCCTTGAATGCACGTGGCAACGACGTAGAAGGAAATTAGGCTATGATCACGTGAGCATCTTTTGTAGCATTGGCGACTGGTCAACTAATATAACCGACCTCTTAACAGACGAAAGATTTGACGACTTAGATCTAACCATTGACGAGGATAAAGAAATAATTTTTAGACATTTCACCAAACTTGCTTTAGTGATTTCAGAGCTTCTTTCTGATTTTGAAAAAATTCACAATATAGCAACTGGCAAGAATGACACAAATGCCAGTAGGGCATGTCTCTCAAAAGCAGATAACCCAAAGATAGTAGACCGTTTCATGTGCTATATCAATCATATTTTCAAACATAAAACAGCAGGACTACACCTTTGCAACCATCATATTCCTTTTTGCTTTGACGATGCAGGCCCTGATTGTTGTAATGAAAATTTCATTTCAGTCGACAATGCGACAAGAGACAAGAGACAAATTCAATAAAGACATCCAAATAATAATAATTCCGAAACTATCTTTTATGCTTGAAAGAGTAATTCAAGCTTACGGTAAGTTGAATAATTTCTTCGAAGCTGACAAAGCTAATTTCGAAAAAATATGTATTCACTATTCAAAAGGTAAAATCACAGCATAACTATGGCAACAACACAACAAGACATCAACAACATCGTATGGCGAGCATGCGACACCTTCCGTGGAGTAATTGACCCGGCACAGTACAAAGATTACATCCTGACTATGCTATTCCTAAAATACGTATCCGATGTATGGAACGACAAAATGGAAGAATACGGAAAGAAATACAAAGGCGACAAAGAACGCGCAGAATGGGCAATGCGAAAAGAACGATTCGTACTCCCACCCCACTCTCGCTTTCAATACCTTTATGAGCACCGGACGGAAGCCAACATCGGCGAACTAATAAACATCGCCTTGAATGACCTGGAAGAAGAAAACAGAGACAAACTAAGCAGCGAAGATGGCTCAAGTGTATTCCGAAATATAGATTTCAACTCTAGCAATCTAGGTGATGCAAAAGACAAAAACTCAAGACTTAAAAATCTGCTCATTGACTTTAGTAATGAGAAGTTAGACCTACGTCCTTCTGTACTAGGAGAAGGCGATGTAATTGGTGATGCTTATGAATTCTTGATTTCCAACTTTGCATCTGACGCAGGAAAGAAAGCAGGAGAGTTCTATACACCAAGTCAAGTATCTACACTAATTGCAAAGCTCACCAAGTCGAAACCGGGCGCAAGGATCTGTGACCCCACATGTGGCTCTGGCTCTCTGTTGATTAAAGCTGGTAAAGAAGTAGGCTCCGACAACTTCTCACTATATGGACAAGAAGCGAATGGTAGCACCTGGGCTTTAGCAGTCATGAACATGTTCTTGCATGGCTACGACAACGCTACGGTTCGCTGGGGAGACACTATCGGTAACCCAAAATTAAAAGAAGGCGACCAATTGATGAAGTTTGATACCGTAGTAGCCAACCCTCCTTTTAGCTTAGATAAATGGGGCGCTGAAAACGCTGAGGCAGATCCTTACAATCGCTTCTGGAGAGGTGTCCCTTCAAAGAGCAAAGGAGATTGGGCCTTCATTACGCACATGATCGAGACGACCTACGAAGGAAAAGGCAAGGTTGGCGTGGTAGTTCCCCATGGTGTTTTATTTAGAGGAAGCTCTGAAGGCAAAATTCGGAAAAAGATGATTGAAGAAAACCTACTGGAGGCGGTAATTGGGCTTCCTGCCAACTTGTTTTTTGGAACAGGTATACCAGCGGCCATACTAATCTTCAACAAAGGAAAAGGAAAGAATAACAATATGCTTTTTATTGATGCTTCTCAACGATATGAGCAAAGTAAAAATCAAAATGTACTGCGCGAAAAAGATATTGAGGACATTGTTTCTACTTATCGAAAATTCAATAAGGGAAAGTTGGAAGCTGGAATTATTGAAGATAAATATTCTTATGTCGCTTCTTTTGAAGAGATTGAGGAGAATGAGTTTAACTTAAACATTCCTCGGTATGTGGATACTTTTGAGGAGGAAGCTGAAGTAGACATAAAAACTGTAACAACAAAGATTGAAGTTTTAGAAAAAGAATTAGTTGAAGTGCAGGTACAAATGAGAAACTTCTTAAAAGAATTGAATTTAAACTGAAAAAAATGATTGATATTGACAATAGAAATGTTGGTTTTAAAAAAACGAAACTTGGATGGATTCCTAAGGATTGGGAAGTGGTGAAAACCGATGTTTTCGTTGAGCTTTTAAGTGGCTATGCATTTAAGAGTAAAAATTATCTTGATAATTGTGATGGTCTTAAATTGCTTAGAGGAGACAACATAATGCAGGGCTTTTTTCGGTGGTCTGGTGCTAAATATTGGAGCAAAGAAAACACAGACGATTTACTTAAATATTTTCTTAAAGAGAATGATTTAGTAATTGCAATGGATAGAACCTGGGTTTCAAAAGGATTAAAAGTAGCAGTTCTATCTAAAAATGATCTGCCATGCCTTTTAGTTCAACGAGTGAGTCGATTAAGAGTAAAGGCGGGGTTGAAACAAGAATTATTACCTTATTTTTTTTCTTCACATAGATTTGAGCAATACGTAAAAGGGGTTCAAAAAGAATCTGCAGTCCCACATATTAGCTCTAAACAAATAAAAGATTACTTAATCCCATACCCACCTCTCCCTGAACAACAAAAAATAGCCACCATCCTCTCCACCTGGGATACAGCCATTGAAAAGATGGGGCAGCTTATTGAGGCTAAGGAGGAACAGAAAAAGGGGTTGACGCAGCGGTTGTTGACGGGGAAGGTGAGATTTCAGGAGTTTGTAAAAAGTAAAAAATCATTCAAAACAAAGTTTGGAAATTACCCAGAAGACTGGAACTATCCTAAAATAGGAGAAATAGCGAAAGGAGTCGTTGTTAAGAACACCAATGGAGCCGACTTGCCGGTACTATCTTGTACAAAACATTATGGTTTAGTTGATTCTCTAAAGTACTTCGGAAAACAAATATACAGCAAAGACACTTCTCCTTATAAAGTTGTCTCTAGAGGACAATTTGCATACGCTACGAATCACATTGAGGAAGGATCAATTGGATATCAAGACCTTTATGAAAAAGCTTTGATCAGTCCTATGTATACAGCTTTTGAAACTAACGAAAGAGTAAATGACTATTTTCTATTCAAAGTACTAAAGACACCTCTTTACATTCACATTTATCAAGCAAATACTTCAGCTTCTGTTGATAGAAGAGGAAGTCTAAGGTGGAAATCATTTTCACTTATCCATATTCCCTTACCTACTTTAGAAGAACAAAATAAAATTGCCTTAGTTATTAAGGAGTCTGAGAATGAAATAAAACTTCTTCAAAACAAAATGGATGCTTTGAAAGAACAGAAAAAAGGTTTGATGCAGCGATTATTAACTGGAAAAATTCGAGTAAAAATATAACTATGCATTTCATGTACGTAGACGAAAGCGGTGATCCTGGCATCCACAATTATGGTTCGCCATATTTTATTCTCTCAGGATTAATTTTTCCTGAAGAGGACTGGCAGAAGTATTTACTTCGTCTGAAGGAATTACGGAAATCATTTAAGGAAAGATATGGTCTATATGTTCGAGAAGAAATCCATGCTTCTGAATTGATCCGAATAAGCAAATTAGAATCTTACAGAAAGATTCGAAAAAGCGATCGCATTAATTTACTCAAAGATTATTGCAGACAATTACCGATTGTATTTGACAATGCCAAACTCATCAATGTATGTCTTTTAAAAAGCGAGTTTGATAATGCTGAAAAGGTTCAACTTACAGCTTGGAATCGACTAGCTCAGCGATATGACACCTATCTAAAAAAGAACGCAAAAGACAAAGGCATCATCATATCAGATGATACTGACGGAATTAAAATCATTCGGCTATTACGAAAGATGCGGGTATACAATCCCATTCCATCTCAGTATGAAGGGTTTTACAATGCGCCAACAGATAATATCCTGGAAGACCTGTTTCAACGCAGTTCGCATCATTCCTACTTCATACAATCGGTTGATGTTGTATCTCATTTACTGTATCGACAGGAATTTCCAAAAGGAAGTCTTAAAAAATTCGGATTAGAAAAGATGTTTAAAACACTAGAACCAATACTACTAAAAGAAGCGGCGACAAATGACCCATTAGGTATAGTCCGAAAATAAAAATGCCCCGGTTAAAAACCGAGGACTTTTCGCGGCTCGATAAGGCCATGCGGCCAGACCCAGTCGACTTATCTTTAATCATCAAAAGTGATGAGTATTAGTTAAATCCGCAAGACTCGATATATTTCACGACACACCGGGTCTCGAAGCTCATTCTTCCTATATCGACAAGACGAGCAATACAAAGATATAGTTTCACTTCTTTTATAGCAAGTAAACTTGTTTATTTTTCTTTCAACAGATGACATAAAGAACTAAATATCAATAACTTAAATTGAAATTCACTGGAAATAATTAATTTTTCTGAATGTTTAAAAAAATACTACAAAACTTAATTACATAAAATTTGACTCTAATAGAACATATCAATCAAATCCCATACGCCTACATAGAAAAGGCACATGACTCAACATTATTGTTTGATTTTGTGGAATCTGGGGCATGTCAAAGCTTCTTAGATGTTATCAATAATATTACCGAGGGAAAAGCCCCAGAAGATCCATCGATGGTTCTTGTCATCAACTATAATGGAAAAAGAGTTCGAGAAGGAGTTACATATGAGCTAAACAAGGAAACGTTGCAAAGCCTACTTGATTCAAATCAAATTAGCTTACATCAACAAGATTCCCTAATAATTGGCTATCAAATTGACATGACTGACGAAGAAGGTGAGCTTTTTAATAAATCCAAAGCTTTCACAGAATTTGAAAAATCAGTACTAAGTCTAGAGACACATACGAGGCCAAACATTCCTGAAGTTACAACCGATGGTAAGACAAAAATTATTGTAAGAAATGTTGGACAAGGCAGCTGGAACGAATTACATGTGGACAACAAAACAAAATTAATTTTCGACATTGGAACACATTATCATGCTACAAAAGACGATATTCTCAAATTGATAAAAGATAAGGAAGTAAAATTTCAAAAAGACAAACCTGGTATTCTTATTTCCCATTGGGACATTGACCACTATCATTGTTTAATTGGTATGACCGATGACACGATTAAGGCATTCCGTTTTTTGTCCGGCAGAAATTACCTACCTACGCTTACAAGCAGAAAGGTTTATTCTAGATTTAGAAATCTGTCCTCAGGTGGGACTGATAAAATATTTTTAATCGCCCCATTCGACAAACCTGAAAAAAGCCCAGGTTATGCTCCTTTAACAAGAATGAAAGAGGACATTCATAATGTAATATTTTTCAACTCATGCAAACACTCAAACAGGAATCAAAATGCGATATGTATTGCAATAAGAAAACCCAACTCTAGCATTGTGTTACCAGCAGACACACACTACAAACAGATTTCAAATGGTATTCTTCCACATTTGAACTATCCAAACAATCACTACCTGGTCGTACCCCACCACGGAGGAAAGGCAGGTAAGTTTTTATACAAAATGGAAAAGGAGAACAAATCAAATACTGCGATAGTATCCTACGGAAAAAACAGCTATGGGCATCCCAATCAATCCAACATTGATTTTCTAAAAGAAAAAGGATTTCAAATTAAGCGAACTCCGTTATTGAAAGAAGATTTTGAAATAGAGCTGAATTAATTGAAAATTTCAAAGTAACATAAAAAATAAACGAAGTGCTTTTGTTGTCTAAAAATTAGCTTTTCAAGGTTCCAAGCACATTTAACTAAATCGACAAGAAATACGAAACACTATAAAAAACATTGATCTTCGTTTGCAATAAACGCATTCTTCGTTTGCAATTTTCTAAAATTACAAACGAAGAATTAACTGACTATCAAAACATTACGCTTTCACCACTTGCGATTACAATAAAATGTCGTTTGCAAAATATAGTTTAATTCGATCGCCATTAAATAATTCAACATGACAGCACCCAGCTTCAAAGAAGACCACATCTCCCAAATCCCAGCAATCCAATTGCTACAAACCTTGGGATACCAATACCTCACCCCTGACGAGGCACTAGAACTACGTGGTGGAAAGACGACCGGTATCTTACTAGAGAGCGTCTTGAAAAAGCAGATTCAGGAAATCAATAATATTCGATACAAAGGAAAGGATTACGATTTTAGTGACAGCAATATCACCAGCGGTATCCACGCACTAAAGAATGCTCCGCTACAGGAAGGCCTCATAACTGCCAACGAATACATTTATGATTTACTGACTTTGGGAAAATCATTGGAACAGACTGTTGAAGGCGATAAAAAGAGTTACAATCTTCAATATATCAACTGGAAGGAATGGGACAAAAACGTTTTCCACGTAACGGAAGAATTCAGCGTCATGCGTTCCACCAGCAAAGAGCATTACCGACCTGATTTAGTTTTGTTCGTAAACGGAATTCCTTTGGTTGTGATTGAATGTAAACGACCAGATCAAAAAGACAATATCGCTCATGCCATCTCTCAGCAATTAAGAAATCAACAAGAAGATGGAATCCGTTCTTTGTTTGTTTATTCTCAGCTTCTGTTGAGTCTCGCGACTAACATTGCATCATACGGAACAACTACTACCGAACCAAAGTTCTGGTCGAAGTGGACAGAAAAGTTCGAGCTACAGAGAGCAGAGGAGCTCTATCAGGAGGAAGTCTTCAAGTTAAAAAACAAGATTCTCTCTGATGAGCAAAAGAAGAGATTGTTTAGCGACCGCTTCCGATATGTTCGCTCCTACTTTGATGCGATGGAACAGGAAGACCGAAAAGTCACCGAACAAGATATCTATTTATACAACCTCTGTCGACCAGAGCGTTTGTTAGATTTTATTTTCAACTTCATTGTCTATGATGCTGGAGTAAAAAAGATTGCACGATATCAACAGTATTTCGCTATCAAGAAAGCCATCAAGAAAGTCAAAAAGATAGAAGGTGGCAAACGAAAAGGTGGCGTCATCTGGCACACACAAGGAAGTGGCAAGTCATTGACTATGGTGATGCTGGCACAAGCCATTGCACTTGAAAAAAGTATTCGCAATCCCAAAATAGTCATCGTTACAGACCGGGTAGATCTGGACGATCAAATCTACGGGACATTCACAAAATGTGCGCTACCTGTATTACAAGCTCAAACGGGGAAGCACTTAGTTGACTTGCTTGAAAATAAAAGTGATGCCGTTGTTACTACCATCATTAATAAATTTGAAGCTGCTGTAAAGCGAAGAAAAAAACCTTTCGAATCTCACGATATATTCGTACTGATTGACGAAGGGCACCGTACTCAATATGGAACATTTAGTGTAAGCATGGAAAAAGCCTTTCCAAATGCTTGCTTCATAGCTTTCACCGGAACACCATTAAGAAAAAAAGAAAAGAATACGGCGAATAAATTCGGTGGACTCATTGACACTTACACCGTTGACCAAGCGGTAAAAGACAAAGCCGTTGTCCCTCTATTGTATGAAGGTCGTCATGCCATTCAGAATATCAATGAAGATCCGCTCAACACTTATTTCGATATGGTCACCGAGCCCTTCAACAAATATGAGAAAGCCGATTTAAAAAAGAAATTTAGTCGCGCCGACCAATTGAATGTAGCCGAGCAAAAAATCTCTATTATTTGCTGGGACATTAATAAACATTTTATCACTAGCTGGAGAGGAACAGGCTTTAAGGGGCAGCTTGTTTGCCAAAACAAATTATCCGCCATCAAGTACAAAGAGTTTTTTGATGAAATTCCAAATGGCGTTACAACTGAACTAATTATGTCGGCACCCGACATGCGAGAAGGAGAAAATACTGCTTATGAAAAAACACCAGAGAAGATCAAACGCTTCTGGGAGAAAATGATGCAAGAACACAGTACTTCTAAAAAGTATGAGAAGAACGTCATCACTCGTTTTAAATACCAGAATGATCCTGAAATCATAATCGTAGTCGATAAGTTACTGACTGGATTTGACGCACCGAAAAATACAATTCTATACATCACAAGAAGCCTAAAGGAGCATACGCTTCTACAAGCCATTGCCAGAGTAAACAGAGTTGCGCCAGGTAAAGACTATGGCTACATCATTGATTACTACGGTGTACTAAAAGAACTTGATGATGCACTAAAAACGTATTCCAGCTTCCAGGAGTTTGATGCCGATGATCTGGAATCCACTTTGACAAATGTCAAAGAGGAACTTGAGAAACTCTCTCAAACACATTCTGAGTTATGGGACTTCTTCAAAACGATTAAAAACAAATACGATGAGCCCGCTTACGAAGAGTTATTGAGAGATGAATCCATTCGTGTATTATTTTACGACAAGCTTTCCATGTTTGCTCGCTTACTAAAGCTGGGCCTCTCCTCTTTAGAATGGCACAAGGACACTCCGGAGAAGGAAAGGGATCGGTATAAATTTGATCTAGGGTTTTTCGCTAAGCTCAGAGCTTCTGTCCGAAACTTATATTCTGACGCTATTGATTTTAAAGCTTACGAAAAGCAGATTCAAAAATTAATTGATCAGCATGTTACCTCACATGAAGTGAAACCAATAACTGACTTAGTCAACATCTTCGAGACAGAAAAATTTGAAGAAGAAGTCGAAAAAGTAATTGGCACCGCAGCCAAAGCGGACATGATAGCATCCAGAACCGATAAGCACATCAATGAAAAAATGGAGGAAGACCCTGCCTTCTACAAACGTTTTTCTGAACTACTAAAAGAAACCATTCAAGCTTATCGGGACAGAAGGATTTCAGAGGCAGAATATCTATCTCGAGTGTCTGAGATCAAGAACAACGTACTTAACCACACAGGAAACGACGTTCCTGATGTATTAAAATCCAGAGAGGTTGCACAAGCATTCTATGGTATAACACTGGAACAATTCAAATCAAAAACATCAGACGAAACTGCCAACAGAGACATAGCTGCTAATGCAGGAATTGGTATTGACGACATCATTCAGGCCAGCGTATTAGACAATGGTATTCCTAAAGTTGATTGGCAAAACAAGAGTGACTTGATTGGTCAATTAGAAATTGCCATTGGTGATTTTCTGATGGATGAAATTCGGGATAAACATAATCTTGCTTTGTCGTTTGGAGAAATTAACGATATGGCGGAGAAGTATATTGACATTGCTAAACTTCGATACCGATGATAACACTATGAGAAAAAACAAAATACAATTTGGCTCTAAAGAAATTGCCTTTCGATTGGAATTCCAAGAGAGAAAATCATTAGGCATTACTGTTCACCCAGATCAAACGGTAACAGTAAAAGCCCCTCTTGATGCACACCTCGATAAAGTAAAAGATAAGATTCGAAAACGAGCGCCCTGGATCTTAAAGCAACAAAGCTTCTTTCTTTCCTTTGAGCCAAAGACACCACCACGGAAATACATAAGCGGAGAAACCCATTTATATCTGGGTCGTCAATACCGCTTAAAAATAATTGACAGCAAAGAGGAAAAAGTCAAGATGATGAGAGGCTACATCGAAGTTCATACTTCCGACAAGAAGAGGACAAAAGCTTTGATGATGGATTGGTACAAAAAGCATGCGGAGATTAAATTTTATCAATATGCTGAGCCATGGATCATTCGTTTCAAAAAACATGGCGTTGAACCTTCCTCCATTGTTATTAAGTGGATGGAGAAACGCTGGGGCAGTTGCACACCTGGAGGAAAAGTGATCCTGAACACGGAATTGATTAAGGCACCAAAAGGCTGTATTGAATATGTGATTGTGCATGAGCTTTGTCACTTAGTGCACCACAACCATAGCCGGGCCTTTTTTGAGTTACAAGACAAGGAGATGCGAGACTGGGGGAAGTGGAAGGATAAGTTGGAGTTAATGTTGGTTTAAACACAAGATTATGGAGTTAATACATTTTTGGGTTCGGGATTATCATCCTTTTGATATCTGCTCTTTTGATTTATCAGGTCGGTTTCAAGTTGACATTGATCTGTCTGAGGAAAATCATACTATAACTATTGACATTAAGGAAGACGTAAAATTTCCTTTGCAGTTTTTTGGAGAGAAGATACAGAACATCTCTGCTATTATTGGGGCTAATGGGGCTGGGAAGACGAGGATTATAGAATTGCTTTCTGATATTTTAAGCTCTGATGGTTGGTCTTCATATCCTGACTATCTCCTTATTTATTTTAACAAGATGAATAAAGAATTTCATTTAGAACATAATTTTTATGATTCTTTTGGAAAGGGGCAGTCTGGTGAAACTTTGAAAGAAGACTCCAGATTTGACATCAAAAGCAACGTATCAAAAGGCTTTTCCTTTAGCGTAGATAAACGTCATAGTGGGTACACACCCAAGGTTGTATATTACGCGCCATATCTAGATTTAAAGAAGTATTCAATAGAAAAAGATCGAGAAAATTTATTTGATGTTTCTACTGATTATCTAATATTTAAGGACTCAGAATCAAAAAATACGGAAAACGAATTATTAACAACACATCGATTTAAAAATATTGATCGACAGTTTAACTTCATTAATAGATTCAAAGGAAGTGCTGATTTATTTGGCAAGTTTCCTATTCCCCAAGAAGTAGTTTTACATAGTTTAGAATCTAGGGACAATAAAAATTGGTCGCGCAATTTAAGCCTATCAGCTAGACAAATTAGAGAATACTTCCTGGGGGATAAATCATCAAGGGGAGGCGTCATTAAAGATGAGATTAATATCGCAGCAGATGAATTAAGATTCTTGAGAAAGAAAATAAAACGGGATAGTCAAGAATATTTAGACGTTAAACCAAAGAAAGCCAAGTTATTTTTTCTATTTGACTTTATAGTTCATTTTTTTTCAGCATTGAACAGCGACAATCTTTGGAATGAAATTGATATTGGAGTAAAAGTTGAAGAAATTAACCAATTGGATGTATGGGAGGCATTTAAATATTTCTTAAAACATCAACAATGGACTGACGACAAAGAAGAGTCTGCTATTAAACTCCTTGACTTACTACTCAAAATACCAATAAGTAAATTTTCAGAACCAATAAAGTGGGATAGCGACCGATCAATAACAACGAAAGAGCAAACCGCCCTTCTAGACATTCTAATTGCTCAGGATAATTATCTACGGTCATTACCTACATGGAAGGGATTAGGAACTACCCCTGATTTAATTCGCATTGACTGGAGGAATCTAAGCTCAGGAGAAAAAGCATTTTTAGATATTTTTTCCAGATTATCTTATGCTTATGAATTAATCAAAAACAACCTGCAGCCAAAACATAAAAATATTTCCCCACCCATAACAATTGAATCCGTTTACTTATTTCTTGACGAAGGCGAAATTGGATTCCATCCTGACTGGCAACGTGAATACATAAATTTATTAGTTGATGTGGTTCCAGAGATTTTCAAAGGAATGAGCATTCAGATAATTGTGACCTCGCATTCTCCATTTGTAATATCAGACTTGCCAAGTCAGAATGTAGTTTTTCTCTCAAAGGAAAACGAAGGGGCTTCGATAGCACGCAAAAGGACTAAACTTAAAAATACTTTTGCATCTAATATTCACAGCTTACTTGCTGATGGCTTTTTCATGTCAAAAGGCCTCGTGGGAAAATTTGCAAAAAAGAAAATTAACGCCATCATTGAATGGATCAATGGGACGGAAGAGTATCACGTTGCCCCCGACAATTCGATAGCCAAAGAAATAAAAAACATGATTGATCTTATTGGCGAGCCTATCATAAAGAACAAATTACTAGAAATGTATAATGACAAACTTGGGATAGATGGTGAATTAGAGCAGATAGAAAATGAAATAAGAGCACTAAAAGAGAAAAAAGAAATAATCCAAAATAAAAAAAATGCTTAAGCTAAAAACAGCAAAATCTGGTGAAATAGCTAATCTACATTATGAAGGTGTAAAATATTACATTGAGCAAGTGTTAGATTTTTACATTGACTTTTTTGAAATAATTAATGAAAACAAACCCTACACTGACGCCCAAACTATCTTATATGATAATTCTGATTTAGAATCTAAGACTATTACTTCTTTTGTGAATGGCCTTGGGTATGAAGTATCAAAGAAAAAGATAAAAAAAGCTAGCATTGAAGATATTTGCAGTAACCCGCATGAATATTTAAACCCATTATTTTATAACGCCAATGAAAAAGCATACCTCTTACTTTTCTTCAAAGAATTGAAGGACGAATTAAAGTCTATAATAATCTCTCCCCCGAAAGAGCTTATTAGCATCGACAACAATTTAAAAGAAATGTTTCCTTCGATAAGCACTGACGACGGGTTTTACATAGAACCAATTCGACGAATTCTGTTGTTAAAAATTTTCAATTACAAGAAATTTTCAAACAATACAAGTAATGGATTTCAAAAAGACGTTCATAAAACTGAGTATTGGGAAAGATACGATCTAGCAAAAGCCTTAAACATTAATACTTGTGCCTATTGCAATAGAATTCACACCATTACAGTCATTAAAGAGAATGGGAAGGGTGTTGCTAGCCCTTCTATGGATCATTTCTTTGATAAATCAAAGTTCCCACTCTTTGCTCTTTCGTTTTACAATTTAATTCCATCGTGCACAAATTGTAATTCAACCTTAAAAGGGCAAAAAACATTCGATCTTGACAATTATCTCCATCCATATCTCAGTGGGTTTGACGACCATGCAACTTTCAGCTACGTTCCAAATGACGCAGATGCAGCAGATGGTAATTCTGACAATCTAATGGTGTACTTAAAACCAAAAAAAGGAAGTCCCATTGAGAAACAAGTAAAAGGAAATATTGAACTTTTTGAGTTAGATCAAATCTATTCTCAACATGCCGATTATGTGCAAGAGCTTATTAAGAAGAAAGAAATGTCGAATGATCGTTATTTGGACATCCTTATGAACGATACATACCGGGGTTTAAACCTAAGCCTTGAAGAGGCCTACCGATTAGCTTTTGGAAATTATTACAATGAGGAAGATTTTCAAAAAAGACCGATGGCGAAGATGATTAAAGACTTAGTGAAGGAGTTGAGGATGATTTGATTTAATAAAACACGAAAAGTACCAAAACGAAAACAAAGCGACTGAACATAACTAAATCTATAAAAGATGCGCCTACAAATACAGCACAAAGCCGCATCCCGAAACCGAATCACTTTTCCATTCAAAGAAAAACTAAGAAAACCGGATCCTGGAAAACCTCCACTCTCCTAGATCACCATTCTATTCATAGTCGCCTGTGTTAGTTTCACCGTTAAGCCTTTTATCGAGATGGACGGAAATGGCAAGCCCAGGCTTGCCAAATGGAGAACCGACAAACTAAACAAAGCCCTCAATGACCTGGACGAAGCAGAGCAGTACGCATTGTTAGCATTAAGAACTGGTCCCTACCCTTGTCACTCCTGCGTCAATGCAGCCACTATAGAACTAAAAGCCGGACAAGTATGGAAATACGGATTCACCACCAAAAGCGAAAGTGGTAGGTATCAAAAATCATTGGGATCTAAAAAATTGTTGTATTTTGTCCAACTGGAAGGTAGCATCACGGAATGCATGAAGGAAGAGAAAGCTTTTTCGGAATTAAGCGCTACAAAGCTGTAGATTAAGGACCTACAAGTGTAGATCTTTGATTTCCATGTGTAGATACCTCCTCTACACACATAGATTTGAGCTAGATTCCAGAACTACACTTGTAGATAATCATAGTAGAACTGTAAATAGGCGCATCTTCTCTTGACAATAAAAGCCAGGATTTTGATCAGCAAAAGGAATACTGAAGCTAGATGCATTTTGAGCAGCAATTTGCTCTGACTCATATTGAAGTCTGGTCACTTTCTCTTTGTACTTGTTTTTCAAATCTTTTTTTAATTTTTTTTAGCCCTGTCACAAATCGAGACATAAAAGGGAAAAATGAAATTGAGTTGAACGAGTAATAAAAGGAGAACAAACAAAGAAGAGAAGATTAAAAGAGAGGAGCTTACAAACAACAATACAGCGATAGCTTACAATAACATAAAATACCAGCCAGAAAAAAATCACAAAACGACAACCAAAACGACAACTGCTGACTATATAAATGTGAAAAACCCTGCAAGTCAATGACTTACAGGGTTTCCTAGTAGCGGAGGCAGGGCTGTCACCTACTTAATCCCCTCTTTTTCAACTTACCTTTAATTAAGCTCAAAAAGATCATAACTTACTATCTATCAATTAATTGAAAGTAACCAGTGTATAAAGTTAGATAAAGTAAGACAAGGATAAGCAAAGCAAAAAGCGGCACAAAAACGACAACAAATAAACATGGCCGCAAAAAAAGATTTATATTTGTTGCTCATTCAAATAAGTTAAAAATGGCAACTGCAAAATTCAACCTTCGACAGAAGGCCAACCCGTCAGCACAAACTATCTTCTTAATTTTCCGACACCAAAAGGAAAAGCTAGTATATCCAACTGGCTACAAAGTCGCCCCTAAGTACTGGAGCGATGAACACCAGAAGGTAAAGAACGTTACCCATGTCCCGAACAAAGACGAAATAAACAATTTCCTAAATGAATTGAGGTCAGAGGCTTTGGCCTTCGCCTCAAAACTCATAGCCGATAAAAAGCCCGTCACCAAAGACGAGCTAAAAAACCACCTCAACCATTACACCGGAAAAAGCGGCCACAACGAACACGATCTATTCGGATTTATCAAGTCGTTTATAGAGCAATCAGCAACCCGAGTAAACCCAGACACAGGAACGACAATAAGCCCCCGTACTATTCAAAAGTACAATACCACCTTATCAGTATTATCTAGCTTTGCAGCCAGTTATAGCAAGCCTCTTACCTTCGATACTATCGACACTGATTTTTATGAGGACTATGTAAAATGGATGCAGAAAAAGCAAACCCTTCTAAATGACAAAGAAAAGGAGCCTTATTCTACTAATACTATTGGTAAGAATATCCAAACATTAAAGGTGTTCCTTAATGCTGCAACGGAAAAAGGTATAAATACAAATAAGGCATTTAAAACGCGAAAATTTAAAACCGTTCGCGAGGAAAGCGATAGTATCTACCTTACAGAAAAAGACCTTTCCAAAATATACAACCTCGACCTTTCCAGCAACCCCAGACTAGAACGAGTACGCGACTTATTTATAGTCGGTGTATGGACTGGTTTAAGGTTTTCGGATTTCACCGAAATAAGCCCCGAAAATATACGTGGCGACTTCTTACACATGGAGCAATTTAAAACAGGTGGAAAAGTAGTTATCCCAATCCACCAAACAGTTAAAGAGATATTGAAGAAATACAACAATGCTTTACCCAAAAGCATATCTAATCAAAAAATGAACGACTATATAAAAGAGGTTTGCGAATTGGCAGGAATTACAGAGAAGGTACAAAAGGGAATAACGAAAGGAGGAAAGCGAGTAATTAAAACCTTTGAAAAATGGGATCTGGTAAGCACCCACACCGCACGAAGATCATTTGCAACCAACCTTTATAAATCTGGGTTCCCTACCGTTTCCATTATGCGAATTACTGGACACAAAACAGAAAAGGCATTTTTAAAGTACATCAAAGTAACCCCAGAAGAACATGCAGAATTATTGCAGCTACATTGGGAGAAGAAAAACAGCCCCTTAAAAGTGGTAAGCTAGATTTTGTAAAATTCAAATAAGTTAGAAATGGAAAATAGTAAATTGAATAAGATACTATCTATTAATTTAGATAGATATTTCGATTGGTTAGAAAGTATTTTTATAGATCAAGTAGCAACATTGAAAAAGGCTAATTTGAAGGATTCAGAAGATACTCCTAAATTTTTAAAAGACAAATACAACGAATGGGTTAAGCTTGCAAATAAACAACCTGTTAAGGTTCTTAAAAATCCCGATAGATTAAACTGGAGTAAATTAGCCGAATCATTTGGCACCTCATTAATCGAACACAATGACATACCAAACATCAAAGATTATTTAGATACTGGTTTGGGAGTAGATGTAAAAGCATTTGAAAAACGTGCAGAATTTGGATTAAGAATTGAAGACGAAATAAGCATAAAAGTAGAAAGTATTGATTTCGATATTTATGATTCAATTATCTATCCCAGACCATTATTTAAAAACTGGTTGGTTAATGGAACCGCAAATTTTTTAAGCGATGTAAAATACATTCAGTACTTGAATGGCTTAACCACTAGTAACAACAAAAAGACCAACGACCGCAAAACGATAAGCCTACCCGAAAAAATAATGCTCCTTAATGAACTTGGATTTTTCGACTTAGATAAGGTCCAAAACATAATGCTTTTAGGCAGGAAAAGAGACGAAATAATAGGCTTGCTTTTATCTGGTGACATTACCAACACAAGAAAAAATCTAAACGCACTTAGCAACCCAACTAAGACCTACAATCCTTATCATCATAAAGGAATATTAGATAAAATAAAGAGTAGCTAATACTTTGGGGTAGTCTTTGGGGCTACCCCAATTTTACTTTATAGCCCACCTCTCCGATGTTTGTAGAATCAAATCACAAATATCTGAATAGATGAAAGTAATACAATTAGAAAAGCTAAGTAGTGAATTATTGTTATCTCGTTTTGAAGGTTTATCTTTTCAAATCCAGCAATTAGAAAAGCACCTAGAACCCAAAACACCCACCGAATACGTACCAAAAAAAGAAGTCGCAAAAATGTTCGATGTATCCCTAGTCACTATCTCCGACTGGACAAAAAAAGGAATCCTAACGGCCTACCGAATGGGAAACCGCGTCTACTACAAAAGGCACGAATTAGAAGCCGCCTTAGTGAAAATCAATAATAAGATTGAAGATTAAATTTTGCCGATGGACTTAGGCGAATGAATAGAGGCAGCCCGAAAGCTGCCCCTGATCATTCAAATAAGTTAGGACAAAGCTAATACATTTCTAATTAAGATTTTTCAAAATTCATGTTTCCCATGTTAAAGGCAATAGAATCAACAAAACAATTACGGTTTGTAAGTCGCTGCATTGATCGCATCGAGCGCGCTATTGATTGGGTGCAAACCTCTGAAACACTTACCAACCCTACCCATATAGTCGAAGACTTATATTTAGCAAAAGAGCAATTGCAGGAATGGAAAAAGGAGCCGGACAGCTCCCCTAACTTCCAAGCTGCATACCATTTCAAGAATAATGCAATGGGGAGTATTGGCCTAATCATAACAGGCCATCGAAGCACTAGGATATACCTGCCAGCTATTCGCTCATTTTTAGAAAGTGCGCTTTCCCTACTAATTGAAGAAAGGGAACTATTAGAAACCTTCATTCGTGAAATCAGGACAGTAAACGAAGTAAGCGAATGATAGACGGTATTAAAATAGATTGCTCATACCTCCCCCCTGACGAGTGGCGCAAACACCCACTACTAAAGTACTACCCAAAGGTAGACGAATCAACGGGCGAGATCATACCCCAGATACTAAAGGCGTACCACATGGGCTTAGTATTCGTTATGCAGCCATCAAGGGACATACCCGACCGTGCCTATATGCAGGTGGTCGGGAGTCTCCACCGATACCACCGAGGGGGAGGAACCAACGCTACCGATTTTAAGCGAAGCGAACTTACCCGAACAATCGAAGAACTACACACTACCTTTAAGATAGCCCCTAAAGAATCGCAATTAAGAAACTTAGAGTTTGGCGTTAACATTGAATTACCCATAAGCGCAAAGGCATTCCTTAAAGGCATGGTTTGTATGCCTGACAAGAAGTACGGCCAAATGAACGTGAAACGCCCTAATATAGGGAAGGTCTGTGTTCGCTCAGAATACGTGATAAAAATTTATGACAAGGGAAAACAAAATAACAATACATTTACAAATATATTGCGTGTAGAAATAAAAGTAATTAAGATGCGGTATTTGGCAAAGCATGGTATTCGATACTTGTCGGACTTACTGGAGCCGCAAAAGTTACTGAGTTTGGGAAAGGTGCTGATAGGTGCCTTTAATGAAATCATATATTATGATGGTTCGATAGTCCCCAGCAAGCTAACCGCGAGGGAACGCCAGAAGTTAGAAGAATACACCAACCCCCACCGATGGCTAAACATGACTAAGCATGTGCGATACAAAGCCAAAAAGAGCGCACAAAAGTTCTTCCTTCTACATGGAGGAATAGAGCCAAAAAGAAACGCACTTTTGAGCATATACAAAAAGTGGTTTGAACTGTCCGAATGTACGCAGATAATGGGCGACCATTTCACCGCCTTTTTTTCTGCGGTGGCCGCAGATAGTTTGGCGACTTTTTCACCGCTTGAATGTCTGGGTGAAATAGTCGCCAAAGAGGTTTTTAATAATAGAGAAAAAGAGATAGATATTTTGGCCGAAAATCCGGCCAACATCTCCCCTACCCCAAAACCAATTTATACGGCAAAGGATGCGCACTTTTGCAAAGTTTGTAAAAGGGATATATCCATGCAGAGAAAAAGTAGTTTGTATTGCTCTGTTAAATATTTTGGCAGAACTGCGAGGCGGTGCCGTGATCGAGCAGCAAACCAAATGAGAACCGAACGACGACGAGCAAAAAGAGCCAAAGAAAAAAAGAGACTGGAGGCCGTGACGGTACCAGGAAACTAAGTGTGACGAAGCTGCAAAAAATAATGTGACGCACCGGCAATTTAAAATGTGATCGACCAGGAGAAAACCCCGTGACTTTACGGACACTTTAATTTATTCAAAATGAAGTACAAAAATAAGCGAGAAGCATTTCGCAAAAAATACAAATCTGGAACCACCGGAACCGATGCCCTTTGCCGTGAATTGAAACTATCAAAACGAATAGTTTCTAAATGGATAAAAGAAGATTTTAAGAATAGAAAAAAAGGCTATCGAAAACCGCGACGATCTGGGTATAACCATGTTCGACTAATATCAGTAAGGGAACAATACAGAAAGCTATACCGAACACGAAAATATAGTTTGGTCGAACTCTCCCAAAAATTAAAAGTGAGTAGAGGCGCATTGCACAAGTGGCAACTGCAAGACTTTCCCGATGGAAAAAAATGGAGGTATAAATATTTCATTCGTTTATACAACATTGGTTTTACAATTGAAGATATTACATACTTCCTGCATTGTGAACGATCATCTGCGTTGCGCTACTTACGGAGGTACATTAATGAAGGCGGTAAAATATGCAAAGTACGTAGTCGCGCACTTTGAACCGTTTTGCACCCGATCTGAACGGCCAACTAAAAAAGGAAGTTTCAAACGATCTTTAAAACCCATTTAGACAACCTTTAAAAAAGAAATTGATTTTAAAGCAAATCGACCGTTTTAGAAAATTGCCCCCAGATTAATAACCAAAGTGCGCAAATGAAACAAGCAACAACAAAGAAGCGAATCAAAAGAAGTGGAAAAAGTGCGTTTTAGGCCAAATTCCACTACCCTACCCCCTTTAAGAGCTTTAAAGTAGGATTGGGGGTAATGACTAAAAAAGGGCATCCAAAGTGCGCAAAAAATCGCGATTCAAAGTGCTATTAAAAAACGGCTTATTTTCTTTATAAAAGTTTAAAACCTGTTAAGCCATTTCAAAAACACGCAAAAGTACGTTTACCATGAATGACTGGAAAAAAGAAGGCTTTCGATATTTCTGTTTAGGATTGAACAGTAAAGAGATTGGGAAGCTGCTCGACCTATCCCACCGAACAGTACAGGGAACAATGGGTATAGAAAACTGGAAGGAACAAAGACAACAAATTCGCGACAATGAAACAAAGCGAATGTATCGTAAATTCTTAAAACAACAACGCAATGAAAAAGCAAAAAAGTAACGGGCTTACTATTCCCGTGATCGTTGGCGGTAGCCATCCATTACCCCAATACGCAACACCACAAAGCGCAGGCTTAGACCTCACCGCTAATTTACCAAGCGGTAGCATTGAATTACAACCGTTAGGCCGTGCCATAATTCCAACAGGCTTAAAGATCGCTTTGCCCGAAAACATGGAAGCACAGATAAGACCACGTAGCGGCCTAGCAATCAAAAAAGGATTGACAGTGCTAAATTCCCCAGGCACAATAGATGCAGATTACCGTGGTGAGATTGGCGTTATTTTGATAAACCTATCCAGCGAAGTGCAACGAATCGAAGACGGTGAACGAATAGCACAAATGATCTTCGCCAATGTAGCCCGTTTTGATGGCTGGGAAGTTACCGAAAAGCTACCCGAAACCATGCGAGGGAGTGGCGGTTTTGGCTCAACTGGCACAAAGTAAATTGATAAGGTTTTGAAATGTCTTTTAAATAACCTTTAAATAAATCGAGGTTGTCCGCAAAAATCGTTTTGGTGTATTCTTACGAGGCCGCAAACAAAAGAGGCTTAAAACGGCTTATTTGGCTTTGTGCAACTTCGATATTAAAGGCAAAGTATCAAATCAGTAGTAAAATATAGATTATGGAAAATTCAAAAGCTCTAAACTATGAAGATGCGAAGTATCGAATATTTGAATACTTCAAGGATGAACACGATATAGTTTTGTTGGATTCAGAGATATTTGAGATTGCCGACTTATGCCAACAGTTTGAGCGATTGCGGCCACGTTTTGAAAACGATAAAACGAGGCAGTCAGAAAGTGAAATAAAATAGTGTTCCCATATCCAAAAACAAAAGCCGTCCCACTGGTAAAGTAGGACGGCTTTTTTAACTGTCTTTTGATATGCTTAATTAGGATTTTTTACTATCCATTTTCAGATAGGCTTTTCCCAGTTTTTCATTGTCGGGCAATAGCTCCCGTAAGAGCATTAATATTTTAAATACTCCGTCCTCCCCTTCTGGTGTCATTCCGTCTTTATTAGTCAATAGATCGCGAATGATGCCGTACACATTTCGAGGCAGTTCTAAAACATCGTCTAAAGAGAATTTTTCAAAGGTGACCTGTACACGGCCATCCTTTAAAACGATAATGCCCGATGCTGGTTGTTCTTGGTTCTTTTCATTAGAATTATTCATTGTTATAAAATTTAGGTTTGAAAAAAGGTATTAATTGAATGAAATAAAGTTTACTAATTTGAATGATCGAAAGGCACGTTTTTCTACATCCCAGTACTTTACCAAAGCAAGGTTTACAGGTCGGCTTTTTCCGTTGCTCTTACTTTGGTACTGGTAGTTATCGGCATGTAGTGTTCCTACGGCCTCCCGCAGGGAAAACGCATCTCAGGCCATTGATTCTTAGTCAATTATGATTAGTTTTCCGTTTTAACAACAAAAGTCAAAAGAAATGGAAAGCAAAAAGTCTGAGCCAAAAAGGCCATTAAGGTTAT